>Ga0123357_10000517_pt1 | contig 37763 bp, 32 predicted proteins | sample TergutEmb28metaG_FD_89873 | JGI IMG/M metagenome (GOLD analysis project Ga0123357, IMG submission 89873) | Embiratermes neotenicus P4 segment gut microbial communities from Petit-Saut dam, French Guiana - Emb289 P4 | ecosystem: Host-associated > Arthropoda: Insects > Digestive system > Gut ... | reverse complement strand
GTCAAGGAAAGGCGCCGCCGCGACAGCATCGGCGAACTTGCGGCTGAACTCGCCGCACACCCCGTGAGCGGATTTCTGATCGATCAGGCAGCAAGTCGCCACGTCCCAGAATGCCGTGGCTCCACCGTTGCCCAGCACGACCTGGTAGCCGTCCGGCAAGCTGTAAAGCTCTGCGAGCTGGTCCTGCACGCGTTTTACCAGGTCTTTCACCGGAGCTTGGCGGTGGGACGTCCCCATCGGCGATCCGGGTGCGCCCAGGGTGATCAGCGCGGACGCCGGGACGCGGGACGGGCCTGAGCCAAACCGTCCGTCACGTGGTTTGATATCAGAGGGGATGGTCAACTCAACAGTCATACATCGATTCTCCCATGCCAGATCACTTTTCGGGATGGTTGGGCTTAAACCATCGCCCATCATCTCATTGGTATGGGATCGTGGTCTTGTGTCGCGGGGACGCTTCAGTCGGCGCGTGAGCTTCGCTCATCGTCGCGCCTCCTTCTCGCTCAGTTCCGCTCCAATACCGGTGCGTCTTCGGCGCCATGCATGGCAAGGCGCCTCGCGCCACACGGCGGTCTTTCGCTCCAATGCCCCGCTCGTACAAGACCACGACCCCAGAACTGGCTCGAACTCACAATCCAAAGGACATTAGTCCCGCCCGACCAGGCGTCCTGACAAGTGGGCGATGAAGGAGTCCAGGCAGACTGGCAGATCTTCGAGGTTCCAGTCGGCGGGGGCGTGGTACCAGGCCAGGTCGTCGGGGTCCGGGACGCCCGGATCGTCGTCCGCGTCGGCCAGTGCCTGCACCCACCGGGCCCGTCCGCCCAGTACTACGGCATACGGCAGTATTGCGGAGATGTCGTCATAGGCCGTCAGCTTTGGTATCTGGTTGGTTGGCTGTGTCTGCAGCGACATCGACAAGGCATTTAGCCCGTGCAGCAGGCTGACGCCAGCGGCTGTGCGACGTGGCATGTCACGGCCTATCGTCAGCAGCCCGGCTGCCAGAGCGACCAGCACCAGTCCGAGCAGCCCGAGTCGTGTCGTCGCCACCAACAAGACCATTGCGACGATAGCAGCGGCCAGCGTGATCCAGCCGATCACACTGAACAGGTGCCTCGTCTGGTCTGGACGGCGGGCGAACCAACCGCGCTCGACTGCGTCCTGGTATAGCTGGTTTTGCACTGTGACGATGACGTCTTCAATCGGTCCGCCGATCTGTGACACGACGGCGGCCGGTCCATCAGCAGGGGCGATGGCATCGAGTAGCGTCTGCTCGAAGGGCCGCAACTTATCCTTGCAATCCAGGCGCAAGAATGTCCAGTCGATCGGCCGGTGCAGCCCGTCGCTGGGCATCTGTATGATGCCCAGGTGACCGCGAACAGCCAGATCGAGCACTGTGGCGGTGATGTCGATCGGATCGACGCGCTCGTCGACGACAGTGCCGACATGTCCTGGCCGGATCTTGTCATGGACCTCGAACTTGACCGTGCCTTTGCCAGTCGGCTCGAAGCTGGCGACGATGGTCGGCTCCCTGGGCGTCACCACGTCCCGGCCGCGCAGGCGCCACAACATGAACAGGGCGACAACACCGAGTATCAGGACAGCCAGCGCCACCAGCAGGGGCGTCGTGTCGACTGAGAACGCCCGGTCGAGCGTCCATCGAGCCTCCACTTGCTGATCGGTGGCAACAGTGTCGCTGGGCAGCAAGAAACTGAAGATCACAACCTGACCGGCCCCCAGGTTGGTCTGCTGAAAGTTCGGGCTCGGCGCGTCGTAGGTTCCTCCGCCGAACATCTGGCATGGTTGCGGCCCGGAGGTGGTGCCGGCCTTGCAGTCGACACCGCGGATCATGCCGGGAACGCTGATCGTGCCAGTGGCTGTGGCGACGGGCAGGTTGAGCCCCTGAAGCACCGCCCATCTCACGTTGGTCATAGCCACGTTGCCAACAGCCAACCCACCGTCCATGGCTGCGCCGGTGACGTCATAGGCGATCACCAGCGGCGCGCTGCCGATGGCGGACGTGTCGACGCTGAGCACCAGATAGTCGCCGTCTTGGGTGACGGACGGTTTCAGATCGACGCCGCCCGCGGTGGCTGTCATGTTCGTGATGTCGAACCGGTAGAAGGTGTAGTCCTCACCGGGCAGTGTGGTGTCGAATTGCTGGACGAACTGGGCGGGTGCCGTTCCGGCGAAGTTGATTGTGCTTGTGATGCTCAGCATCCCGGTGGGTGACACCTTACCGGACACATCGAACGTGTCGATGCCGCCGTCAGCCCAAGCCAGCGGGACAGAAGCGGACAAGCCAGCTGAAAGCAGCAAGGCTGAGAGGAGTACGGCAACGCTGTGACGCGGGCCCCCCTTGCTTGCTGGACGACCACGATGTGTGTGCATATCGACATGCCTTTCGGTACCCAAGCCTATGGCCTAGTCTAGCCGCTTTGATAGTCTGACGAGGTACACTCGACTGGTGAGTTCATGGGGTCAGCCAGGTCAGGCGGGGCAGCCGAATCCGTGGGGTGCGCCCAACAATCCGTGGGGGTCGCCTGCGGCCCATATGCCTGTGCGCACTATGTTGCCTGCTGCCGCACCTGCGCCGTCATCGCCTTGGACCTATCCTCAGCCGAACAACCCGTATGGCGCGCCGGGTGGCCAGCCGTCGCCGTGGGGATACCCGTCGGCCGCGTCTGCCTATCCATCGCCCCAGCCCCCGGGTGGATACCCGCCGCCGGGATATCCCAGCCCCTACCCAGCGCAGCATCGCGGTGGTTCGTCGGCTAGCCATGTGCTGCTGGCTGTCGTGCTCGTCCCCTTCATCGTGTTCGCCCTGATCATCGTGATCAAGGTGATGTCAGGGCTGGCCACCCCCGAGCCCACCCCGACCCAGCCAGTCCAACCAAGCGTCACCAAGACGTCGTCCGGTAAACCGTCCCCCCAGCCGACCCAAGTCGGCGTGCCTGGTAACTATCAGAATGATGACTATAAGGTGCCAGACCCGGACTATTATCCGCCTGATCTCCCACAGCCGGCTTCCGAGCGTCAGGCCACTGACTGGATGCAGAGCAACATCTTTTACCAGCAACCTGTCCCGTCACCAGTGCGATGCGAGGTGGACATGGTCGACGCAGCGACAGCATCCAAAGCCGAGTTGCAAACCTATCTCGACGGCATCGTGGCCTGCTTGATGCGGCTTTGGGCGCCAGAGTTGGAGGACGCCGGCTTCTACGCGTCGCGCCCGTCCGTCACGATCTACTCGGGGACAATTCAATCGCCCTGCGGCAAACTCGAAAGCCAGAACGCCTTCTATTGTTCCGCTGACCAGCAGATCTATTACGCCAGGAACTTGCCATCGCTTTTGCCTGATTACCAGGACGATCCATTTTTGCCCGTTGAGATCATGGCACACGAATTTGGCCACGCCATTCAGGCGCAAACGGGCATTTTGTGGTCTGAGGGTATGTGGCAGCAGACTTATATGAACCAGAAGGACAAATCGTCCGCCAATGCCATATCGCGGCGCACCGAACTTCAAGCGGATTGCTTCGCCGGGGCATTCCTCAACTCCGTGAGCCAGTCGCTGAGCTTCTCGTCCAACGAGCGCAAAACCATCACCGAGATGGTTTACAACTTGGGGGACGACACGATCAACGGCATCCCCGGTTACAGCGGCGATCACGGGCAGGGAGCCAACCGGCAATACTGGTTCAAGGCCGGGTTGGGCGCTGGTGTGGCCGGAACATGTAACACGTACGATCCCAGTATTCCGAGCGCGAAGGTGAAGTAGCCCACGGTCAGCGCCGGGGTGCCTGTGACTTATGTGTATCGTTGTGTTGAACAGCTTTCGGTGACATAGCGAGGTGGCGATTGTGACCCAAGTGGCGGACGCCCAGGTTACGGCAGCTCTACGTACCCACGGGTCATTGACAAGGCAAGACCTATCCAGGATGACTGGCTGCAGCATGGCGACGGTCATCCGGGCGGTGGCGCGTCTTTCAACCAGTGGGGTCGTGGTCAGTGCCGGTTTGAAACCATCGACGGGCGGCAGGCCGTCTGAGCTGCTGTCTTATAACGGAGTCGGCCTGATGGCGGCTGGCATCAGTGTGACCGAACGCAGTGCCAGCGGTGTCCTGCTGTCATTGGACGGTGAGGCGATAACCCGTGCAGAGGAGATCTTCAGCCCGCAGGAGGGTCCTGATGTGCGGCTGGCTCGCACCATCGAATTGGCCAAACGGCTGTTGGCCAACCCGGATGGCCGTGTCTGTGGCTTGGGTGTAGGTGTTCCCGGAGTTGTCGGGCCGACGGGGCGGCTGAGCGCCATCCACGAGATCGGGTGGGATCGTCTGGCCCTCGGCGATTTGTTGTCCCGGCAGACCAAAGTGCCCGTGGTCGTTGAGAACGACGCCAACTGTCTGGCGGTGGCCGAGCACCTGCGCGGTGCCGGCCGGGGCGTCGACAATCTTGTGGCGATCGTCGTCAGCAGTGGTCTGGGTGCCGGGCTGATCACCAATGGCCAGTTGTATCGCGGGCTGCACCATGAGGCCGGCGAGATCGGTTACTTGTTGACCGAGCGTTCGTCGCTTCGGCGGTTGTTTCCCGACCGTGGTGAGCTGGAGCAGCTCATCGGCGGCGACCGGCTGCTGCAGAAAGGCCGCGAGTTCGGGCTGCCGTCGCCGGATCAGGCCACCTTAGCTCACTTGATCAGTCTGGGTGTGGGATCGGACGGTGCGGCACGCGAGTTCTCGGACGAGTTGCTCGACCTGTCGGCGCTGGCGATATCGGCGATGTGTGTCGTGCTTGACCCAGAATTGGTGATCATCGGCGGTTCCGGCGACGAGTTGGACATGAACAATGTGATCACTGGCGTGCGAGAACGTCTGCCAGGACGAATACTGCGAGTGCCGCGTATGGAGGCTGCTGCGCTGGGTAAGGACGCCATCATGGTAGGCGCGGCGCAACTGGCATTGCCATCGCTGGTCTAGCGACTAATAGGCGCCTGATTCACGTTAGCCCTTGAGTGGCCACAATCCGCGGGCTATTCTCTCTGGAACAAGTTGTCGGAAAACTTAGTCCAATTCTGGGAGAATCACTATGCCCATTTTCAATGTGCCATCAAACGGCACTACCCATGAGCCAAAAGGTTGGTCACCAATTGGCAAGAAGAGGCGTCAGCTGGTCATGGCCGCAGTCTTGGCGGCCAGCCTTCTGGGCGTGGTTCTGCCATCCATGGTTCAAACCAGCGCGGCAGCCTCGCCAGATGGGTTGTCCGTCACGGTGACACCCGTGGCGATCACCCCCGCCCAGGTCACGGCTGGCACCGCCGTGTTCACTCTACATGTGACCGACGCCAACAAGTCTGGGACTCCCTTTGACAATTACTTGCTCTCCGGGATGCCCACGTCATCAGCATGGCTGGTCATGAACAAAGGCGCCATAGTACTTCCCCTGTCCAAGAACCCATACATCTATTCCTTGCCAAAGGCTGATGTGATTGCTGGCAAGATAACCATCCAGCCGCGCGCTGGAGCCACAACCTTGACAGGTTTGACGCTTAGTCGCATGAACAGCGTCGAAAACTTAGTCACAGACTTCGACAACGGCACCTTCGACTACATCGGGACAGCGAAGCCCACGATCCCGTCCAACACCAAGTATGGTTACCACGATCCACAGGTCGTCACGCCTCATGGTAGCTGCTCGCCCCAGTATGGTCCGTGCGACGGCTATTACACCATTTGGCCGACGGCGAACATGAACGGGCCGGCTCAGCACTACAACAATATGTGGGCGGACGTCCGCAGCATCACCAACCCCATGGTCACACCGAGCACAGCGACCATATGCGCCAACTACAACGTCAATACCTTCGGCGACTGGGCGTCAAACACCACCCAGGTTAGCTTGGACCAGTCGAGTAATTCCGGGAAAGTCGCTATTTTCAACGGTTCTGACACAACGTCCCCAACCAGTATGTTGACGACCAAGGTGACTGGACTCAAAGCCGACACGAAGTACGTGTTCTCGTACAACACGCTGAATCTCTCGGATGACACGTCCAACTCCGCTGTCCGCTCGGCTTCAGTCGCGGCATATGCCAACAACAGCATAGCTGGCAGCACCGGTGTCATGATGAAGCAGGATGGCTGCACCACCGACAAGGTGTCATGGATCAAAGGCATTGCTGTCGTGGGATCTGACGCCACCGGATCCGTCAACATCGACATCCGTGATAACTCGGCTGGCGGTTTCGGCAACGACGTGGCATTTGACAACATCGCGCTGTACCCACTGGAGGTTGTGTCCTTCGACCTGCCGATCACGACAGACGCTCCTCATATGACGGTGGCCAAAATGTCGTCCCCAGCCAGCGGATCCGCTGTTGCTCCCGGGCAGACGGTGACCTACACGGTGACGGGGAAGAACGACGGCATCGTCAACCTGAATCCGATGAAGCTGACCGATGACCTATCCGACGTGTTGGACAACGCCACGCTAGTGGCAAGCTCGCTAAATGCGACAGTCAATGGTACGACGGCCACTGCGCCAACGATCGACGGTGACACCCTGACGTGGTCTGGTGCCGTCCCGGCAGGGCAGGCTGTTGAACTGACGTACCAGGTGGTGGTGTCCGGGGGCGCCAAACCGTCGGACACGTTGACCAACCGTGTTGTCGGATCCGGCACCGACGCGGTCAACGCGACCACACCGGTGCCTTCAAACTGTGTGCTGGGGACGGAGGACGGCTGTTTCTCCGAGCTGTCGTTCGAAAAGCAACAGCAACGGCAGCCTGGCCTGACGGTCGGCAAGGTATCAAATCCGGGGTCGGGCTCGCCCGTTGAGCCTGGTCAGGAGGTGACCTACACGGTGACTGCCCAGAACACCGGTGATGTCGATCTGAAACCGGTTTTGGTGACGGACGATCTTGGCGACGTGCTGAAACGCGCCAGCCTGGATACGTCTTCTCTGTCGGCTGTTGTTGGTGGCGCGGCAGTGACAGCGCCGACTTTCAGCAATGGGATCCTGTTGTGGTCTGGGCCCCTCGCGGTCAACGACACTGTCACGATCACCTATTCGGTCACGATCAGCAATGCCGTCCAAACCGGTGACAAACTGATCAACAGCGTGATCGCGTCGGGGACCGATCCTGGCAACCCAGGAGGACCGGTGCCATGCAACTGCCAGTTAGGTGATGAGGACGGGTGCTCATCCACAGTCATCGGTTATAACCCGAAACCGTTTGCCAATTCGGCACCAGAACTGACCATTGGCAAGGTGTCTGATCCTGCCTCTGGCTCCAAGGTCGATCCGGGACAGGTGATCACATACACAGTGACAGCCGAGAACACAGGTGATGTGGATCTGGATTCTGCGAAGGTGACAGACAATCTAACCAGTGTGTTCGCGTCTGCGGCGTTGGTGGAAGGCTCATTGCAGACGCAGATGAATGACAATCCGTCAGCCAACGAGGCCGTGATCAATGGCAACACGTTGTCATGGTCGGGCTCGCTCAAGGTAGGCGACAAACTGGTGATCACCTATGAGGTGAAGGTCAAGACCGGCGTCCTGGCCAATCAGACGATCAAGAACAATGTCACGGGTGTGTTCGCGGATCCTGACAAGCCAAGCGATGAATTGACTGCGAATTGCGAGAATGGCACTGAAACCGGTTGCAATTCTGACTTGACCACGGCCAGCCACCCCAGCTTGGCCTACACCAAGACATCCGATCCGAAATCTGGCTCAAAAGTCAAAGCGGGCCAGAATGTGGCTTACACCGTGACGGTGACAAACACCGGCGACACCGATCTGAGCATGGTGAACATGACCGACAACCTCTCCGAGGTGGTTAAGTTCGCCGATCTCGATCTGAGCTCATTGTCCGCAAAGATCAATGACGATTCAGTGACAGCTCCCACCGTCAACCCAAGCAATGTCTTGTCATGGTCTGGTCCGCTAGCCGCTGGCGACACCCTAGTGGTCACATATTCGGCGAAAGTGCGCGACGACATCAAAGCGGGCGACAAGCTCACGAACAATGTCGTCGTGAATGGTGTCGACCCGGACGATCCTGGTCATCCGATCGTGCCTGATTGCGTGACTGACTGCTCATCCGTGCTTGATGTCCAGGCCGCCGACTTACAGGTCAGCAAGTCGTCCACGCCGGTCTCTGGCTCTCAGGTCGACCCGGGCCAGACGATCACGTACACGCTGACTGCGAAGAACACGGGCAATGTCGATCTCGAGACGGCGAGTGTTTCCGATGATCTGTCGGCAATATCGCAATACGTCACGGTGGACAAGGCATCCCTCCAGGCGATGGTTGACGGTGTTGTGGCCGAATCTCCGACAATCAATGACGGCGTGTTGTCATGGGTCGGGCCGCTGGACATCGGCCAGACTGCGACAATCACATACAAGACGGTGGTTAACGCTGACGTGCTGGCCGGCCAAATCATCCAGAACAAAGTGACTGGCGCCGTCATCGATCCGGGTAACCCGGACGTCCCCAAGTCGGCGAACTGTGTCGACGGCACCGAGGCGGGCTGCAACTCGCAGTTGACGGTGACCAGCCAGCCTGGCCTGTCTTACACCAAGACATCGGATCCGGTGTCAGGCTCCACGGTGAAGTCTGGCCAAGTGGTGACGTATACCGTGACGGTTGTCAACACCGGAAACACGGGTCTTTATCCGGTGGAGGTAGCGGACAACCTGGCCAACGTGCTGGCGCATGCCACGCCAGTGGAAGGATCCGTGACCACCAAGGTCAACGGCAGCCTTCTCATCAACCAAGCGGTGATCACAGGCGATGAGTTGTCCTGGTCCGGGCCGCTGGCGGCGGGCGACACGCTGGCGATCTCGTACCAGGTGACGGTCAATCCAGGTTTGACATCGAACGACAGTCTCATCAATGGTGTGACCGTGAGTGGCGCCATCCCAGGCGACCCCGATCCGATCGTCCCCACCTGCACGACTGATTGCTCGTCGACCCTGACGGGTGAAGACGAGCCGGGTTCGGGTACCGATAATCCGGATGGGCCTGGCTCCGGGACCGACAATCCGGATGGGCCTGGTTCGGGCACTGACAACCCGGATGGGCCGGGTTCTGGCACGGATCCTAGCGATCCCGGTTCCGGCACTGATAATCCGGATGGGCCGGGTTCTGGGACTGATCCTAGCGATCCCGGTTCGGGCACCGATAATCCAGATGGGCCTGGTTCCGGTACGGATCCTGGTGATCCGGGTTCGGGTACTGACAATCCGGATGGCCCGGGTTCCGGTACCGACAATCCGGATGGGCCTGGCTCCGGTACCGATAATCCGGATGGGCCTGGCTCGGGCACGGATCCTAGCGATCCCGGTTCGGGCACGGATAATCCGGATGGCCCGGGTTCCGGCACGGATCCGAGCGATCCCGGTTCCGGTACTGACAACCCGGATGGGCCGGGTTCGGGGACTGGTCCAGGTACTGATGAGCCGGTTCAACCAGGCAAAGGCGGCGGGACACCCGTGAAAGTGGAAGCATCAACTGGTGGTTCCCTTGTCAACGACAGTTACCCGACTGTTGCGATCGTGGTCACGATGTTGATGAGTGCGGGCGGCTTGGTGCTGATGAGGTACCGCCGCACGGCCAGCCATTAGTGGGTCAAGGCGATGATCCGGCGGCTTGTGCCACCGGGTCATCTATGAAAGCGTGCATGCTGGGCCAGAAGGCGGTAGGCTAGATGGCACGAAAGAATGACCAATGCCGCGGTTATGCCGCGTGAGATTAAGGGGGTCGACCCAGATGGGGCGCGGCCGTGCAAAAGCGAAGCAGACAAAGGTCGCACGTGACCTCAAGTATCGTGCGGTCAGCACAGACTTCGCGTCGTTGGAACGTGAACTCAGGTCGGACCAAGAGGGCGACCTTTACGACGACGTTCCGGAACAATATGCCGACGTCGCGGCGCGCTACAACGACCAGTCGGTCTTCGATCAGGACGACGTCGAAGTCGGCTATGACGACGAAGATAGACGGTAAGTTTCAGTAAGAGTGGAGTTAGCGGGCTCGTATCTGAGCCCACCCCACAACCTTCAATCAGTTCGGAACCGAAAGCAAGCTTTCGCCCGCTCGTCTCAATCGTTTGTGAAGTAATCGGGTTCGTATCCGAACCCACCTCTGTGGCCGGGGTCGGGATCGAACCGACGACCTCATCCTTTTCAGGGATGCGCTGCTACCGACTGAGCTACCCGGCCGTTGCCAACACTCCTGGGCATTGAGCCCTTGGACTATCGGACAATGTGAGTGGCGGCGATTACCGCCGCCAACCCGCGACCCTGGTGGGACTTGAACCCATGACCTTCGGCGTGACAGGCCGACGCTCTAACCAACTGAGCTACAGGGCCATTGCTCACCGTGATGAGACAACCCAACGATCATACCCGGTAATGTCTGCCTGCACGAAATCCTTGGACGATTTGGCATTCAGACGATTAATCTGCTATACTTTAATTCATCGTGCAAATGAAGTAAACAAATAAAGTATTACCAGGGCACAGTACGGCGAAGGAGGCGTACATGGAGGTCGGCATAGACGTCGGCGGGACACACACGCGCATCGCCGTCGTTGATGGTGACGTCACCGTCTGCCAAGCAGAACCTCTGAGCGCCGAGTGGCGCCGTGGCACGCTGTTCTCGGATGAGCAGAACGCTGCCCGTTTGCTCGCCCAAGTCCCCGGCGACGTCATCGGACGGCCGGATGTCCCATTGGTGGTCGGCGCCCATGGCGTCGATACCCGTCTTCAATCCGATTTGTTGACAACCTGGTTGCGGCGGATACACCCAGGACCGGTGATGGTGGTCAACGACTCGGAGCTGTTCGGTCCAGCCCTCGGGATCAAGAATGCGATCAGCGTTGTCTGCGGCACCGGCTCGATCGTCGTTGGGCGCGACACTTCTGGCGAGTTCGTCAAGGTCGGCGGTTATGGCTGGATCCTCGGTGATCCAGGAGCTGCCCCGAGCCTGGTGCGCGAATCGATGGTCGCCATCGTACAGGCCGACGACATGGGAGAGCAGCCAGGAGCCTTGGCCAAGTCGCTGATGGCTCACTACGGCGCCAGCGACCCGGTTGAATTGGGATACGACTTCACGGCAGATGCCGGGATCACCAACTGGGGCTGGCTGGCTCCACTGGTATTCGACGCCGCCGACGTGGGCGATCGTATAGCCATCTCGGTGATCGAAACCGATGGGCGTCAACTGGCTTCAGACGTCCAGGCATTGCGCGCCAAAGGTGTCGTCAGCCATGACGTCATCATGGCTGGTGGGGTGATGGTGGCCCAGCCGCGTCTCAGAAACGCTTTCACGCAGGCGATGCGGCAGTTGGATCCCGACATCGGTATCCATGAACTGCGGGAATCACCGGTGCAAGGAGCTGTGGCCATGGCCAAGGCATTGCACGATGAATCAAAACAAGAGTTTCCTGTTGATAAACAGGGAAAATAGAAAACAAAGGAGTCTATCGATGAGAATCAAACACCCACTACGAGCTGGTTTAGCCGGCGTGGTGGCGCTGCTCATGGCGACGACATTATCGGCCTGCGGCACACCAAGCTCCAGCAGCCCATCAGGCGGCGGACAAGTTACGCTGAATGCCCTGTTCATGGATCAGGCTGGCTACAGCGAAGACCAGATCAATACCATGATCAGCGACTTCGAGACAGCAAACCCGAACATCAAGGTCAATGCGACATACGTCGCCTATGAGCAACTGCATGACGCAATCGTCACGTCGGCCCCAGCAGGTACCTACGATGTCGTGCTTCTTGACGTCATCTGGCCAGCTGAATTCGCCACCAAGGGCATTGTGCAGGACGTCACAAGCCTCTACCCGGCTTCTTGGAAGACGGACATGCTAGGTGGCGCGTACACCACTGCCGAGTACAACGGTAAGTTCTACGGCGTCCCCTGGGGGCCGTCCACCAAGTTCTTCTATTACAACAAGGACATGGTCGCCAAGGTCGGAGCTACTGAAGCTGACCTCAACACATGGGACGGCGTGCTTGCCGTCGCCAAGAAGATCAAGGATGCTGGTCTGGTGAAGTACCCGCTGGCCTGGAGTTGGGCCCAGCAAGAGGCCGTGATTTGTGATTATGGCCAGATGCTCGGTTCATTTGGCGGTTCGTTCACCGATGCCAGTGGCAACCTCGACGTCAACAATGCCGTCGGAGTGCAGACCATGACGTGGATGAAGCAGACACTGGATGACGGCCTGTCGAATCCAGGTTCGCCAGGATTCATCGAGGACGATGTGCAAAAGGCTCTGGCCGGTGGCACAGCAGCCTTCGGTTTGAACTGGGAGTCGACGTTCTCCGCTCTGCAGGATCCATCGCAGTCCAAGGTCGTCGGCAAGATCGGTATCATCCCGACGCCGCAAGGCCCCTCGGGTGCGCGTCCTGGTGTCAACGGCGCCATGGCGTTGTCGATCCCAGCCAAGTCGGCTCACTCTAACGAGGCTTGGCAGCTGATCACTTACCTGACCAGCCAACAGGAGCAGAACAAGTATCCGACTGGCTGGCTGCCCAACTGGGTTTCCAGCTACTCGGATTCATCGGTCACATCGCAGGCGCCGGAGCTGTTCAAGGCTGCGTCTGTCGGTTATGCCGATCTGATCCAGCGCCCCCAGGTGCCCAACTACACGGCAGCCTCGGCGGCGTTGCAGGCTGAGATCCAAAACGCTTTGCTCGGCAAGAAGACACCGCAGCAAGCAATGGATGATGCCGTCACGGAAGCGGCAGCAGCCAGCTAACGTATCGCATATGCTGATGGGTGGGCCGCTCACCGGGTGGCTCACCCATCAGTACCAAGGAACGGAGAACAGCCGATGAGTTCATCGGTGGCGAGTGCTCAGCCGGTCGAGCCAGCAGTGGATGACCTGACGCTGCCGGTTGACGAGCTGGAGGTAGACGAGCCCATAGTGCACCGCGTGCCGATTGTGCGTAGCCAGGGGTTTACGGCGCTGTGGATGCTTGTGCCAGCTTTTCTGGTGGTGTTCGGCATCATCGTCTATCCACTGGTCAGGACGGCGATCTATTCGGTCACCGACGTGCAGTCGGTCATGCAGACATCTGCCCCCTTTGTAGGCTTGGGCAACTTTGTCAAAGTCATGTCGAACCACAACTTGTGGGATTCTCTGGGGCGCACCCTGTATTTCACTATCGTTTCGACCACCCTGGAGTTGATTGTCGGCCTGGGGATCGCGGCGCTTCTGAATGCCAAGATCCGTGGGCGCTGGTTGCTGCGCACCATCGTTGTCATTCCCTGGGCAGTGCCGACAATTGTTTCTGGAGCCTTATGGAGAGGCATTCTCAATACGCAGTACGGAGCTTTGGACGCTCTGCTCCACCAGCTGGGTCTGGTCGCCGCCGACTATTCAGATGCTCCCATCTGGCTAGCCTCGTCACCCATGCTAGCCATGAACATGGTGATCCTGGCCGACGTCTGGAAGACGGTGCCGGTGGTCGCTTTCATGTTGCTGGCTGGCTTGACCTCTATTCCGGAGGAGGTGTACGAAGCGGCGAAGATCGACCGAGCAGGCCCGGTGCGGACGCTGTGGTCGATCACTTTGCCTCTGTTGCTACCATCAATCTCGATTGTGCTGGTCTTACGCATCATTGAAGCTTTCAAGGTGTTCGACGTCATCTACGTCATGACCGGCGGTGGCCCGGCCAGCGGCACGACCACCATCGCGCTTTACGCCTATAACATGGCCTTCCACAATCAGCAGTATGGCATCGGGTCAGCCCTGGCCTACATCATCGTCTTTGCTATCGCCATATTGGCCGCAATCTATCTGCGAGCCCTGCGACGCAGTGAAATGAGCTTGCTATGAGGCCGAAACGAATCACTCAAGTCCTGTTGTATGTGGCAGCCATCGCAGTTGCGATCTTCATGTTGGCCCCATTCGTGTGGCTGCTGCTGGCATCGATCCACACTCAGGCCGATCTCGTGACTCTGCCATTGCGCTGGTGGCCGAGCCCGGTGTATCTGCAACGCTACTTGCTGCTGTTCACCGACCAGACGAACACGAACGCGGTGGAGTTCCGGGCCGCCCTGGGTAACTCTTTGATCGTCGCCTCGGTGGTCGTCGTCATCTCGATGATCGTGGGCATCTTCGGGGCCTACGCCTTCTCGCGCATGCGTTTCAAGGGTCGTCGCGGCATCTTGATGGCTTTCCTGTTCACCTACATCTTGCCCCAGATTGCCCTGGTGGTGCCTTTGTTTGCGACGCTCAATTCATTGAACCTGTTGAACAAGAAGACCGGTCTGATCATCGTCGACTGCTCGTTGGTCGTCCCCTTTGTGTTGTGGATTCTGTCGAACTTTTTCTTGACTATCCCGCCCGAACTAGAGGAGTCTGCCTGGATCGACGGCGCATCGCGCGTCGGAGCTCTGTTCCGTATCGTGTTGCCATCGGCTGGTCCGGGTATCTTCGCAGCCGGCATGTTCGCGTTTCTGCTGGCGTGGGACGAGTTCATGTATGCACTGTCGTTTGCGCATACGAATGTCGCCAAAACCCTGCCCGTCGCCATCGCCGAGTTCTCAGCCCAGCACTCCACCGACTTCGGTTTGGTGGCAGCCGGCGGGGTGATAGCCGCGTTGCCTCCCGTCATTCTGGCGATCATTTTCCAGCGTTACGTCGTGTCCGGCCTCGTGTCCGGCGCCGTCAAGTAGTCAGTCATTGAGATCAGAGGAGCCCACAATGGAACAACACCAGGATTTCTGGACGGCGATAGCCAGCCAACCGGACTGCATGCGACACGCAGCCGAGCTAGCCTCCCAGGTCATGGCGGACGCCCACGTGACGGCTTGGGGGCCGTCCGAAACCATCGCCATTGCCGGCATGGGGTCGTCCACCAACGCCGGTGCGGTCTTCACGGAGGCGATGCGACAAGCCGGGCGGCGGGTGATCAATCTCGACGCTTCGGCGGTGGCCCACTATCCCGAGCGCTGCGACCTCGCCGATCACCTGATCGTGATCTCAGAGTCAGGCCGTAGCCCCGAGCCGATCGCCGCAGCCAAGCGCATTGGCCTCAAACCGGTCGTCATCACCAACGTGCCCGGTTCGCCGGTGTGCGAGTTGTCGGATGTCGTCGTCCCCCTGGGCGGTTTCATGGATTCCGGTGTCTACACCATCGGGTACACCACCACCCTGGTTGCGTTGGCTGCTATCGCCCAAGCCCATGGGGTGACGTTGGCCGATCCTGCATCACTGGGTGACGTCGCGGAGTCGGTCTTGCAGAATTTCGGCCAGGAATTGGGTGACGACGCCGAGGCGCTCAATCGGGCGTCTTTCCTGGATATCGTCGGCCAGGGTGTCAGCGCTGGCAGTGCCCAGGCGGCGGCGTTGTTGTTCCGCGAGTCGACCCAGATGCCGACGGCGGCCCATCAAACGATCCAGTACTTACACGGGCCGATGGAGTGCGTCCATCCCGGCAATGCAGTCCTGGTGTTCGGCGAGGGACGCGAGGACGCGTTGGTGTCGCAACTGGACGGTGCCGGTGCGTCAGTGTTCCAGTTCGTTGGCAATGCGTGGGCCACGCGTGCTCTGGGCGTCCCCACCAGCGGTTATGCGACGGCGGTCGCCGACATCGTGTACGCCCAGTGTCTGGCCGCACAGCTTTCCGCGCTCCGCGGTATTCAGGTGGGCAAGTTCCGCTTCAGCCAGCCGGACACCAAACTGCCTCAGGCATGAGCGACAACGACGAGTTGGGCCGAGTCGTGTCGAAATATCCAGCCCAAATGCCGACATGACCCAGCCCACATCGTCAACTGCCCGCTCTTCCGTGCGGTTTGGTCTGGGTTGGGGATCAAATACCCTTCAATCCGTAAAGATCGTCCCGCCTGGGGTTGCGAAGTCTCAACATGTGATTGATATTGGTGAGACACGGTTTGAAGTTTGCGTTGGTGATGCTCGTGTGGCGTTTGGGCTAGGAGTACAGTATTCGGCGTAGTCATCTTAGGGAAGCTGGATATTATGCGCAAGGATGCTAGCGGTTCGGTTGGGGTTTTGGGTGAGCGTGAGTTTCTGGGTCAGGCCGGGTGGGGTCATGCCGGTCTGTTCAGGGGTGGTTTGGGTCTGTTGTCTGCTGTGTTGGTGTTGGCGCCTATGGTGGTGGGTGTGCCGCAGGCGGTGGCTGCGACGTTGGATGTGGCGTGTGTGCAGGATGATGGGAGTGTGGGCACATGTTTGTCGGCCACTGTGATTGCCTCTGATGCCGACGTTCCGGCGAGTGGTTCGCTGTCGGATGCTTATTATGTGGTTACCGGTAGTTTCACTCATGCCGGGACGTTGAGTGTCGGTGGTGATGTGCAGATCATTTTGGCGGATGGGGTGGCTTTTGTGGTGACGCCGACGTCAGGGCAGCCGGGTATCCTGGTGACCAGCCCGAATGCCTTGACGATCACGTCTGAGTCGTTGGGGTCGGGTATGGGCAAACTGACGGTGTCTGGTGATACGGGTGGTGCTGGTGTTGGTGGCGGTCCAGGTGATGTGGCTGGTGTTGTCACGATCAATGGTGGCACGGTCAAGGCTACTGGGGGTATGGGTGCGGCTGGTATTGGGGCTGGCCGGTGTTCGGTTGCGACCGATCCTTGTGGTAGTGCGCAGGGTGTTGTGACGATCAATAATGGGGTGGTCAACGCGACTGGTGGGTCTAATGGTGGTGCTGGTGTCGGTGGCGGCTACCTGAGTGCGTCTGGTCAGGTGATCATTGCGGGTGGCACGGTGACGGCTGCGGGTGGCACGAATGCTGCTGGCATCGGTGGTGGTGGGTGTTCGTCCGGTGCGACGTGTCTGGGTTCGGCTGACGCTATCACGATCAGTGGAGGCCGGATCGATGCGGCTGGAAGTAGTACCGGAGCGGCGATTGGTGGCGGCCGTTACGGTGGTGTGCCGGAGATTGTAATCAGCGGTGGGGAAGTGGAAGCAGCAGTAGAAATGATTAGTACTAGTGCTGGTATCGGTGGTGGCGACTCTAATAAGTCTGGGCTTGGTATCACAATAAGTGGTGGTATGGTGTCGGGCTTATCTTCCAGTACTGGTTCTGGTATCGGCAGCGGTGGCGGTGGCCAGCCTCTCAATGTCACGATTAGTGGCGGTTCTGTTGCCGCCCAAAGTGATGATATGGGTGCCGGGATCGGTGGTGGGAACAGTTCCACAAACGGCACGGTGACGATCAGCGGTGGTAGGGTGACGGCCCAGGGTGGTGGCTCCGGGGCCGGTATCGGCGGTGGCAGGGGTGCTGATTCCGGTCCGGTGAGCATTTCGGGTGGTGTCGTGGCCGCTACGGGTGGCAGCAATGGGTCTGGGATCGGCGGCGGTCAGAATTCCGGTACGATAGCGCTCGTCACGATCAGTGGTGGCACGGTCACAGCCAAAGGCGGTTCGCAGGCTCCGGGCATCGGGCCAGGTGAAGGTGGGGGTTCCTCCGGTCCCATGACGATGACCGGCGGCGTGTTGGTAGCTGTGGCTGGCGATAGCACAACCCCAGCATTGGCCGGATTGTTCACACCACCAACGACTGGTTATACGTATTGGACCAACACCGGCAGCAATGCCGCCCCGGGAGGGGCAGGCACGATGGTGCCGCCAGCTTCCGCGTTTGTGAACAACGAAACCTACCAATATGTGAAGATTGCGAAGACGTACGGGTTGACGGTGCAGGCGACTGTTGGCGGCAGTGTCACGGTTGGTGCTAGTGGTACCTATGCGGAGGGTGACCAGATCGATCTGGCGGCTACTCCTGACACGGGCTTCAAGTTTGTGGGTTGGGAGTCGTCTGATGGCGGTTCGTTCACGAGCACTAGCTCAACGGCAACGGTGTTCACGATGCCTGGTAATAGTACGACGGTGACGGCCATGTTCAAGGCTGTCGGTGGTGGCGGCGGGGGCGGTGGCGTCGACACTGGTGGTCACCTTGTGTCGCAAGTTCCGCTGTGGGCTGGAGGGCTGCTCCTGCTTGTCGGTGTTGGCCTGCTGGCGCGGCGTCGCTGGGTGCTCCGATAGCCTGGACAAACCGGAATGCCCTGACGCCCACGGGCACGAGGTTACACCCACGCAGGCACAGTCATGTGTCATACTTGGTGGCCCAGCCAGATACCGATGATAAGTCCGATGGCACCAGCTAACTGAGCCAATCCGACGAACTTGAGGCTGCGGACCAGGCCCATGCCTGTGACGTGACGGGCCACTAGAACGACGGCTGGCGCCGCCCAGGCCAGCATCACCAGACATATCAGACCCCACCAGTTCGTCAACCAAGCCGTCATGACATTGGCCGCCACCGAGATGGCGACTAAGGCGATGAACAACACCCGGCTGTGGGCGTCCCCCAATCGCACGGATAGCGTCTTCTTGCCCACCGCGGCATCCGTGGCGATGTCCCGCAGGTTGTTGACGACGAGCACGGCGCAGGCTCCGGCTCCCTGCGCAGTGGATGCCGCCAAAACCGCTCCCCAGTGCCAGGCCGGGCCAAAACCCGTCTGGACAAGCACCGTCGCCCCGCAAGCCACCAAGCCGAAGAAGATGAAGACGGAGACCTCGCCCAGCCCGATGTAGCCGTAAGGATGCTTGCCGCCGGTGTAGAACCAGGCGGCCACGACTATGGCGGCGCCGACGGCGACGATCCACCATAGACCAGACATGATGACGAGCGCCAGGCCCGCGAGGCAGCCAACGCCGAAGCAGATGAAGGCCGCCGTCTTCACGGCCCGGGGAGTGGCCGCTCCAGAGCCGACCAGCCGTTGTGGGCCGACGCGATGGGCGTCGGTGCCGCGCACTCCATCCGAATAGTCGTTCGAGTAGTTGACGCCCAATTGCATGGCTAGTCCGACGACCAGGGCCAGCAGGGCTCGCACGGGGTGAAAGGCTCCCGCCGCCAAGGCTACCGCAGAACCGGCGATGACGGGCGAAACTGACAATGGTAAAGTGCGCAGGCGGGCACCCTCGACCCATTCGCCGACGGTCGCCATCAGCGCGTTCCTCGGTGCAGGGCGACGATGCCGCCAGTCAGGTTCTTGTAGGCGACCGCGTGCCAACCGGAGTGCTGCAGCCATCGGGCCACGACCTCTTGCGGTGGCCAATCGATGATCGATTGGGCCAGGTACTGGTAGCTGTCGGGGTTGGCGCTGAAACGGGCGATAATTGGCATGACGTGGAGCAGCCAGATCCGGTAAAGCGCATGGAGCCAACTCGCCCGAGGCGTCGAGAACTCGCAGATGACCAGCCTCCCACCGGGTTTGGTGACGCGAGCCAGTTCAGCCAACACGTTCTGAGGATCGGGCATGTTGCGCAGGCCGAAACTCACGGTGACGGCGTCGAACGTCTGGTCTTCGAATGGCAAAGCCGCGCCGTCCCCCACTGCGAAACTGACGGACGGTTGTCGTTGTTGCCCGATACGCACCATCCCCGGTGATCGGTCCACTGCCACCACCTGAGCCCCGGACTGAACTAGTGGGGCCGACGAAGTACCCGTCCCGGCTGCCAGGTCGAGTATTCGCTGGCCAGGTTTAATGTCGAGCGCGCTTGTGGTGGCACGTCGCCAGTAAGCGTCCTGGCCCAAGCTGAGCAATCGGTTCATCAGGTCGTAGCGGGGGGCGACACCGTCGAACATGCGGGCCACATCGTCGGGTTGCTTGCTTTGCGGTGCCTGAAAACTCACATCTCCAAGCCTCTCACAATCGGCGTTGGTGCCGCCACAATCTACCTTAAAGGACATGCACGAAGACAATGTGGCTCCAGCCGGCCCGGGGGCGCCCAGGCACCTCCTCGACCGATGGTCTGGGTGGCCACTCTGCTATGCGGCTGTCTGCGGTGTCGTCAGCCCAAACCGGCTTCCATTCACGCACGTGTGTCGTGGCACGCGGGTGGCATCCAGATCAGGCTTCACCAACGATCAACGCTGGGCAACAGCCGATCAGTGGAAATACGGGATCATCAGCCACAGGCCGAACAGGATGATCAGGCCGATCACGCCCATGAAGCAGTAGGCCGTCACGATTAGGCTCATCCCCTCGCCGTTGGCTTCGCGCTGGGTGTGTCCGGCGTCAAGCAGACGGGCAGCAAAAGCGGCCAGCGAGACGACCACGACCGTCGTGATCAGAGCCACCACCGCCACCAGCAGAAGGGCTTTCCAGTCGATAGTCATGGGCGCACCGCCTCTGCACTTTGCGTGTCCTCTGCCCTGATAGTGCGTTTGGAGTCTTTGGCACGGCGTCGCTTGGTCCGTCGGCTAGTGATCACCGCTGGCCGGGAACTGGCGATCATCTCGGCGGCGACGGGCACACCGCCACTTACATCGGCGGCAGCGGTTTCAGCGATGACGACCTTGGGAATCTTGACCAGGCCGACGCGCCGCTTGCCGCCGCGCACCTTGCGTCCCGGCAAGACGGCGACGTGGGCGGATTCGTTGACATTGGTGTGGTCGACTTTGTGGTGGAATGATATCCGCATGATCACCAGGGCCGTGACGATAAGGAAAACGGCCGTGACGATCAGTCCCCACATGCCTTGCTTGACGACGAAAGCGGCCAAGCCACCCACGATGGCGGCGGCCGGCAACGTCAACAACCAGGCTCCCAACATGCGTCCGGCGATGCCCCAATTGACCTTTGTGCGCCGTCCGATACCGGATCCCAGGATGGCACCGGAGCAGACATGCGTCGTCGACAGGGCGAAACCCAGGTGAGCCGAGGCCAAGATCGACACGGTGGCTGCTGTTTCGGCGGCGAAGCCCTGTGGTGGCTCAACCTCGACCAAGCCCTTGCCCATGGTGCGCATGATGCGCCAGCCGCCAGAATATGTTCCTGCAGCGATGGCCAGCCCGGCGATCACGATGACCCACTCGTAGGGGCGGCTGCCAGCTTGCTGGAAACCGCCGGCCACCAGCACCAGTGTGATGATGCCCATCGTCTTCTGGCCATCGGAGGTGCCGTGGGCCAAGGCCACCATTGCAGCCGACAGTCGCTGGCCCATCCGGAAGGTGCGGGCAGCGTGGTGCGCTGTGTGGTCGGTGATGCGATAGGCCAGCCATGTGGCCAAGGCGGCAGCCATGCCTGCCACCACCGGGGCCACCAGTGCTGGCAGCAACACCTTAGAGATGATGACGCCGAAGTGGATGCCCGCCATACCGGCGCCCACCAGGACAGCCCCGATCAGGCCGCCGAAAATAGCGTGGGACGACGACGAAGGCAAGCCAACCAGCCAGGTGGTCAGATTCCACAAGATGGCGCCAACCAGAGCGGCGAAGACGATCTCGGGTTTTATCAGACTGTCGTCGACGATGCCAGATGAAATCGTCTTGGCCACCTCTGTCGAAATCGAAGCGCCGACGAAGTTCAGCACGGCGGCCACCAAGACAGCCACCTTTGGCTTGAAAGCGCCGGTGGCCACTGATGTGGCCATCGCATTGGCCGAATCGTGGAAGCCGTTGGTGAAATCGAACACCAAGGCGGTGACGACAACAACGATCACAAGAGCCAAGGTCATGTTCATCGACTGACCACCGCCGATGGATTCCAATGCAGCATAAAAGACGCCCTTCAATCAGGTGGACGGCACCAACACTAGCGGTCCGTCACGGGTTGGCGTCAGGACCACTGGTGGCGCGACGCCAAACGCCCGCTGGAAGGCGGGTAATTGCCGTCCAGCACCCATCAGTCAAGCCCGAAGCGCGGTTCGGCTAGGTGAAATGGGACGGCGAAAATTCGAACATTGTTCGTCCGCATGCTGAGATGGCTGGTTAATGGCAGTTTAACGCTGGGTGACGTGACGGGTGTGTTCAGGTATGCAGACTATTACCGCAAGGTGACCCGATTGGTCCATCAGACCCGAACCACCGACATGGATCGTTCAGGTTGGTTGCCAGAGTACGCCTGGCACGCGTCGGCAAGAAGAGTTGCCGTACGCTGTAGTGGTGGACGACGGACGACAGCAGGCTTCTCTTGCGCGGCGCGGATTTGCCGACACCGACCGGGCGTCCAGCACCCTAAGGTCCCTGTCCAGAGGTGACGGTGGGCTGCAAGACAAGTTGGCGATGGCGTGTGCATCCGCCTCCGATCCGGATTTGGCGCTTGCTGGGCTGGCCCGGTTCGACGTCTCCCAGTTGGACGCGTTGGCGGGTGACGACGTTTGGTTGTCGCGGGTGGTGAAGGTTTGCGGAGGCAGCCGGGTGTTGGGACGCCACCTATCCGCCCGTCCAGCCACCTTGGTGCGCTTGCGAGACGACGTGTCGCAACATGAGGCCGCCCGGATCAGGCGCGATTTGTGGACGGCAGTCGGCTGCGATGACGTCATGGAAACCTTGCCAGACGAAACCGGCGCTAAAAGCGACGCACTGCGCCTGGCCAACCGTGATGAGTTGGTGCGCATCGCCGCCCGTGATCTGACATCGTCCAGCCCGGCATCTGAGCTGCCTTCTGTGATGGCGGAACTGGCCGGCCTGGCTGACGGGATCATCGATGTCGCCCTGGCAATGGCGCGCGCCCAGGTGGTGGGGCAGGAGAGAGTTCGCCTGAGCGTTATCGCACTGGGAAAGTGCGGTGCCCAAGAACTCAACTACTTGTCTGACGTCGATGTGCTTTTCGTCGCCGAGCCGTCTGATCCTGGCTTGACGACGGCAGACGAGACCGTCCACATCGGCGGTGAGATCGCCTCGGCTTTGATGCGTTTGCTTTCTGCCCAGACATCCGCCGGCATGATCTGGCAGTTGGACGCTGCTCTTCGTCCGGAAGGCAGCGCGGGCCCGCTGGTGCGCACGCTGGACGCCATGACCGCCTACTACAGACAGCATGCCGTAGCCTGGGAGTTCCAAGCGATGATGAAGGCACGTCCGATAGCAGGCGACATGGTGTTGGGGCAAGCGTTTTGCGACATGGTGCGGCCATTGGTTTGGGCTTCCGGTGGGCGGCATGGTTTTGTGTCGGAGTCGCGGGCCATGCGCCGGCGCGTGGTCCAGTTGATACCGCCCGAGCTCGCCGACCGCGAGATCAAGCTCGGCGCCGGCGGTCTGCGCGACATTGAGTTCAGCGTCCAGATCCTGCAGCTTGTGCACGGACGTGGCGACGAGGCGCTGAGGCAGCCGGCGACGCTCGAAGCCTTGGCTGTCCTCGAGCGGCACAGCTATATGGCCAAAGACGATGCCGCAGCTCTAGAGCAGGCTTATCGCTTCGAACGTCTGCTTGAGCATCGCCAGCAGTTGTTCTATCTCCGGCGCACTCATCTGATGCCAGATGACCCCGTTGGTCTGAAGCGACTGGCACGCGCCATTCCCGATGTCGAGTCAGGACCAGTGTTGTGGGCCAAGTGGCGTCAGACAGCCGCCCAGGTGCAGCGGTTGCAGCGGCAGGTCTTCTACTCGCCGCTTCTTGAGGCCGTCTCCAAGGTGCCGTCCGGAGCATTGCGGCTCAGCTCGATGGCCGCCGAGCAGCGCCTTTCGGCTCTGGGGTTTGCCGACGAGGCCGGGGCGCTGCGCCACATCGCCGCACTGACGCGCGGGGTCAGCCGGGCGGCTGAGATCACACGACACATCATGCCGGCGATGCTGGGCTGGTTGGCGGACGGCGTCAACCCGGACGCCGGTCTGTTGGCATTCCGGCAGATCAGCGAGGCCCTGGGCAGGAGCCCATGGTATCTGAAGGCGCTGCGCGATGAATCAGGGACAGCCGAGCGGTTGGCGCATGTGATGGCGTCCTCACGTATGGCCGTCGATCTGTTGCGACGGGATCCGCCCAGCGTCGCATTACTGCGTGAGGAGCCGGGAGCGCTCGTGCCGCGTTCCACGGCGGAGTTGAGTGCCACATTCACTGCGACGGTGCGTCGGCACGATGACACTGCCGAGGCGGTGAAGGCGCTGCGGGCGGCTCGTCGCCACGAGCTGGCCCGGTTGGCAGTGGCGGTGGTGCTAGAGCAACTGGGCATCGAAGAGGTCGGCCTGGCACTCAGCGATGTGACGACTGCCACCCTTGACGCGGCGCTGATCCTAGCGGCCCGCGTGTACCCAGCTGCTCCTCCACTGGGGATCGTCGCCATGGGACGCTGGGGCGGGCACGAATTGGGCTTCGCTTCCGATGTCGACGTGCTGTTCGTGGCTCCGGACGACTCATCGGACGCATCGCTGGGCGCAGCCGCCGACTCGGTGGCGGCTTTGCGCACCTGGTTGACGCTGGCTGGCCCCGACCCACCGCTCGACATCGATGTTCGTCTGCGCCCAGAGGGGCAGAACGGGCCGTTGGTACGAACGGTTGCCGCTGACTTGGCATACTACGGGCGCTGGTCTTGGACGTGGGAGGCGCAGGCCCTCGTGCGCGCGTCCCATGGTGCGGGGGATGCTGCCCTGACAACGGCGTTTCTCGACGGGGTGGCCCCGCTGCGATGGCCGCGCGATGGCTTGGCCGCGGACGACGTCCGGGCAATCCGGACACTGAAGGTGCGGCTCGAACATGAGCGAGGCGGGGTCGCTCGGGCGGCCAACCTCAAACTCGGTCCAGGAGGGTTGGCCGATATCGAATGGACTATCCAGCTGCTGCAACTGGGTCATGCCGGAAGAGTGCCGTCTCTGCGGGTCACTGGCACGCTGGACGCCCTGCGAGCTGCTCGGGATGCTGGCTTGATGACGCCTCCCGATGCCGATGTCCTGATAGCTTCTTGGTGTTTCATCTCGCGAGTGCGCGATGCCATCGCGCTGGCACGGAGTCGCTCGGCCAACACGGTGCCATCCGACGCCCGAGACATGGCCGCTGTGGCCACGCTGCTGGGTTACGGCAAAGCCGAAGCATCGTCGCTGGGAGACGACATCGCCCGGTCTATGCGCCAAGCCACCCGAGTGTCGGAACGCCTGTTCTGGGGGCAAGCATAGGCAAAGTGATTCAGACAGTCGCATTCGCTGCGTCAGAGGCGGCCCAAGCCGCCCCAACGATGCCAGCGCGGTTGCGCAGCGCGGCGGGGATGATCGGAGTGCGCAGGTGTAGCAGCGGTAGGAACTGTTCATAGTTCTTGCTGACTCCTCCGCCAACCACGAAAAGATCGGGCCAGAGCAGCTTCTCCAGGGCCTGGTAGTAGCGGTCCAGGCGTTTGGACCAGTCTTTGTAGGTCATCTTCTCCCGTTCGAACACCCCAGCGGAGGCTCTTGATTCCGCGTCGTATCCGTCGACTTCCATGTGCCCGAACTCGGTGTTCGGCAGCAGCACGCCATTGTTGATGATGGCGGTGCCGATACCGGTGCCCAGGGTGGTCACCACGATGATGCCGGGGATGCCCTTGGCGGCGCCGTAGTGAACCTCGGCCAAGCCAGCCGCATCGGCATCGTTGACCAGCGTCACAGGGCGTCCCAGGTATTTAGTCAGAAAGGCTTGGGCTGGCAGGTCCTTCCAACTCTGGTCGAGGTTGGCGATAAGCGGTGTGGTGCCGTGGACGATCGGCGCCGGGAAGGCAATGCCGACATGGACGTCACCCTCATCTGGCGCCAGCTTCTCAATGATGCGGGCGATGACGTGGGCGCAGTTTTCCGGGTTTGATTTCTTTGGGGTGGGGATTCGCAGCCGTTCTGATGTGAATTCGCCTGTGTCGAGATCGACCGATGCGCCTTTGATTCCGGATCCGCCAACGTCAATGCCAATGATCATGTGTCATAGCCTAATAGTCGACACCCACCAAGATGGGCTCCGGCACCAACTGGACACCGAACTTGTACTTGACGCCCGCCTGAATGGTACGAGCCAGAGCCATGATGTCGGCCGCTGTGGCGCCACCCTGATTCGTCAGCGCCAGGGTGTGTTTGGACGACAGGCGGGCCGGGCCGTCCCCAAAACCCTTGGGGAATCCGGCGTGTTCGATGAGCCATGCCGCCGACGTCTTGGCACGTCCGTCTGGTTGTTGATAGAGCGGTGCGCCTGCTGGCAGGCGAGCGGCCTCTTCGGCGGTGAGCAATGGGTTGGTGAAGAACGAGCCGGCGCTGTGGCTGTCAGGGTCGGCGTCGTCCACCACCATGCCCTTGCTCGCACGCAACTGGAGGACGGCCGTCCGCACGTCAGCCAGCGGTGCGCGTGCTCCCAACTCGATGCCGAGCAGCTTCGCCAACTCCGCGTAGGCGATCGGAGCGCTCAGCGGGCTGCGAGGAAGCTGCAGGCAGACCGATTGGATGACGTACCGGCCAGTGGCCTGGCCGTTTGCCCGTGAGCGTTTGAACATCGAGTCGCGATAGCCGAACTCACAGGACTGTCCATCGACGACCAGCGTCTTGTCGTTGGGGCTCGTGGCCAAGCGATCCCACACTGTGACGCTCCTGACGCAACTGGCGATCTCGGCTCCATATGCCCCGATGTTCTGTATTGGCGTCGCGCCCACCAATCCTGGGATGCCCGAAAGCGCCTCAAGGCCCGACCAGCCGTGCTCGACGCTCATAGCGACCAAGGCGTCCATCGGGCACCCGGCATCCGCCCAGATCGACACCAAGTGGTCGTCGGTTTGGTCGATGTGCAGCGAATCGTTGGCCACGTGCACGACAACTCCCGGGAACCCATCGTCACCCACCAGCACATTTGACCCGCCAGACAAGACGAACAGCGGTTCCCCCGCGCCGTCGGCCTCCTGGACGGCGTCAACCAGCTCAGTGGTCGTCCGGGCCTCGATCCAATGTGCGGCCGGTCCGCCGACGCCGAATGTGGTGTGCTGGGACAATGGCTCCGCATCAATCGGATTTTGCTGCATAAGGCCAGTTTAACCTGGGTGGCTGACTCAACCCGCTCCAGTGGCGCTCCATGATGTCATCATGCAGTCGCTATGACACCAGACAGGCACTACGATAGGATGGTGACCATGCAACCGAGCCTGAGAGCTTCCGACGCCGACCGTCAACGAGTGGCTGACGTGCTCAGCGACGCCTACGCGGACGGCCGGTTGAGTATGGACGAGTTCAACGAGCGCAATGATGCCGTTTGGGCGTCCAAAACCCTCGGAGAACTGGTGCCTATCACCGCCGATCTGGGCGGTGCGCCGGCCACAGTAGCTGTTGGGGCAGGGCGTCCGCTGGTCCGCGTGGACGATGTTCCGGCTATCCACACCTACGCCATAATGTCGACGCGCAGCCAGCCGCAAGACTGGGTGGTGCCCAGTGCCATTTCAGCAGTGGTGCTGATGGGGCAGGCCGATTACGACTTCCGGCGAGCCACGTTCGTCAGCCCACGCGTCGAAATAAACGTGGGCGTCCTGATGGGATCAATTGTGCTTTCCGTGCCAGACGGTGTCGGCATCATCGACAAGACCGTGTGCATCATGGGATCCTCCGAGTTCAAGGGCATGACTCCAGCCGCTCCTGGCGCGCCGGTGATTGAGCTATCGGGTCTTGTGTGCATGGGGTCTATCGAGATACGCGGCGCCGAATACTCGACCTTTCTGCAGCGGTTGGGTATCAAAGCGTGACTCAGCTGTTCAGCACCCAGAACTGATTTCTTGGAGCGGCAAGAGGTCAGTGCTTGTCGGCTTGCGCTTGGACGGCGGTGATGGCGATAGTCGAGACAATGTCTTCTACAGTGGCGCCGCGGCTCAGATCCGTCACCGTCTTGTTTAAGCCTTGCAGGATCGGCCCGATGGCAACGGCTCCGGACGAGCGCTGGACGGCTTTGTAGGCGATGTTGCCCGATTCCAAGTCTGGGAAAATGAACACCGTCGCCTGGCCCGCCACCGGCGATCCGGGCATCTTCAATGCGCCGGTGTCATGATCGACGGCGGCGTCGAACTGGATGGGGCCGTCGGCAATCAGGTCGGGGCGGCGTTCGTGAAGCAGGCGTGTGGCAGCGACAACGGCGTCCACATCCGGTCCGGTTCCCGACGAGCCCGTCGAGTAGCTCAGCATGGCCACACGTGGCTCGATGCCGAAGGCCAGCGCACTCTCGGCCGACGAGATGGCGATGTCGGCGAGTTGCTCCGGCGTCGGATTGGGATTGACAGCGCAATCCGCGAACAACAGCACCTGGTCGGGCATGCACATGAACAGGGCGCCAGAGACGACGGAGAGTCCCGGTCTGGTCTTGATCACCTCGAAGGCTGGCCGAATAGTGTCGGCGGTGGTGTGGATGGCACCTGACACCATGGCGTTGGCGTCACCCAACTTCACCATCATGGTGCCGAAGTAGCTGCCTGAGAGCATTTTTTCGCGGGCCTGCTCCATGGTGATGCCCTTCGCCTGGCGCAGTTCGGCATAGGCTGTGGCATAGCGTTCGAGGCGATCAGGGTCGTGCATGGATACGATTTGGACACCGGTCAAGTCGTCGCTGAGATCCTTAGCGTCGGTCATGATGTCGGATTGTTCGCCCAGCAGGATCAGTTTGGCGATGCCGCGCTGCTGGCAGATGGCAGCAGCTTGTAGCACACGGGGGTCGCCGGACTCTGGCAGGACGATCGTCATGAGGTCAGACTTTGCTTGCTGCACGATGTCGTATTCGAAGCGCGCCTGGGTGCGGATGGGCCGCCGTGGTTGGTCCAGTCGGGCTACCAGTTCTGGCAGGTGCGCATATTGCTCCAGTTGATCACGCAGCGCATCAATCTTGCGCATCGTGGCCATTGGCGATCCCTCGATATTGGCCAGAGCTTGCAGCGTCGAGAACGAATCGACGTTGACCGTGGCGATGGCGAAATCGAAGTTGCCATGGTCGACTAGTTCCGTCACCAAATCCGGCACGGCATATCCGCCGACCAAGATCAGGGCTGCCAACCTCGGAAAGTCGTCCATAGTCTGCGACAGCAGTAGTCCGGGGAGCAGGTCGATACGGTCGGACGCCACCACTAGCGTTGTTTCATCGGCGATCCGGTGCAGCAGGTTCGGCAGCGTCATGCCTCCCACAGCGACGTGTAGAGACTCGCGGTCCAGTGCCGCGTTATCGCCCTTCCATACCATGGCGCCAGCGGCGGCGAATTGCTGGCGGACGGTGGGTGCCGACAGTAGCGGGTTCTCTGGAAGGACGGTCGTGAAAACGTCTTCGAAGATAGACAGGCGTGTCTTGACGTCGTCCAGCTTCGCAGGATCGACCCGCGTGGCTATCACTCCGAGGACGGTGTTGTGCCAGGTGCGGAATTCGTTGACCGTGTACTGGGCCGAGTGCACGATCTGGGACGGAGTCTTGTGACGTCCCGAAATCACGACGACAGCCGGGGTGTCGAGATTAGCCGCGATGCGGGCGTTGAGGCTGACCTCCACCGGAGTGGCGACGTCGGCGAAATTCGAGCCGATCACCACGATTGCGTCGTAATTCTGTCGGAGCGCACCCATCTTGGCCACCATCGAACCAATGGCAGCTTCCGGATCGTCAGCCATGTCGTTGTAGGTGCTGCCAATCGCGTCACTCAGGTCTTGGTCGAGCCCGCAGACCTCGAGCAGAGAAGCCGCCAGCGAGTCGCTGTCGTGCGACGTCACAATGGGGCGAAAGATCGCCACTTTGTGTCCTTCGGATTGCAGGGCGTCTACCAATCCGACAGCGATGACACGCTTGCTGGCCGACCCTTCGGCAGCCGCGATGTAAATGGTTTTGGTCACGTCCACAACGATACCAATCACCAATCCCGGAATGGCTGTTGAGTGGTACCAGATGTGATACGCGATATGCGATTACCGATAGGCTGTTCGACATGTGCGGACTTGAGATAGGCAGCCACGTGAGCGCTGTGGATCCGGTGGGCGAAGCGATCGGACGTGACGCTCGGGTGGCCCAGATAATGTTGGGCGATCCGCAGAAGTGGACTACTCCCACTGTTGCCTATCCTGGGGGAGCGCAGGCCCTCCGAGAGGCGGCAGAAGATGCCGGGGTGGCACTGGTGGTGCACTCGGCCTACCTGATCAATGTGGCGTCGACGAACAACCGGGTGCGTATCCCATCGCGCCAGTTGGTCCAGAAGACGCTGAACCTCGCGGCTGAAATCGGCGCCATCGGCGTGGTCGTGCACGGCGGTCACGTGGCGGCAGACGAAAATCCGGCCGCCGGATTTGAAAACTGGTTCAAAGCGGTCAACGGCTGGGAGTTCCCGGTACCGCTGCTGATTGAAAACACCGCTGGCGGCACCCGTGCCATGGCCAGGACGCTACAGAGCTGGCAAAGCTTGTGGACGGCGATAGCCCCGGCTGACAGCAGTGAGAATGTCGGCGTGTGCCTCGACACCTGCCATGCCCACGCTGCCGGGCTCGATTTGGCGACGGTGGTGGACGACCTGATGGCGATCACGGGACGCATCGATCTGGTGCATGCCAACGATTCGCGGGACGCCGCCGGGTCTGGAGCGGATCGTCATGCCAATCTGGGCCAGGGGCAGATCGACCCCGCGGCACTGGTTGCCGTCGTCGCCCAAGCCAGTGCCCCGACTGTGGTGGAGACGCCCGGAAGTGCCGCCGCCCAGACCGCCGACATCGCCTGGCTGCGTCAACGGCTGGAGGAAGCCTCTAAATAACCCGCGATAGAGTTGGGCAATTTCCAGAATCGCACTGGAATCATCTTCCTGAGCAATTCTTGTTTGGTGCTGGACATACGCTAGACTCTTTAAACGTCTGCCCTCACTTCTATGGTGCGAGCAGCAGCATACGCCCTCCTGCTGTGGGACCGACCCGCAGCCGTCAGACCGAAGGGGGTGAGCGCGCGTGCGTAAGTACGAGATCATGGTGATCATCGACCCGGATGTGGACGAGCGCCAGATCCAGCCAATCATCGACAAGTATTCAAAGGTCATCACCGACGCCAAAGGCACCGTTGATGCCACAGACACCATGGGACGACGCCACCTGGCGTACCCGATCAAGAAGAAGACCGACGGAATCTACGTCGTCTTCAATGTAACAGCTGACTCTGCCGCCGTCGCCGAGATGGATCGTCTGATGACGATCGACGAGCAGTTCCTGCGCACCAAGGTCATGCGCCTGGACGCCAAGATCTGACGGGACGAGCACAATGGCAGGCGAGACAGTCATCACATTGGTCGGCAACTTGACAGCCGATCCGGAGCTTCGGTTCACGCCCACCGGTGCGGCAGTTGCCAACTTCACCGTCGCATCGACCCCGCGGACCTTCGACCGTCAGTCCCAGGAATGGAAAGACGGCGAGGCCATGTACATCAATTGTGCCGCTTGGCGCAACCTGGCGGAGAACGTCGCCGAATCGCTGACGAAGGGTGCCCGGGTGATCGTCACTGGTCGCCTTCGTTCGCGCAGCTACGAGGGTCGTGAAGGCGAACGCCGTACCGTCTTCGAGATCGAGGTGGACGAGATCGGGCCTTCTCTGCGCTACGCGACAGCAAAGGTGACACGCACTTCATCGTCCGGCGGACAGTGGCAGAGCAACTCAGCACCGTCCAGTCAAGCCGACTGGCAGTCGGCTGCGCCGACACCCGAGAATGACCCATGGGCCAACGCCCAATCGGATGAGCCACCGTTCTAGAGAGACCACCCGCCATCTGGGGGGGATAAAAACTGAATACCCAATCATGCGTTCTGCAGAGGCGGAAGCTTATGCAGACGAAAACCTAGCCCATTCCGGCTTCAGCCGGGCTCAGAAAGGAGCACCACAATGGCCAAACCGCAGCGCAAAATCAGCGCTCGCAAGAAGATCGTTCCTGTCAAGACGATCCACGTCGGCCCCATCGACTACAAGGATGTGGCCTTGCTACGCAAGTTCATCTCGGAGCGTGGAAAGATCCGCTCGCGCCGGGTCACAGGGTTGACGGTCCAGGATCAGCGTCTGATGGCCAACGCCATCAAGAACGCGCGTGAACTAGCCTTGTTGCCATATGCCTCGACGGCACACTGATCTAGGAGGATGACATCATGAAATTGATCCTGACAAGTGAAGTTGCCAAACTGGGGTTGGCTGGCGACATCGTCGACGTCAAGCCTGGGTACGGCCGTAACTACCTGTTGCCACAGGGTAAGGCCATCGCCTGGACGCGCGGCGCCGAGAGCCAAATTGCCGGTATCCAACGGGCACGCGATGCTCGTGAGGTGCGCGACAACGCCCATGCCAACACCCTGCGCGATCAGATTGAAGCGCTTCAGGTGAAGATTGAGGCGCGTGCTGGCGAAGCTGGCCAACTGTTCGGCTCAGTCTCGCCGACGGCCATCGTCTTGGCTATCAAGAAGGCAGGTGGGCCAGCAATCGACAAACGTGCCATCGTATTGTCAAAGCCAGTCAAGACCGTTGGACGCCACAGCGTCGGCGTCACCCTGACGGATGACGTGTCGGCCCGGTTGCTCATTGAGGTCGTCGGGAGCCATTGAGGCATCCCGTGTCGTGTATCACTGACGGGTTGAACCATCGCGTCGGCCGACTTGGGGTATCGGCGCTTGACCGGCTAGAATTGCAAACTCGGTGGACAACACCATTGTTGTGTCATGCCCTGAAATGGTTTTGGCACAACACCCCTAGGGCACTAGCTCAATTGGCAGAGCAGCGGTCTCCAAAACCGCAGGTTGGGGGTTCAAGTCCCTCGTGCCCTGCGGAGCGTCGCGTCGACGATTGGTTGACGAGTCGCGCCAACGACGGTTTGGTTCTACTTGGCCGTCACCATCTTGAACCGTAAGGAATATCGTGGCAACGAATAAGTCGCACGACGGGCGCCCGGACGCGTCCGCCACCCCTGTTGCGGCCAATGCCAAACCTGACGACGATGTCAAACCAGAGGCGGCAGACCCGATCCTGACCACGCCGGAAGAACCGGAGCTTGTGGACGACCCTGGTGAAGAGGTCACCAATCAGGCCGAAGTGCCTAGTGATACTGCGGAGGGTGCCGAGCCCGACACGGCGGAGCCAGTCGCTAAGGATGCCGACGCATCGGAGACTGTATCCGAACCAGTACTGGTAGACGAGCCCGACACGGGTGACCTGTCAGAGGAGACTGTGGCAGTAGATGAGCCTGACGCGAGTGATGCGCCAGAGGAACCAACAGCCGAAGATGAACCAGTCGTTGAAATACCGGCTGAGGAGCCTATCGTCGCCGAAGAACCACCTGCGGTCGAAGCTGACGAACCGGAGTTAGAGGATTTCAGCGAACCCGAAGACCTGACATCAGCGATCTTGGCCATGGGCCACCGCGACCGCGATGAGAAGGTGAAGCGGCATCGGTTTGGACGCCGTGGCCGCGAGGTTGAGGCATCGGTAGTAGAGCCGCCTTACGAAGAGACTCCCTCTGGGCCCACGAACGATGCCGAACCTGAGCCGGTGGTCGCCGAGGAGTTGCAGCAAAATGCCAAGCAGACGCTGGCTGAAGAAGAAACAGAAGTGGAGGCTGTCAAAGACGTGGTAGATGAGCCAATCGCCAAACCGGCCCGTAGCGGTCGTCCCAAGGCAAAAGCAAAGGTTGATGAGCCAGTGACGAATGATGACACCGACAATGTCGAGGTGGAAGCAGTCCCCGATGATGACACGGCTAAGCCCAAACGTCATCCCAAGGACAAGGACGCAGCGGATGAGGAAACCGTAGAAGCTCCTCGTCCAGTCAAGCGTTCAGTGACGCAAGCACCGGTGAAGAAAGGGCATGCCACGCGTCGACGCGACGAGGCAGTGCAGGAGACCGGTGGCCGGACGACGCCGTTCAAGTTCGTCAGGCAATCAGTGGCTGAACTGCGCAAAGTCGTTTGGCCGACCGGTGACCAAGTGGGCCAGTACTTCATCGTGGTGCTCGTGTTCGTTCTGTTCCTGATGTTCGTCGTCTTCGGCCTGGACTCGCTGTTCGGTTGGGGACTGCTGAAGTTGTTCGGCTGAGGGGGCTCAAGTGACTGTGACACCTGATAATTGGGCGGACGGCTCCCCGGGCGACGATGAGATCGTCATCGACCTGGGCGAGGTGCCCGTCGAGGATGAGATCGAGATCGATCTCAACTTCGGTCCAGACGACGAGATTTCTGAGCCCGAAGACGAAATCGTCATCAGCCTGAGCGAGTCGGAGGAAACCCCGGAACAGACAACCCAATTGGGCGTTGTGCCAGCGGATGATGAAGCCGACCCCGAGATTGACACCGCGCTCGAAGAGTTGCGCCAGGAATTGAGCGAAAAGGTCGGTGACTGGTACGTCGTCCACACCTATTCGGGCATGGAGAACCGCGTCAAGCAGAACATCGATTTCCGTGTCAAGACGCTGAACATGGAAGAGTACATTTTCGAGACCATCGTGCCAACCGAGGACGTGGTCGAAATGCGCAATGGCGTCCGCAAGACGGTGACGCGCGTGGTGTTACCCGGATATGTGCTTGTGCGGATGGATATGACCGATGATTCGTGGGCGGCCGTCCGGCACACCCCGAGCGTCACGGGATTCGTCGGCCATGCGGCCAATGATCCGGTGCCACTCGACATGCCAGAGGTTGTGCGGATGCTGACGCCGTCAGTCGTCGCCAAAGTCAACGCCGCACACGTGGGCAAGCCAGCTCGCGGACGCCGCAAGGTCGAAGTGGTCGATTATGCGATCGGCGATTCAGTCATGGTTGTGGACGGTCCGTTCGCCGGCATCCATGCCACTATCACAGAAATCAACACGCACAACCAGCGAGTCAAGGCCAATGTAGAGATTCTGGGCCGCGAGACCCCGGTTGACCTTAACTTCCCACAGATCCAGAAAGTCGTCTGATTCCCTGCACAAAGCATGGTTTCGGGACATCAGTAAGAGAGGAAATAGCCCATGGCTCCCAGAAAGAAAGTCGCGGCGATAGTCAAGGTGGCCATCCAGGCTGGCGCCGCCACTCCGGCTCCGCCCGTCGGCACGGCGCTCGGCCCGCACGGCGTCAACATCATGGAGTTCGTCAAGGCCTACAACGCCCAGACGGAATCGATGCGCGGCACAATCGTGCCGGCTGAGATCACCATCTATGAGGACCGCACCTTCACGTTCATAACGAAGACGCCACCGGCGCCGGAACTGATCAAGAAGGCAGCGGGTGTGCCCAAGGGATCCGGGACGCCGAACAAGGCCAAGGTCGGGACGATCACGGCGGCTCAGGTGCGCGATATCGCGACCACCAAGATGCCTGATCTGAACGCCAACGATCTGGATGCTGCCTGCAAGATCGTCGAAGGCACCGCCCGGTCGATGGGTGTGACGGTCGCGGGATAGTGTGCTTAGCATGAGTTGTCTGGGCGCTAGCCCCATCCATGCACACTAACCCAAGGCTCAACCAATCGGTTCTATTGCGACAACTGAATAACAACTAAACACATCTGGGAGGGCAATCCCGTCCGCACCAGACCTGGCGAAGCAACCCGCGAGGTTGCTCAAGGCGGCTATGTGGCCGCAGACAAGGAACCAGAAATGAAACACTCGAAGCGCTTTGTCCAGGCGTCCGCACTCGTGGAGCCAGGCAAGCAATACACAGCTGAAGACGCCATCGCGTTGATACAGCAGTTCCCCCCGGCCAAGTTCGACGAGACGGTGGACGTCTCGATGCGGCTCGGCGTCGATCCCCGCAAGGCCGATCAGATGGTGCGCGGCACCGTCAACCTGCCGAATGGCACTGGCAAGACGGCCAAGGTGTTGGTCTTCGCCCAGGGCGCCAAAGCTCAAGAGGCGATCGACGCGGGAGCTGACGAGGTTGGTTCGGATGAGTTGATCGACAAGGTGGCTGGCGGCTATCTCGATTTCGACGCCGTCGTCGCCACCCCTGACCTGATGGGCAAGATAGGCAAACTGGGGCGCATCCTCGGTCCGCGTTCGCTGATGCCAAACCCCAAGACTGGCACCGTCACCATGGACGTGGCCAAAGCCGTCACGGACATCAAGGGTGGCAAGATCGAGTTCCGCGTGGACCGTCAGGCGAATCTGCAGTTCATCATCGGCAAGCGATCGTTCACGCCAGAAGCACTGCTGGAAAACTACCATGCGGCGCTGGACGAGATCGTCCGTCTGAAGCCAGCCACCGCGAAGGGTCGTTACATCCGCAAGATCGCCGTTTCGACGACGATGGGCCCCGGCGTCTCGGTGTCGCCACAAGTGTGACAAGTGCCGTGGGCGCGGCGTCATGAGAACTGAGGAGAGCCGATGTCATATCCAGACGACTTGACAAGGCCATACCTTCCCCACGAGCAGGCCCGGCCATCGGATATGCCGGATTTCGAGCCGCCCCCCGGTGTCCCATCGCTGGGCGGTCCAACGGATGTTCCAGAGCAGCCAGCAGTGGCTCCGCCAACGCCCAGCGCGCCCACCTACCCAGCAGTTGCTCCCGCTCCTGTTCCAGTTGCTCAACCTGTGCCTATGCCTAGCGAGCCATACGGCATGGCGACTGTGCTGCCGTCGCCCAGCAATCCTTACGGTGTGGCGCCGGCGACCCAGCCAGTGCCGAACAACGTGTACGGGGCGCTGCCACCGCGCCCCAGTGTCCCGGCGCCTTCGCCAGCGCCGGTGTATCCCGCGCCGAACCAGTGGGCCTATAGCCCGGCTACCAACGGCCAGCGCAGCGTCATGGGACAGGTTTCCCTGATCGCCGGGTTGATGCCGATTCTCGCCATTGTTCTGATCGGGCTGGATCAAACCGACAACATTGCGGTTCTGATGGTGTTGGTGTGGCTGGCGTCATCAATCGCCGCCATCGCCACAGGTGCGCACGCCATCAGATCGGCCAGCCGCGGGGAGAACGTCAACCGGGGGATGGGGCGTGCTGGCCTTTTACTGGGCATTTTCTTCATCATCGTGATGGTCGTGATCGCCGTCATTGGTCTGAATGCGACCGGATACTGAAGGTGCTGGCGCGTCGGAGAACGTCTTGACAATGGTTTTGCTGCCATCTACAGTCATGATCACCAGGATGACATTGACACTGAAGGTGACCAAGTGACTCGTTCGTTGCTGTTCCGCCGAGTGGCCGTAGCTTGCGTGCTGAGCGCTGTCGTGCTCTCGTGTGGGTGTGTTGCCCCGTCGCCGGTGGAGACACAGACGACGTCACCCTCGACACCGTCGGTGTCTAGCTCCCCTGAGCCCACGCTCGGCCTGTCGCTCCGCGATCCGAATGGACTGCTGATGTATGCCATTGTGGGCGGTACGCTGGTATTTCGCGGCGGCTGCCTGCTGCTTGATAACTCCGACTCGCTGACCGTGCCCGTATTCGAGCGGGGGAGCGTCTCCTTCGACGGCGAGACTCTGGTCTACCTAGGCAGTCGTTATCAGCTCGGTGATGACGTGCAGTGGGGTGGTGGCTGGATGGACGATCCCGTCGACCTCGATTCGCTGGGTTTGCCGAGCACCTGCCCGGCGACCGGCATCGCACAGGTCAACGGGCCGCCCGGGTGAGTATCGGCGTGCCTTTGCGTAGACGACGGTTATCGGCTAATCTTGGACGAGCCAAAGACCGCAGGTCGTGGTTGACACGTCAAAGCGAAAGCGCCCGCGTAGGTGAGAGTTGAACTCCGGGTTGTCCCGGTTTCGTGCCCCTGCCTGCGTGGTTGGGGCTTTTATTTTTGCTTGCTCACCCGCGTCCCAAGCCCAAGGCGATGGACGGCAATCAGCCGTCCGGACTAGTGAGTTAAGGAGACCACATGGCAAGGCCTGACAAGGTGGCCACGGTCGAGGCGCTCAAACAGCAGTTTGAAGCGTCCAACGCCGTCGTGCTAACCGAGTACCGGGGTCTGCGCGTCGCCGACCTGAAGAAACTACGCAGGTCGCTGGGCGCGGACGCCAGCTATGCCATCGCGAAGAACACCCTGGCCAAACTGGCCGCCAAGGACGCCGGGATCGACGGGCTTGACGACGTTTTGACCGGCCCCACCGCATTCGCCTTCATCAAGG
>Ga0123357_10000516_pt1 | contig 37764 bp, 34 predicted proteins | sample TergutEmb28metaG_FD_89873 | JGI IMG/M metagenome (GOLD analysis project Ga0123357, IMG submission 89873) | Embiratermes neotenicus P4 segment gut microbial communities from Petit-Saut dam, French Guiana - Emb289 P4 | ecosystem: Host-associated > Arthropoda: Insects > Digestive system > Gut ... | reverse complement strand
CTTTGATTACTTTTATACCCAACATATTTTTCAGTCGGTTAACGTATTGTTCTCTTACTATCATAATCGTAAAACTTTTAAAATTTAGCTACTTTTGCGGTTTTGCAAAATCGCAAAACTTTGGAAAACCATATAGTTTTGCGGTTTTGTTTTTTCGCAAGACAAAAGTACAATTAAATTTTGAAATAGCAACGAAGCAATTTGGGAAAATAAAAATCAAATACAATCATAAATAAACCCGTAACTCTCCATCTCTTTTTTGTCGTAAATATTTCGTCCGTCAACTATTATTGGGGTTTTCATGGTTTTCTTAAGTACTCCCCAAGTAGGCAAACGAAATTCTTTCCATTCCGTCAAAAGGCATAAGGCATCGGCATCCAGCGCTGCTTCGTACATTTCTTTTGCGTGAAAAACACGGTCGCCCAATCGTCGTCGCGATTCGTCCATTGCTGCCGGATCATATACCCTGACATTACAACCGGCTTGCAACAGCGACTCAATTAACGCCAAGGCAGGCGCTTCCCGCATGTCGTCTGTTTCGGGTTTGAAAGCCAACCCCCATAAGGCGATTGTTTTTCCTTTTAAATTGCCAGCAAATAAGGTTCGCAACTTCCGGAATAAAATCGTTTTTTGATTTTCATTGACCGCTTCAACCGCTTGCAACACCCGCATATCATAGCCTTTGTTTGAAGCAAGTTTAATCAGCGCTTTAATATCTTTCGGGAAGCAAGATCCGCCGTAACCGCAGCCGGGGTACAAAAATTTGCTTCCGATGCGGGAATCTGAACCGACTCCACGCCGCACCATATTTACGTCGGCTCCAACCAATTGGCAAAGGTTGGCGATATCGTTCATAAACGAAATACGGGTTGCCAGCATCGCGTTTGCCGCATATTTAATCATTTCTGCCGAAGGAATATCGGTATAAATAGTCCGGTAGTTATTTAATGTAAACGGTTTGTATAGCCGCTCCATCAGCGCTTTGGCTTTCTCGCTTTCAATGCCTACAACAACTCTATCCGGACCCATAAAGTCCTTTATAGCCGTTCCTTCTTTCAAAAATTCAGGATTAGATGCAACGTCGAATGGAATGTCGAGGTTTCGTTTGCCCAGCTCTTCGTTTATAATTGCTTTTACTTGCTGAGCCGTTCCGACCGGCACCGTACTTTTCGTTACTACCAATACATATTGATGAATATGTTGACCAATTGTTCGCGCTACTTCCCAAACAAAGCGCATGTCGGCGCTCCCGTCTTCGTCGGGCGGAGTGCCGACAGCGGAAAACACCACTTCTACATTGTCTAAGCAGGAAACCAAGTCAGTCGTAAACTCAAGACGCCCGGCTTTGGAATTTCTTTTTACCAATTCTTCCAAGCCCGGTTCATAAATCGGGATAATTCCCTGTTTTAAATTTTGTATTTTTTGAGAATCAACATCTACGCACGTGACGTTAATGCCCATTTCAGAAAAACAGGCTCCGGTAACTAAACCCACATATCCTGTTCCTACAACTGCAATGTTCATATCGAATTTTTTATCTTATCAATTAAGTAAAATCGCGTCTTCCGGTTTATTTTCCGAATCCAATACGCTGTAGGGCGAATTTTGACTGATAAATTCCGGAATAATTTTTTTCATCAGCCTTACAATTTCCATTGGATCATCGCATGCAGCTATCTTAATTAAATGGAATAATTTAGGGATTACTTCTTCATAGTCGCATTCGTCGTCTTTATTGATCATAATTTTCTCATGGTTTGTCGGAAGTCTCTTTTCCGTGTCGTATAATAATTCTTCATACAACTTTTCTCCCGGACGAAGCCCTGTAAAAATGATACTAATGTCTTTATACGGCTCTAAACCGGACAAACGAATCATGGATTCTGCCATTTCCGTAATTTTGACCGATTCTCCCATGTTGAATACAAAAATTTCACCTCCCTTGCCTAATGTACTTGCTTCAAGTACCAGATTACAAGCTTCCGAAATCGTCATAAAGTAGCGGATAATATCAGGGTGTGTGACTGTTATCGGACCGCCGGCTTCAATCTGTTTTTTAAATCGTGGAATTGCCGATCCGTTTGAACCCAATACGTTACCAAAACGGGTAGTTATAAAGCGAGTGGTCAGTTTATCTGTTCTTTTCATCTGGTTATGAGCCAGATACTGAATATAAATTTCTGCAATTCGTTTTGACGCTCCCATAACGCTACTCGGATTTACCGCTTTATCTGTGGAAATCATGACAAAACATTCCGATTTATATTTGATGGCTAAGTCTGCCGTATTTTTTGTTCCCAGCACATTAGCCGATATCGCTTCCGAAGGTTGCGTTTCCATCAGCGGAACGTGTTTGTAAGCTGCCGCATGATAAACAAATTGCGGGCGATATTGCTCAAAAATCATTTCCATTCGTTCGTAATTACGAACATCAGCAACAAATAATTGTATTTCTATATCAGGGAAGTTATCGCATAATTCCAAATTTAGCTCATGCAACGGACTTTCAGCCATATCGCACAATATAAGCATTTTTACATTAAAGCCACAAAGTTGTCGGACAATTTCGTTCCCGATAGAGCCCGCTGCGCCTGTAATCAGAACAATCTTATCCTTCAAAATCTGTTCAATGGAGTCGGTATTTATATGAATCGCAGGTCGCCCCAATAAATCTTCTATCCGCAATTTATCTATTTTTTGCGCTTTCTTTTCTCCGGCTTTCCAGTCATTCAGGGACGGCGCCGTTAACAATTCAATCTTGTATTGCGCACATTTCTCTACCAATGACCGTTTTTCGGCAAGATCCAACTCTTCCGAAACAATCAATAGTGCATGAATTTGTTGAAGAGGAACAGGAATCTTATTTGAAAAGAAATCGGCTTTGCCGTAAATCGGACAACTCAAAATTTTCTGATTGGTTTTCTTGGATTCGAAAGAAACAAATCCGGCTACCGAATAAGGTAAATATTCACTGTCCCGAATCATCTTGGCAAGAGATATATGGGTTGCTTTCGTGCCAAATATCAATATCGGCAACTGTTTTTTACCAGGGTAAAGCGTTTTCGCATAATCAAAAAATAACCGTATTACCATTCGGAAAATAATAATCGCATTAAATCCCAAGGTAAAATTGACAAAGACGGTTATTTCAGAATCGGCAAAGTCTGAGTAAACAAATAGCAAGAACAGCAACAAGGCAGCATTGGAACACAGTAGCGAGAAAAAGATACGGGGACTGTCTCTGAAAGATGAATAGCGTAAAATTCCACGATAAGTTGAAAATACATAAAAAAATAAGCCGTTTAGAAACAGGCACAGCGCTAATTTCACTGCGAACAGATTGGGAAGTACCGGTTTCCCTGCTAAATTCTCACACACAAAAACAGATATGGTGAAAATAACGCCCACCAATATTAAATCCGCTATAAAAATAATTTTTTTTGATAAATAAGGCATAGAGAGTATTACCTCCACATACTTCCCCTTTTGTCGTTGTATAAAATTCATTGTATTTTAGTCCTGACCATTAAATAAATAGTAAATGATATATCTATTAATCCCGTGCAAAAATACAAATAATATTAATAAAAATGAATAATTAATGAAAAAATAAACAAAAAAATTTACTGCCGGAGAATAATGATTCCAAATAGACTGCTATCTTTGCAAAAAATTACTTAGAGAAAGAGAAATATGAAGAAGATTTTAATCGTATTATTTTGCGGGCTTATTATGTTTGGGCATTCCGTTTCCTCTTTTGGGTGGGGAAGCAAGGGTCACAACATAATTGTCGGTATTGCTGAGGCGCACCTGAACAAACATGCAAAAAAGGAAATCCGGAAATTGCTGGACGGTCGCACCATGGTTTATTATTCGACGTGGCTTGATGAAATACGGAGTAATCCTGCTTTTGCTTATACGCGGACATGGCATTACGCCAATGTCGATGAAGGAAAGACGTATGAAACAATGAGCAAAGACCCCAACGGCGACGTAATTACGGCTACGCTATTGTCAATCAAGCAACTGAAGGATAAGAGCCTGCCCGATTCCGTCCGTTCCATGTATTTGAAATTCCTGATTCATTTAATCGGCGATATGCACTGCCCGATGCACGCAGGACGGGCGACCGACAGGGGAGGAAACGACTATCCTGTGGTATGGAAAAAAGAAAAGACGAATCTCCACTATGTGTGGGACGATTTACTTATTGATGCATCAAAACGTTGGAATCCAATCGAGTGGACAACATATATTGATGTCGTTATGAATAAGAAGCAGCAAAAGGCGATTGAAGCAGGAGAACCGATCGACTGGTTCAGGGAAACGGTAGCTCATGCGAAGGAAATTTATGACAACACGCCTGAAAATCAAGATGTTCCATCAAGTTACGTCCGTGTTTATACTCCTTTGATTGAAGAGCAGTTTTTAAAAGCCGGTTACCGTTTGGCTGGCTTGCTGAATGCTATTTTATAGTTATAAAATTTTAGGCAGAAAAATTATCAAACCGATAATAACTGAGGCGATTGCAGCGATAAGTACCGCACCCGCCGACAAATCTTTTATCTTTTTGATTGTTTCATTTTTTTCTTTCGAAAGAAAATCGGCTGTGTTTTCAATTGCCGAATTGATTAATTCCAAAGCGATTACCCAGCCGATACAAAAAATAATGGCAATCCATTCGCCTGTCGAGATTTTGAATATAACCCCCGCTATCAGCACACAGCAGGCGATAAAGAGGTGAATGCGAGCATTGTGTTCCTCTCTTATTAATACTTTTAATCCGTTAAAAGCGTACCGGAAACTGGCTAATCTTTTTGCCCATGAAAATTTTTCCGGTTGGCTTTTCATTGGGTGGGTGTCGTTTTGCATTTTCTTTATTATATAGATAATACACTTTTTCCGTTATATCGAACGGATAGACAAAAGTAATTGATTTTCCTTTTTTAAGCAAATAGTTGTTTCTTGAGTCTTTATTACTTTTTAATATTGAAATTTATTTTGTAATTTTGCAAAACATAGAAAAAGCAATAATGAAACTCTATCACGGTAGTAATCAAATAATAAGACAGCCAAATTTGTTAAAAGGGCGCAGGTTCCTTGATTTTGGAAGCGGTTTTTACTTGTCGGACGAAAAAAGTCAGGCAGAAAATCGTGCAAAATCGGCGGTGCTGTTTTTTGAGGAAGGAACGCCGACTGTGAATGTATTTGAGTGGGAAAAGGATGTAGCTTCCGAAAAAACTGGCAACACAGTATCTGTTTGCCACAGAGAAAAGTCTAAAATACATTCATTTTACCGATAGTTACCTATTATGAATACTCATTTGAATATCAGTTTAATAACATTGCTCGTTGGAATTATTGTTGAAAAAAACGGGCTATCGGAACAGGAAGCAATTATGGCATTTTACGGGTCAAAAACAGCCCAAAAATTAAGCAATAAAAATATTCTGTTGAGGCAAATGTCACCGTATCTGATTTATGAGCTGTGGAATGCAGAAATACAAACAGGCAATTATAAAGAATCGCCATACATTGCAGCATTATTATGACGAAGATTTCTAATCAATCGGAATTTTTTATTTTCTTGCTTGAAAAATATGCAGAGCAAAAATCGCTACCTGCCTGTGAAGTTCTAAAACGCTGGCAGGAACAAGGTCTGCTTAATTATATAAACGGAATGTACGAACAATACCATACAGAGCGAATTGAAAATGCTTTTGCGGATATTGACAAAAAAACAATTTAACAATTAATCTTAATTAACGTCAGTTTTCTTGCTTGAAAAAGCGGTATAACCTTTGTGGATTCAAACTTCATATAGTTTTGAACGCCTTTGTTGATAACAATTCTTCCCCCACCTGTGAATAAATTATCTAACAAATTAATCATTCCAACTTTACATGTTTAATAATTTGTTAATAACTTTATGAAAAAAAAGTATCAAAAAAATATGGTGATTAATGGGGAATTTCATATCTTTACAGTCTGAAACAAGTAGTTGAAAAAATGAATGCTTTTATAGGTACTATACACGCTAAAACAGATGAAAAAGGACGGGTTTTCGTACCTGCTCTTTTTCGCAAAATCCTGCAATCAACGGGGGATTCGTGCCTGATACTGCGGAAAGATATTCATCAAAACTGTCTTGTTCTACATCCGGAGAAAACGTGGGAAGAAGAGTTGAATAAACTTCAGGAACGGTTGTTGGACGACTGGAGCGACGAAGGCAAGCAGCAGACTTTCCGTATGATTGCAACGAAAGTCGACGTGGTGGAATTGGATTCCAACGGACGTATCCTGATTCCGAAGAAATTTTTGAACGATGCAAATATTTCCAACTCGGTCTGTTTCGTTGGTATGAACAAATTTATTGAAATCTGGAGTTCTGACCAGTTAGATAAAGTCATGATGAACTCAGATGATTTGAAGAGCCATGTGAGAAAATTCCTGAGTAATTCCCGCCGGACAAATGAAAAAAACGATTGATTGTAAAAATATGAAAGAAAGCCTCGCCTATCATGTTCCTGTTCTCTTGAACGAGAGTATCGACGGATTGCGGATTCGTCGGGGCGGAGTCTATGTGGACGCCACTTTCGGCGGCGGCGGTCATTCAAAAATGATATTGGAACGCTTGGAAGGAAAAGGACATCTCTACGGTTTCGATCAGGACGAAGACGCAGAGAAGAACAGCTTTTCCGATCCGTTATTCACTTTTGTAAGAAGTAATTTCCGTTACCTGACCAATTTCATGGACTGGCACGGCGTAACGGAAATCGATGGACTGCTGGCTGATTTGGGCGTTTCTTCCCATCATTTCGACGAAGAAAGCAGGGGATTCTCTTTCCGTATGGAAGGAAATCTTGATATGCGAATGAATCAACGCGCCGGAATCACTGCCGCTGAAATACTCAACACGTTTTCAGAAAAAGATTTGGCAGACATTTTTTATTATTACGGCGAATTAAGAAATTCAAAAGCGATAGCAAAAGCAATTGTAAAAGTTCGGGAACAGAAAAAAATTCAGACAATTCAGGATTTTTTAGAACTCTTAAAACCCTTTTTCAGCAGGGAAAAAGAAAAGAAACAGCTTGCGCAAGCGTTTCAAGCGCTGAGAATTACAACTAATTTAGAAATGGACGCGCTGAAAGAGTTACTGACGCAGGCAACCGCGCTGCTGAAACCCGGAGGACGGTTGGTTGTTATTACCTATCATTCATTGGAAGACCGGTTGGTGAAGAATTTCCTGAAAACCGGAAACTTTGAAGGAATCGTTGAAAAAGATTTCTACGGCAATGTAAAAACGCCTTTTCATGCGATTAATACGAAAGTAATCATTCCCCAAGCGGAAGAAATTGAACGAAACCCTCGCTCCAGAAGCGGTAAATTAAGAATTGGAGAAAAAAATGGAAGCGGAAAAGAAAAATAATGAACCGAAAAAAAAATCCGAAAAGAAAAAGTGGAAATTCTCGTGGAAATATGTGCGGGATTTCTTAAATGGTAAATTCCTCACGGAAGATTTTGTCGCCAAACAATCCAGATTACTTCTTTTGATATTCTGTTTGATTTTGATTTTCATCAGTAACCGTTATTACTGTTCAAAAAAGTTGACGGAAATGAACAATTTGAATAAAGAATTGGTGAGGTTAAAAAACGAACAGATAGATTTAACTTTCCGATTGACAAAAATCAGCAGACAGTCACAGATAGAACAATCGCTTAAGGAAAAAGGAATAGAACTGACGAAAGAAAATACAACCATTTATGAGATACATAAATAAGGGATTGATAAATTGATGAAAGATGGCAGATAAAAAAGATACGGACAGTAAGAAAGTACAGCGGAATTACTTTGTCGTTGCATTGCTCTTGGGATTGGTAATCGTAGCGATTATCGGGCGAGCAGTCACGACTTCATTGGGAGAAAGGGAAAAATGGATAAGTTTAGGGAAAAAATACGTCCCTTACCGAGATACAATTCCGGCAATCAGAGGTATTATTTATTCATCGGACGGAGAATGGATGGCTGTGTCTGAAATGAATTATCAACTGTCGATGGACTTTTGGGCGGAAGGGTTTAATGAAAGCGCTTTAACTGCAAATATCAAGCCGATTTCCTCCGGACTGAACAGGCTGTTTCCCGAAAAATCAGCCGCTCAATATGAAACAGCCATCATGACCGGACTAAAAAAGAAGCAAAAAGAAGCCGAAAGAATCAGCAAAGGCGAAACAAACGTAACAAAAACCAGAAGCTATTCCCTGTCCGTTATTCGACCGGTGAATGATCTGGAGCTTGCCGAGATAAAAAAGTTGCCTTTCTTTAACCTTGGGAGCAATCGATCCGGATTAATTACAAAAAAACTCACAAAACGCATCAAACCGTTTGGAACGCTGGCTTCCCGAACCATTGGAGATATTTATAACGGATTTGATACGATCGGTGGAAAATATGGCTTGGAAAAAGCATACGATTCTTTACTATGTGGTAAACAGGGCATCAGTACTCAACGATGGGTAGAAGGCGGATTCAAAGAAGTTCCCGAAACAGACCCTGTTCGGGGAAAAGACATTATTTCTACGATAGATATTGGTTTTCAAGAAATTGTCGAAAACGCCCTGATGGCAAAATTAGAAGAGTTAAACGCCGAATCGGGAACAGCAGTCGTTATGGACGTGAAAACCGGAGAAATCAAAGCCATAGCCAATCTCGGAAGATCGAAAGACGGCGCCTGGAACGAACTGATAAATTATGCCTTGTCGGATATGAGCGAACCGGGTTCAACATTCAAAGTAGCTTCCATGATGGTTGCTTTGGAAGACAGCCTCGTTCGTCCCGACGATCCGGTGGACGTTGGCAATGGAAGATTTGAATATGCCGGAGCTAAATTGCTCGATCACAATGCCGACCGCGGCGGATACGGTAAGATTACAGCTGCAAAAGCGATTTGGTTTTCCTCCAATATCGGAGTAGCTAAACTTATCTTGAAAGCCTACGAAAAAAATCCGCAAAAATACGTAGAAGGATTGTACCGCGTTGGAATTAATAAAGATCTGAAAATTGAAATTCCCGATTACATAAAGGCAAGAATCCGCAATCCGAAAGATTCTCCTAAAACATGGTATAAGACGACTTTACCTTGGATGTCGTTCGGCTACGAAACGCAAATTCCGCCGATAAATACGCTCACTTTCTTTAATGCAATAGCCAATAACGGAACAATGGTTAAACCCATTTTCGTAAAGGAAATCCGCGATGACAAAAAAATAGAAAAGAAAACACCGGAAATACTCAACGAGCATATCTGCTCCGACAAAACAGTGAAAATTATTCAGGGAATGTTGGATAGCGTAGTCAACTATCCGCAGGGAACCGGAAAACCGGCTCGCTCGGAGATTGTTAGAATTGCAGGGAAAACCGGAACAGCGCAAATTTCGCAAGGATTAGCCGGATACAAGGCAGGTGGAAAATCATATCAGGTATCGTTTTGCGGATATTTTCCGGCAAACGACCCGCAATACTCCTGCATTGTAGTCATTCGCCGTCCGCGCAATGGAAACGCTTCCGGCGGATACATGAGCGGAAAGGTTTTCAAACAGATTGCCGAAGCGATTTATACACGCGACTCTGCTGCAAAACCGGTTAATCTCGACAAAGAAAATGCGTCAGCAGAAGTTCCGAAAGTAAAATCCGGAATGTCCGACCAGTCGAAATATGTCCTGAATAAATTGAAGATTAATTATGCGGACAGCTTGAAAGGAAACTGGGCGACTTCTCAATCGACAAATGACCGGTTAGTACTCAAAGGGCAACAAATACCGGACAAAACCGTACCCAATGTCATCGGAATGGGTGCGAAAGATGCCGTTTACGCATTGGAAAATATGGGTCTGCGCGTGAATCTGTCGGGACAGGGCGAAGTTTACGCCCAATCGTTGAACGCAGGCGAACCGGCGGCGCGGGGACAATCAATAACCATTCAACTCAGGTAAAATATGAAATTAGGCGAACTGCTTCATACGGTAAATGTATTGGAAATTGCGGGCGATCCCGAAATTCAGATTACAGGCGTTCATTCCGATTCGCGAAAAATAGACGCCGGATTCCTTTTCGTTGCTGTTCCCGGAACGCAATCCGATGGTCATTCCTACATCGGGAAAGCGATTGAAAACGGAGCTAAAGCAATTGTATGTCAGACTTTTCCGGAAAACAGGATAAATGATGTAACTTATATTCGAGTTAACAATAGCGCGGAAGCTCTGGGACAAATCGCCTCCATTTGGAATGGCGAACCCTCGAAACATTTGACGCTGGTCGGCGTAACAGGCACCAACGGAAAAACGACTACCGCCACGCTGCTGTATCATCTGTTTCAAAAATTAGGATATAAAACAGGTTTATTATCAACTGTTTGCAACTATATTCAGGAAAAAGAACTGCCGGCAACGCATACCACGCCTGATGCAATAGAATTGAACGACCTGCTGTCGCAAATGCTAAAAGCCGGTTGCGACTATGTATTTATGGAAGTCAGCTCCCATGCAATCGACCAGAAACGAATCGCAGGTTTGCATTTCAAAGGAGGTATATTTACGAATCTCACCCGCGACCATCTGGATTATCATTTGACTTTCGAAGCCTATCGCGACGCCAAAAAAGCATTCTTCGACGGTTTGCCCGCCGGCGCTTTTGCATTGACCAATAAAGATGATAAAAACGGAATGTTTATGCTTCAGAATACCAAAGCAAACAAACAAACTTATTCCCTTTTATCGCTGGCGGATTTCAAAGGTAAAATTCTGGAGGCGCATTTCGACGGAACGGAAATGACCATCAATGGAAAAGAGATAGCCACGCAGTTTGTCGGTAGATTCAATGCCTACAACCTTTTGGCGGTTTACGGAGCCGCCGTCCTCCTGGGACAGGCTCCCGACGAGGTGTTATTGCTGTTGAGCACGCTCCGGTCTGTTTCCGGACGATTCCAGACATTCCGCTCGCCGGAAGGCTACACAGCGATTGTAGATTACGCCCATACACCCGATGCGTTGACCAATGTGCTGAGCGCCATTCGTGAAGTTTTATCCGGAAAAGGAAATATCATCACAGTCGTTGGCTGCGGCGGAAACCGCGACAAGGGAAAGCGTCCTCTCATGGCGAAAGAAGCCGCCCGCCTGAGCGATTATGTGATTCTTACTTCCGACAATCCTCGTTTTGAAGAGCCGGAAGATATTATTCGCGACATGGCGGAAGGTCTGACAGATGTGTCTCCTAAAAAATCGCTGAAAATTACCGACCGGAAAGAGGCTATTCGCACGGCTTGCCTTCTCGCTCAAACCAGCGACGTTATCCTCATTGCCGGAAAAGGACACGAAGATTATCAGGAAGTGAAAGGTGTCAAACATCACTTCGACGACAGAGAGATTGTAACAACTATATTTAACGAAAACAAGTAAAACGTATGTTGTATTATTTATTTGACTATCTTGATAAATTGGATTTCCCCGGAGCGGGAATGTTTCGTTACATTTCGTTCCGTTCGGCAATGTCGCTGATTTTTTCGTTAATCATTTCAACGATTATAGGGCGACAAATTATCGAAAGACTTCAACGAATGCAGATTGGTGAAGTCGTGCGTGATTTGGGGCTGGAAGGACAGATGAAAAAAATAGGAACGCCCACGATGGGAGGAATAATTATTATCGTATCCATTATTTTACCGGTATTGCTATTTTGCCGCATAACTGATGTTTACGTTATCCTCATGCTGATTACAACCTTATGGCTTGGCTGCATCGGTTTTTTAGACGATTATATCAAAGTATTTAAAAAAGATAAAGAAGGACTGAACGGACGGTTCAAAATAGTAGGGCAAGTCGGATTGGGCTTGATTGTCGGATTGACTTTGTATTTAAGTCCCCAAGTGGGAATGCATGAAAATGTGGAAATACAAAAAAACGGAGTGATTACGGAAGTTACATACAGCCCGAAAGTGAAATCGACTCAAACAACCATTCCTTTTGTTAAAAACAACAACTTGGATTATCGGAGTTTGGTTTCCTTCATGCCCAGCCATCGCACGGCAGCCACATGGATTCTTTTTGTAATCATAACCATTTTCATCGTAACCGCCGTCTCAAACGGAGCAAACCTGACAGACGGATTAGATGGGCTTGCCACCGGAAGTTCGGCAATCATCGGCGTTGCGCTGGGAATTTTGGCATACGTGTCGAGTAATATCAAATATGCAGCATACCTGAACATCATGTATATTCCCGGAAGCGCAGAATTATCGGTATTTGCCGCCGCATTCATCGGAGCAACCATTGGTTTTCTTTGGTTTAACGCTTTTCCGGCTCAGGTTTTTATGGGAGATACCGGCTCGCTCACCTTGGGAGGAATCATTGCGGTTTTTGCCGTAATTATTCATAAGGAATTATTATTGCCTATTTTATGTGGCGTATTTTTCACGGAAAGCATATCGGTAATGCTTCAGGTCGGTTATTTCAAATACACCAAGAAAAAATATGGCGTTGGGAAACGGATTTTCAAGATGACCCCTTTGCATCATCATTTTCAAAAACAGGGAAATGCAGGGATTGATGCGTTGATTCAAAGACCGTTGGCTGCGGTTCCCGAATCGAAGATTGTCGTCCGTTTCTGGTTGATAGGAATTATTTTAGCGGCATTGGCGATTGCAACTTTGAAAATGAGATAAAAAATAAATAAATATTGATATGGGACATTTATTACTGAATTTACCTACTGATTCCGAGTTGATAATTTTACTTATTGTTTGTTTAGTTCCTCTTTTTATTACTGCGGCGCTGTTAATTATTTTATTATTAAAATTTTTGAAAAAGAAGAAATTATAAACGAAAGATGATAAAAGAAGATAACAATCGAATCGTAGTTCTCGGCGGAGGCGAAAGCGGCGCCGGAGCGGCAGCATTGGCGAAAAAGCAGGGATTTGATGTCTTCGTTTCCGATTCATCAACTATCCCGCCGAAATACAAGGCAATATTGGAGAAATACGGGATTCCTTACGAGGAAAATCATCATTCGGAAGACCGGATTCTGAATGCGGACGAAATCATCAAAAGTCCGGGCATTCCCGATAAAGCGCCCATCGTTCATAAATTGCACGAACAGGGAACGCCCATCATTTCCGAAATTGAATTTGCCGGACGATACACACAGGCAAAAACCGTTTGTATCACAGGAAGCAACGGAAAAACGACCACCACGATGCTTACTTACCATATTCTGAAAAATGCAGGATTAAACGTCGGTCTGGCAGGCAATGTCGGCGATAGTTTTGCCTTGCAGGTTGCAGAAGCAGACTACGATTATTATGTCATTGAACTGAGCAGTTTTCAGTTAGACGGAATGTATAAATTTAAGGCAGATATTGCTGTTTTACTGAATATTACACCCGATCATCTGGATCGTTACAATTACGAAATGCAGAATTACGTCAACTCCAAGATGCGAATCATTCAAAATCAGACGGCGAAAGATGCTTTTATCTTTTGGAACGATGATTTATGGATACGGAAAGAACTCGAAAAAAGACGTCCTGAAGTTACGCTATATCCGTTTGCAAAGCAAAAAGAAAACGACATAATTGCTTATACAAAAGATAAAAAACTAATTATAGAAACACATAAAGGTATTTTCACAATGGAAGAAGAACTCATTGCGCTGACCGGCGAACATAATTTATATAATTCAATGGCAGCCGGAATTGCAGCTAAATTAACAGATATAAAAAACGAAGATATTCGTCAGTCCCTGAGTAATTTCGAGGGGGTTGAACACCGTCTGGAAAAAGTAGCTCGCGTCAGGGGAGTAGAATACATCAACGACTCGAAGGCAACCAATGTTAATTCAACATGGTACGCACTGCAAAGCATGAAAACGCCTGTCGTACTGATTCTGGGCGGAACCGACAAAGGAAACGATTACCGGTCAATCGAATCGCTGGTAAAAGACAAATGTCGCGCCTTGATTTTTTTAGGCGTGGACAATGCCAAATTACACTCGTTCTTTGATGAAAAAGTAGGGCAAACCGTTGACGCCTGTTCCATGCAGGACGCTGTTTCTCAAGCCTATGAATTTGCCGAAAAAGGAGATACGGTATTGCTTTCGCCTTGTTGCGCCAGCTTCGACTTATTCAAGAATTACGAAGATAGAGGAAAACAATTCAAATCATGCGTAAGAAATCTTTAATCTTATGGATTTATTAATTCTCAATTATCAATTATTATGATGGATTTTGCAAATAAAATATTCCGTGGCGATCGGGTAATATGGATGATATTCCTTTTCCTCTGCCTGATTTCCATCGTTGAAGTTTACAGCGCTTCAAGCATATTGACATTCCGGACAAATTTCTGGCAACCGATTATAAAACATGCGGGTTTTTTGTTAGCGGGAACATTTGTTGTCTTGCTGGTTCACAGCATGAGCCCCAGATTATTCTGGATTTTTGTCGTAACGCTTCCATTTGTCTGGCTACTGCTGGGCGCTACGCAATTTTTGGGGCATACGGTGAATGGCGCTAACCGGTACATCTTCGGATTTCAACCTTCCGAATTAGCCAAACTGAGTTTGATTTCCTGCGTCGCTTTTTTATTGAGCCGACAAAAGAACCAGATGTCGGAAAAGGCAAGTTTTTGGTGGATTTGGATTCTTGCCATTTTAACCTGCGCGCTTGTCTTTCGCGACAACTTCTCTACGGCGGCGATATTGTACGCCGTTATAGTCATTCTGATGTTTATCGGGCAGGTTCCCTTTAAAAGAATGGGACTGCTTCTTTTAGTCACCTTTGCATTCATGGCGCTCCTGATTTCATTTATCTGGGTTTATCCGGATACGGCGGAAAAAGCCGGACTCAGACGAGGCGTTGTATGGGTCGATCGAATCAAGCATTACAAAGACCAGCCGGAAATAACAAAAGGCAAAATACCCGATGCCGTTTTTCAAACGACAATGGCTAAAATTGCTTTGGCAAGAGGAGGAGTTTTTGGAGTGATGCCGGGCAACAGTCACCTGAGCGATTTTTTGCCTCAAGCTTATTCCGACTTTATTTATGCTATTATTATTGAAGAAACAGGCATTATCGGAGGCATTTTTGTTCTCGCTCTTTACGTCATTCTTTTTATAAGGGCGGGAACCATTGCCGGCAGATGTACAAAACTGTTTCCTAAATTATTGGTCATGGGTTGTGCATTGATGATATTCATACAGGCTTTAGTCAATATGGCGGTATCGGTGGGGCTGATGCCGGTCACCGGACAACCTTTGCCCTTAGTTAGTCGAGGAGGAAGCTCCATACTCATCACTTGCGTATTCATCGGGATTATATTAAGCGTCAGCCGCTACGAAAATCCGAGAGGAATTATGCAGGAAGAACTTATTAATGAAGAATTTGAAGAAGAACGCCGATTGACGAACGAAGAAGAACAATTGGACGTTCAACCTGCATACTAAAAACAATGAAATCATGCAACAATTGAAAATACTAATCAGTGGCGGAGGCACCGGCGGACATATTTTCCCGGCGCTCTCCATTGCCGACGCTATCAAAAAGCGTTATCCCTCGGCGGAAATTCTTTTCGTCGGCGCAGAAAACCGTATGGAAATGGAACGTGTTCCAGCCGCCGGCTACCCTATCGTGGGACTGCCTGTCGTTGGATTTGACCGCAAAAATCTCCTGAAAAACATCAAGGTACTGTTTCGTTTAAATAAAAGCCTGCATCAGGCGAAAAAAATAGTGAAAAACTTCCAACCGAATCTTGTCATTGGCGTTGGAGGATATGCCAGCGGTCCGACACTGCAAGCGGCAAACAGCCTGAAAATCCCGACTTTGCTTCAGGAACAAAACTCATACGCCGGTATAACCAACAAATTGCTGGCTAAAAAGGCAGCGAAGATTTGTGTCGCTTATGAAGGAATGGAACAATTTTTTCCGAAAGAAAAGATTATTCTCACCGGCAATCCGGTTCGTCGGGATCTGGAATGTACAGAAGCCAAACGAAAAGAAGCCTGCGAATATTTTCAGTGCGACCTCAACAAAAAAACCATTCTGATATTGGGCGGAAGTCTGGGAGCAGGAACAATCAACAAAAGTATTATTTCCTCCTTACAGGAAATTGAAAAATGCGATGTTCAATTTATCTGGCAATCGGGAATGTATTATTATTTTAACTCTAAGGAACAATTACGCTATTATCCGGAAGCTCCCGTTCAGTTGGTATCGTTTATCTCGCGAATGGATCTGGCTTATTCCGTTGCGGATTTGATTATTTCAAGAGCCGGAGCCGGTTCGATTTCCGAATTTTGTATCTTGGGAAAACCGGTCATTTTAGTTCCTTCGCCGAATGTTGCGGAAGACCATCAAACCAAAAACGCGGAAGCGCTGCTCGAAAAAGATGCGGCAATTCTCATTCCCGACTCCGAAGCTACGACGAATTTAATTCCTCAAGCCTTGGAAATTATTCACGACAACAAGCGATTAAAAGCATTGAGTGAAAATATCCTGAAATTAGCGCTGCCTGATGCGGCAAACAAAATCGTTGATGAAATAGACGTGATTTTGGATAATTCATTTCCGGAAACCATTTTTCAAAAATCAATTTTCAGTTATTCGGTTATTTATTTTATCGGAGCCGGCGGAATCGGCATGAGCGCGCTGGTACGCTATTTCCTGTTTCATGGAAAAAAAGTTGCCGGTTACGATCGGGTAGAATCCGAGTTGACCCGCCAATTAAATGCCGAAGGAGCGGAAATACACTACGAAGACCGGATTGACTTGATTCCCGAACCGTATAAAAACAGAAAAGATACGCTGGTTATTATCACGCCCGCTGTTCCGGAAGACCATGCCGAATGGACGTATTTTCGTCAAAACGGCTTTCCCATTCTCAAAAGAGCGCAGGCGCTGGGTGAAATCACGCGAAATGCACGCGGCTTGTGCGTGGCTGGAACACATGGAAAAACAACAACTTCCAGCATGATTGCCCATATCCTGAAACAATCGGCGGTTGACTGCAATGCGTTTCTGGGAGGAATCCTGAAAAACTACGACAACAACCTGCTTCTGTCCGCCAAAAGTGATTTGACGGTTGTCGAAGCCGACGAATACGACCGCTCATTCCATTGGCTTAGCCCTTACATGGCGGTAATCACTTCGGTAGCTCCCGACCATTTGGATATTTATAAGACGTCGGAGGCATACAAAGAAGCTTTCCGTCATTTTGCCTCGCTGATTCGTGAAAACGGCGTTTTGCTGATGGAAACCGGCGTTGACATTGAACCGGATTTAAAATCCGGCGTGCGATTGTTCAGATACGGCATGGAGCAAGGCGATTTTCATGCGAAAAATATCCGGATTGGAAACGGTACAATCAGATTCGATTTGGTTACTCCCGAACGAACGATTACCAACATTCACTTGGGCGTTCCCGTAAAAATAAATATCCTGAACGGCGTAGCGGCTTTGGCAATTGCTTACCTGAATGGCGTTTCCGACGAGGAACTGCGCAAAGGAATGGCTTCTTTTCAAGGAGCCCGCAGGCGTTTCGACTTTCATATCAAACGCCCCAATTGTGTATTGATTGACGATTATGCCCACCACCCCGACGAATTGGCTGCAAGCATCTCGTCCGTCAAAGAACTGTATCCCGATAAAAAACTGACGGTGGTCTTTCAACCGCATTTATATTCGCGAACCAACGATTTTTACAGGGAATTTGCCGAAGTATTGTCCGCCGCCGAAGAAGTCATTTTGATTCCGATTTATCCGGCTCGCGAAGAACCCATTCCGGGCGTTTCTTCCCAATTGATTCTCGCTCTTGTGAAAGCGCCGGAAAAACAACTGTATTCAAAAGAAGAATTATTGGAAGCGATGCGTGCAAAAAAGCGGGAACTTGTGATTGTTGCCGGCGCCGGCGACATTGAACTTTTAGTTGAACCTTTAAGAAAAATTTTAGATGCTTAAAAAAATAATACTTATATCGGTCGCGGTAATCATATCGGCATATCTTTTATTTGTCGTATTATACCTGAATCCTCATTCGGAGAAGAATTTAATATGCAAAAATCTTCAGATTGACGTAATCGACACTTTAAATCGTCATTATTTAGAGAATAACGATATAATGAACAGTATTACAAAAGCCGGACTGTCGCCTGTCGGAAAAGAACTGTCAACCGTGAATATCGCGGCAATTGAAAGCAAGTTGAACGAAAATCGCCTGATTAAACGGGCGGAATGTTATAAAACAATCGACGGAACGGTTCGGGTAAAAGTCTATCAGCGCGAACCGGTTTTGCGCGTTTTTTCAACAAAAGAAAGTTATTATATCGACAGTGAAGGCGAAAAAATGCCTGTTCCCGATAATTTTGCCGCCTATCTTCCGGTTGCAAGCGGATTCATCGACGACGATTACGCCAAAAAACAACTGTATGAATTTGTTTCCTTCCTGCAACAGGATAAATTCTGGAATTCGCAGATAAAACAAATCTATGTAAATTCAAACGGCGATATTGACTTAACGCCCGCCGTAGGTAATCAGCAGATTATTTTAGGTAAAATAGAAGACTATAAAGAAAATCTGGGAAAATTACGTCTCTTTTACGAAAAAGGATTAAATAAAGTGGGGTGGAATAAATATTCGGTTATAAATTTAAAATATAAGAATCAGGTGGTTTGTACGAAATAATAGAAACTTTATAAAACAGTATAAATATGGCACAAAGTATTGCAGCATTGGATTTAGGCACTTCCAAATCAATAGCCGTCGTTGCGAAGAAAGATTTTGCGGGTAAACTTTCGGTTTTACGCACCGAAATGCTTCCTTCAAAAAGTGCGATCCGGAGAGGTCGTATCTATAATTCAGACGAAGTATCCGGAATTATTTCCAAGCTTATCCGGAAATTAAACGCTTCACCGGAGACGATGCAAATAGAAAAAATTTACGTAGGTATCGGAGGACAATCACTTCATACGCAATTGTTCAAAGTAAAACGACCGGTTGAAACCGGAACGGTAACGCAACTGTTGTTAGACTCGATGGAAGAAGAAGCGACTGCTTATACGTCGGATTTTGAAGAAAATTTAGGCGTCGTTTCGTGCGAATATTATGCCGACGGACAAATGGTATCAATCCCGAAAGGAACGGTAGCGTCTGCCATTGAAGCCCGGTTTCAATTAATAGTAGGAAATCCTTGCCTGAAACGAAACCTGAAAACAGTGTTAAGTAATAATAATGAGGTTTCCGTTGCAGGCTATTTTGTTTCGCCTTTGGCAACTGCCGAAGCCGTGCTGACTTCGGAAGAAAAAGAATCGGGTTGCGCTTTAATTGAATTTGGAGATGGCGTTACCTACATTTCGATTTATAAAAACAAAGCGTTAAAATACTTGGCAACGCTTCCTTTAGGAGGATTGACAATTACGAAAGACATTCGCAGCCTGAATGTTTCCGAAGAAGAAGCCGAAGCGCTAAAAATTGAACACGGAAGCGTCCTTTTGGAATCGACCGATAATGATGCTATTCTTACAACGAAGGGCGAACTAAACACGTTGAGGACAATTGAAATGAAGCATTTGAACTGGGTAATAGAAGCCCGTGTGGACGAAATTATCAAAAATGCGTGGTCGCAGATTCAAAATTCAGGATATTCTCAAACAATCAACGCGGGAATTGTAATTACCGGCGGAGGCGCTTTGCTTCGTAACTTGCCTCAATACATCAGAAATCTGACCGAAAAAGAAGTACGGCTGGCTGACGCAAAAGCAAAAATCAACTACCCCGACAATCATCTGTCGCCTGCCGACTCGTGCGTAATCGGATTAGCGCTTTTGGGAAAGGAAAACTGTTTGAAAGAGAGCGTAATACTGCCAAAAGAAAAAGAACGGACGCTTTTTGGAGACGAAGTTAAAAAGGTAAAAACAGAAGAGAAAACAATAAACAAAGAAAAGGTTGATGAGACCCCCAAACCACCGAGAGGCTCTATTTTTGGAAAAAGTTGGAAAAAAATTCAAAAAACTTTTGACAAAGGAGTAAGCCTTTTTGAGGAGGAAGAAGCGGAAAATAATAAAGATGATAAAGACGATAATAAAAACGATAATACAGCTAATAAACAATAGATATGGAAGATTTAGTTGAATCCGGATTAATACAGTTTGATTTTCCGACCGCAGCGCCTTCAATTTTAAAAGTAGTCGGAGTGGGCGGCGGCGGCGGAAATGCCGTCACGCAGATGTACCGCGAAGGTATCCGTGATGTTAGTTTTGTTCTGTGTAATACCGACAAGCAGGCAATGATGCGAAGCCCTATCGCTGTCAAGGTACAGTTGGGAGACGCCGGTTTGGGCGCAGGCGGAAAACCGGAAGTAGCCCGACACTACGCCGAAGACAGCCTTGACGCAATAAAAGGAATGTTTTCCGACGATACGAAGATGGTGTTTATCACTGCCGGAATGGGTGGCGGAACAGGCACCGGAGCTTCGGCAACGGTAGCAAGAGTCGCCAGGGAATTAGACGTCTTAACAATCGGTATCGTTACGATTCCTTTCATGTTTGAAGGAAGATTCAAGATTCTTCAAGCCTTAAAAGGTGTGGAAGAAGTGAAAAGAAATGTAGATGCTTTGCTGGTAATCAATAATGAGCGGCTACGCGACATGTATGCCGATTTGTCTTTACCTGAAGCATTTAAAAAAGCCGACGACACGCTGACCATTGCCGTGCGAAGCATTTCCGAAATAATCACCATTCCCGGATATATCAATTTAGACTTTGCCGACGTAAAATCAATATTGCAAAACGGCGGGGTTGCCATCATGAGTAGCGGATTGGCGAAAGGCGAGAACCGCGTTTCCCAAGCCATAGAAAATGCATTAAACTCGCCCCTGCTCAATAACAACGATGTCTTCAAAGCAAAAAAAATCCTGTTGAACATTTCGTTCGGTTCGCTTCAACCGATGATGGCGAGAGAACTTACCGAGATTCACGACTTTATGGCAAAATTCAGTTCCGACATCGAAGTGATTTGGGGAACCGCTTTGGACGACGACTTGGAAGACAATATAAAAGTTGCCATTTTAGCTTCCGGATTCGGCATTGAAAACATTGTTGCGATGAAGGAAGAAATCAAAGAAGAACAACGGATACAGACCGAAAAAGACATCTGGGAAAAACAAGCCGAAGAAGAGCGGAAAAAAGTCGAGGAAGAAGAACGGTTAATGCGCGAAGCCAATCTAATCAGAAGGTATTACGGAGAAGAAGGCTTGCGCACAATTGTAAATCCAACCCGCCCTCACCCCTTTATTTTCACGTTTGAGAATATCGACGATAATGATACGATTGAGGCGGTAATCAATAATCCGGCGTACAACAGGAGTCCGCGCGTTATGCTTGAGATTGCGAAGAAGGCGGAGGCGCGGAGGATAAAGGTGGAGGAGGCGGTGGAAGAATAAAAGAACTAATACTTTTCCTTAACCGGAGTTTATAAGTATTTGCAAACTCCTTTTTATTTTGTACTTTTGCACCGGAAAATTACATATTATAAACATATAAAAATCAGAGTTAATTTATGGAAATTGTAAAAATTACAGGTCGGGAAATCCTGGATTCAAGAGGAAATCCCACCATTGAAGTTGATGTTCTTTTGGCATCGGGTATAACAGGTCGTGCGGCTGTTCCTTCGGGCGCTTCCACCGGTGAAAATGAAGCGTTGGAATTGCGAGACGGAGACAAAAAACGCTACGGCGGTAAAGGCGTTTTGAAAGCTGTTGAAAATATCAACAATATAATTGCTCCTGCGCTGTTGGGAATGAGCGCTTTGGAACAACGCGCCATCGACAGGAAAATGATCGCGCTGGACGGAACAAAAACCAAATCCAATTTAGGCGCTAACGCTATATTGGGCGTTTCGTTGGCTGTCGCCAAAGCTGCCGCTGCATACTTGGACGTTCCTTTATACCGGTATATCGGCGGAACAAACACCTATACATTGCCGGTTCCGATGATGAATATCATCAACGGAGGTTCTCACTCCGACGCTCCGATTGCTTTTCAGGAATTTATGATTCGTCCGGTGGGTGCGCCGAGTTTCAGAGAAGGACTGCGCATGGGCGCCGAAGTATTCCACGCTTTGAAAAAAGTATTACACGATAGAGGTTTAAGTACGGCTGTCGGCGACGAAGGCGGATTCGCTCCCACCTTGAAAGGAACGGAAGACGCTTTGGAATCGGTTCTTCAGGCAATCAAAAATGCAGGATATGTACCCGGAACAGACGTAACCATCGCTTTGGACTGCGCAGCTTCCGAATTTTACGAAGACGGTATTTATAATTATACGAAATTTGAAGGCGCTACAGGAGCAAAGAGAAATTCAGCTCAACAAGCCGATTATATAGCCGAACTGATTTCGAAATATCCGATTGATTCTGTTGAAGATGGAATGAGCGAAAACGATTGGAACGGTTGGAAATTGCTGACCGACAAAATCGGCGATAAATGCCAATTGGTAGGCGACGATTTATTTGTTACAAATGTTGATTTTCTGAGAAAAGGAATCGAAATGGGTTGCGCTAACTCCATCTTGATTAAAGTAAACCAAATCGGTTCGCTGAGTGAAACGTTGGACGCTATCGAAATGGCGCATCGTGCAGGTTATACTTCCGTCACTTCCCACCGCTCCGGTGAAACGGAAGATGCAACGATTGCCGATATTGCCGTGGCAACCAATTCGGGACAAATCAAAACCGGTTCATTGAGTCGTTCCGACCGTATGGCTAAGTACAATCAATTGCTTCGTATTGAAGAAGAATTGGGCGATTTAGCTGTTTATGGTTATAAAAGAGTACAGCGGAAATAAATATGAATCTGTAAATAAAAACGGGTTACCATAGCCATGATGTGAAAATAAATAAGCAAACAGCGAATAGTTTCACGCTTTTTTGTTAGTTTTCTATCAATATTTTATGCTGTTGCATATTTTGTAGCATAATCAACCGAAGGATTTATTCCAAATATTGTATTTGCACTGATGTTTAATTTTTCGTACATGGCTCTGGCAACCTGTAATGTAGGCTCTTTCCCCGATAAATATTCACTAATACGAGAAGGGCTTACATTTAATATTGCCGCAAGTTGCCCCTGATTAATATTTATTTCATACATGCGTAGTTTTAATACTTCAGCAAGTGTTGGGATAGAGATAGGGTAATATTTATTTTCGTATTCTTCTACCAAATCGGAAAGAAAATCCAGCTCAATAGCTTCCGGTACAACATCATAATTATCGTCGGACACTATTTGAAGTAATTCATCAATGCGTTTTGTAATAGCATGATACTCTCTTTCATTTGTAATGCAGTTCATATTTTTAAAATTATATCATTGAACAATCTATTTTATTATATTCGGCATGAGTTCCGATAAAACGTATATAAACATATTTTGGGATAAATAACACAATAACCACTAATCTGTAATTATTCCCTTTTATATCGAAAACATATCGCTTGTTTCCAGCTGAATCAACCGAACTAAATGTCTTTTTCATTTCGGCAAAATTATTCCATTTTGCTTCTTTTGTCTTATTATACCAATCTTCTAAGGCAGTTTTAGCATCAGGATGTTGCCTGTAATAATCAATCAAGGTTTTGTGAACAAAAATTCTCATACTTCATTTTATTTGAGGACAAAGATAAATTAATTTTCCCAGAATTCAAAATAATTTACCAGATATTGGTAAACAAGTATTACCTTTCCTCTCAAACCGTCCTGAACTCGCTATGATAAATCTTAACCAACAACAAAAATCCGGAAATGACAAGCGGACCAAAAATAATACCCCAAAACCCAAATAAATTAATCCCTAGTATAACTCCAAAAAGAGGAATCAAAGGGTGAACATTGGCGTATTTTTTTAGGAATATCATTCGGAATCCATTGTCGATAAGCGAGATAACACAAACGCCCCAAATAAGAAGAGCGACTCCCTGCCAGATATAACCGCCAATTAGAAGATTGATCGCCAAAGGTACCCAAATAACGACCGTTCCGATTACGGGGATTAATCCGGCAAATCCGGTCAACATTCCCCAGACAATTGGGTCGCCGGCATTGGTAACCCAATACGCCAAAGCTGCTAATGAGCCTTGCAGCGCCATAATTACCGGAATCCCAATGGCATTACTGATGACCATGTGGTTGGTTTCTCTCTTTAACAACCGGATATTTTCTTTTGAAATCGGGAGGAAATTTTCAACGCCTTTCTCAAATTTTTCACTTCCCTGTAGCATGAAGAAAAGCACAAAGATCATCAGGATTACGTTGGCAATTACATTTCCGGTTGCGGAAAGTACGGCGGGCAAAGCGCTACCAAGCCACTGAGCCCCTTTTACAAAAACTTCATCTAAAGAGATGGCGTGCCCCCATTTCTGAATGGTAGTTTCATGAAAAAGTTTCAGGTTGTCTAAAATCGTTTGAGGATCAAAGTGTTGGATTTTTGTATAAACGACCATAGAGATTCCCCCTCCGATGATGATGATAACTAAAAATGTCATAAGTACCAGCATCACAACGGCTAATGTATTATTCCAGCCCTTTGCCAATAATCTCCTATGAGGCTTTCGCAGAAGCATATACAAGGTAAATGCTCCCAACGCCGAACTTAAAAAATAGCGGAGTTCGTAAACGATTAAACACGCCAGCGAAACCAACACCAAAATCAATCCGATTGCTTTTGCCCGTTCGTTAAAAAATTTACCTGTGTACATAATTATTGTATTATTTTCTTTTGCCAGCGCCAAGCTGAACATAAGGTATCTTCAATTGTTTCAATGGCTTGCCAGCCTAAAACTTCATTTGCATAAGCCGGATCAGCCCAAATTTGCTCAATGTCGCCTTCCCTGCGACCGACTATCTTGTGCGGAACTTTCACGCCGGTTGATTTTTCAAAAAGCGAAATCAATTCCAATACCGATAATCCTTTGCCTGTTCCAAGATTATAGTATTCGACCGGTTCGCAAAAATTGTCGTTTAACAGGCGATTCATTGCAATCACATGCGCCCGCGACAAATCCACAACATTGATGTAGTCGCGGATACAGGAACCGTCGGGAGTATTGTAATCATTTCCGAAGACAGACAGCTCTTTTCGGATACCGGCAGCCGTTTGCGTTACAAAAGGGACTAAATTTTGAGGAATACCTATGGGCAATTCCCCGATTTCTGCCGTCGGGTGTGCGCCTATCGGATTAAAATAGCGCAGGATAATGCTTTTATAAGGAGCGCCCGCATGAATGGCGTCCCTGATAATTTCCTCGTTAATCTGTTTGGTATTTCCGTAAGGAGACATAGCCGGCTTGATAGGCGCCTGTTCATTAACCGGCAATATATCCGGTTGTCCGTAAACGGTGCAGGAAGAAGAAAATACCAATCCTCTAACTCCGAAAACGGGCATTAAATCCAATAAATTCAATAAAGAATCAATGTTGTTTCGGTAGTACATCAGCGGTTTTTGAACTGATTCCCCGACTGCTTTGCTTGCCGCGAAGTGAATAATTCCCTTGATGCCCGGATTTTTTTCAAATACTCTCCGCATCGCTTTTTCGTCCGTGCAATCGGCTTTTTCAAAAACGGGACGAATACCGGTTATTCGCTCAATTCCGTCGATAACTCCTGCATTTGAATTAGAGAGATTATCGACTATAATTACTTTATAATTCGCATTTTGCAGCTCTACCGTCGTGTGAGAACCAATATACCCGGCGCCTCCGGTTACTAAAATTTTTGTTTTCATTCGGTTGACTTTATTCTTGTTTTATTCTTGTTTATAAAATCTTTCCAGCTTATATAGGGCGCTTCCGATTGCGGACGGCTACTTTGGAAAAAGTGGCATAACGCCGCAGCTAATCCGTCGGTTGCGTCTAATTGAGGGAGCATATCTTCCTGAGGAATTTTTAAATAGCGTTGCAATATTCCGGCTACCTGCTCTTTGGACGCCCGACCGTTACCGGTAATCGCCATTTTTATTTTCAACGGCGCATATTCAAAAATCGGCAAATCACGCGAAAGAGCGGCAGCCATGGCAACTCCTTGCGCTCGTCCCAATTTCAACATACTCTGTACATTTTTTCCGTAAAAAGGCGATTCGATTGCTAATTCGTCGGGTAAAAATTCGTCAATCAGTCCGGATATCCGTTCAAAAATGCGTCTCAAACGATGATAATGATCGTCTAACTTATTCAGTTCCAAAACGCCCATTGCTAACAAAAAAGGACTGTTGTCAACGACTTTTATCAATCCATAACCCATTACCATAGTACCCGGATCGACGCCTAATATTATTTTTTCCTTAATCATTTTCCGCTAAAACTCACAGCATCAAACAACAGCGACGGGATCCGGTAGGAAGAAACCGTTCGCGGGTCGTTACCAATTTCCAGCAGATTTTTCAAGAGTGTAAGTATATTGCCGGTAATATTCATTTCATTCACCGGCTTCACAGCTACGCCTTTTTCAATCAGAAATCCCTCGACGCCGAACGAAAAATCGCCGGTCGTACTGTTGCTGTTTCCGCCATTGAAGCCGGTTACCCATATTCCTTTGTCGATGCTTGCCATGATTTGTTCAAAATTCTTATCACCCTGTTGCAAGTTAAGGACAGAAGGCGATTGAATGGTCGGATCCATCTTCAATTTTCCACCATAATATGTATCAATGTAATACATATTCAGAACGCCGTTTTCAATCACATTGTATTTTTTAGTTGCAACCCCTTCGCCATCGAACCATCGGGAACCTCGTGCATTTTTGATATGCGGGTCGTCAATCAATGTCAATTTATCGGAAGCAATTTTTTCTCCTAACTTATTGATTAAGAAAGAAGATTTTTGCTGAATGGCGCCACCTGTTAATGCTGAAATCAACGGATAAAACAAACGTGGAGACGACAAATTATCTAAAAGCATCGGATACACTCCCGTATCGGTTTTTCCCTGCTCCAATTTGCGTAAAGTCCTTTCGTATGCCGTTTTGCCTATATTCTTCTTTTGCAGGTTTTTCCAAAAAACAGTCGAATCATACCAACTGTCTTGCGGACGGGCGTCGCCTGTTCCTTTCATCGAAATTTCGGCGGAAAGGCTGAAATAAGTAGTTGCGCTTTCTCCTTCAAAACCGTTGCTGGCGATAGTGTAAGAGCTGTTTGTCCCATCGGAATAATCGGAAGTAACGGAAATCAACCGCTCGTCCGTTTTGTAAACCTCATTAACATTGTTTTTAAGCAACGCTAATTTATCATCAACCGATATTTTTTCAATGGACTCATCGTAAATATCCAATCCTTTCCCATCTCCTTTGTATAAACGGTCGGCGGAGGCTAATTTGCGAAATTCATCTTTGGCTAAAAAACGGGTCGTTTCGATACCGTTGGAAATAAATTTTATCAATTCATTCTTATCTAACCGGTTGGTAGAAAAAGAAGCAAACCTGCCGTCCACATAGAGATGAATATCCAGTCCATTCTGAGAGGATTGTTGTAGCTGATCCAACTGTGTATCGCGATATTCAAATGAATTGTCCGTACTGTTGTAAACTGAAATGCGGGCATCGGAGCATCCTTTATCCAAAGCATATTTCAGCGCCCATTGAGCTAAATTTTTATTTTCTTGCGTAATCATGATTATTCGCCTCCTACTGTTAATTGTTTTACTAAAACGGTTGGTAATCCTAACGAAACCGGACAGCTTTGCCCATCTTTTCCACAAGTCCATGCGCCCGAGTCGATTTTAAAATTGTTGGCTACCATTGTAATACCAGCCAGCGCTTTCGGACCGTTACCGATGATGTTGATGTCCTTAACCGGTTGCGTGAGTTTTCCATTTTCAATCAGATATCCGGTTTTTACATAGAAAGTGAAATCTCCTGCTCCGATTTGTACCTGTCCATTTGTAAACGTATCAACAAAGATACCGTTTTTCACACTCGCAATAATATCGTCTTGCGTGCAATTGCCATTTTCCATATAAGTCACGCGCATGCGGGGAATCGGGATACTGCGGAACGATTCGCGGCGACCGTTTCCGGTAGGAGCTACTCCGTAAAACTTAGCGCTGATTCGGTCATGAAGATAAGAAGTCAATACGCCGTCTTTGACAATATAGGTTTTTTGCGAATTTATCCCTTCATCGTCAAAATTAATTGACCCCCGATTGTAATCCAATGTTCCATCGTCAACGATGTTAATCATTTTATCACAAACCGGTTTTCCTAATTTATCGGAAAAGATAGAAATGCTTTTCCGGTTGAAATCGGCTTCGAATGCGTGTCCGATAGCTTCATGCAACAGGATACCGGAGCCTCCGGCGCTCATGACGACCGGCATTTCACCTCCTTTTGGCTTAACGGATTCAAACATGATAGCCGTTTTCTTAATTGCTTCCTGAGCGATTTCTTCAATCAGGTTGTCTGTCAGGAAAGAAGCATCTTTTCGGACAGACCTCGATGCTCCTCCGTTTTCTATCCTGTCGCCCTGTTGCATAACGCAGGAAGCGCTTGCTTGAACCATCGGACGGACATCGTGGCAAAGCGTCCCTTCCGAATTGTAATAAAGAATGTAAGAAGTTTCGTCAATAATGCTTGCGCTTACTTTAATAACCCTTGAATCCAATCCGAATATCCGTTCATTCAGCTTTTGAAGATAAGGCGTTTTTCCCTGAACGGATTGATCTTCCCACGAGTTAAGAATGGGATAATAATTCTTAAAAACTTTTTCATCGGTTTTCACAGGAGGAATTTTCGCCGTACCGTTGGCGATACGGGAAGCTACCCGCGCGGCATTAATCATTTCCTCTAAAGTAATGTTCTCAACAAAAGCATAGCCTTGCCGGTCGCCGGAAACAACGCGAATGCCTACTCCGTAATCAATGCCGGAAGCCGCTCGGTTAACGGCGCCGTCCTGTAAAACCAGCGAATTGGAAAACGTGTGCTGAAAATACAAATCGGCATAATCACCGCCTCTTTCCAACGCAACCGCCATCACCTTTCGCAAATCATTTTCCGTAACATTAAAATGTATCATCATTTTTGGTAAATTTTCCTCTTCAGGGTGTAATTGAGCTCGCATGACTTCCGGCAGTAAAATTGTTCCGGCAACAGCCAAACCCGATGTACGCAAAAAATCTCTTCGTCTCATGTGTTGAAAGAATAGTTAATAAAATCAGGTACAAAGATATGCTTTTTCTCCAACTTCACCAACTAAAAACGATGTACCGTCTCCCGATGCCACATTTATTAATTTATTTTTTCCCAAAATAATATTTTGTTTATTTTTTTTGTATTTTTTTCGATTATTACACTTTTTATTATTTCCATATAAATAAAAATATAATTTTATGAAGAAAATCTTTTTTTTAGTGCTAATCTTTGTCTGTACACTAAAGATAACAGCGCAGGATTTGCTGTTGCAAACGCTTAAAAGTGAAGCAGACCGTAATCTTACCGAACTGAAAAAGCAGCCGGTTCCGGCTTACTACATCAGCTACAGGGTGTATGATCAGACTTCGTATTATATCGGCGCCAGTTATGGCAATATAATACAAAGTATTCCAAGTACGCAGCGGTTATTCAATGCAGCGGTTCGCGTAGGCAGTCCCGAATTGGACAATACCCACGAAATTAAAGAGGGAAACGAGCAGGGATATGCCGACTATAACTATGCAGGCTATGGCAGTCTCGGAGTGGAGGACAATCCGGAGGCATGGCGATTGACGTTATGGCAAAAAACCGATGCGATGTATGTTGCCGCAACAAAGCGTTTTGAAAAAGTGAAAGCCAATGTGGCAGTAAAAGTGAGTTCGGAAGACAAATCAAATGATTTCAGCGTAGAAACTCCTGAACGTTATATTGAAAAACCGGTCAAATTTTCCGATGCTAAATTTGATCCCAAAGCATGGGAAGAAAAACTGAAAAAATATAGCGCAGTATTCAAAGATAATAAAGACATTATCGATTCGCAGATTTTTCTGTCGGCAGAATTGACGCATAAATATTTTGCAGATACCGATGGCGCTGAAATATTTGAAAACAGACTTTGTTTTTATTTATTTATAAATGCATCGGCAAAGGCTGACGATGGAATGGAGTTGCCTTTATATAAAAGTTATTTTGCTTATGACATTAAAGATTTACCATCTGATGAACAAGTTATCGCCGATGCTAAACAGATAAGCGAAACTCTGTCGAAACTGCGCGTGGCGCCGGTAGCAGAATCCTATTCGGGTCCTGTATTAATGGCGGGACAGGCGGCAAGCGTCTTTTTCCACGAAATTTTCGGACACCGTATCGAAGGCGCTCGCTTGAAAAAAGAAGACGATGCGCAAACTTTCAAGAAAAAAGTGGGTGATATGGTGCTTCCTGATGATATTTCGGTCACTTTTGAACCGCAATTGAAGAAATCCCACGGCTTTTCGCTTAACGGTCAATATGTATTTGACGATGAAGGAATCAGAGGAAAACGTGTAGAAATTGTGAAAAACGGAAAACTTGTCTCATTTCTGATGAGCCGCGTACCTATCACCGGTTTTGATAAATCGAACGGACACGGACGCGGACAGATTTTTTATAATACCGTTACTCGCCAGTCGAATACGATCATCGAAAGCGCCAATCCAAAATCGGACAAGGAAATGCGTGCAATGATGATTGAACAATTGAAAAAGGAAGGAAAACCCTACGGCTATCTGATGGATCAAGTAGCCGGCGGTTTCACGACCACAGGGCGATATATGCCTAATGCGTTCAATGTTACTCCGTTGCTGGTATATCGCATCTACGCCGATGGTCGTCCCGATGAAATGGTACGCGGCGTTGACTTGGTGGGTACTCCGTTGGCAATATTTTCACAAATAGCGGCTTGCGGCAAAGACTACGATATTTTTAACGGTACTTGTGGAGCTGAATCGGGTGGAGTGCCTGTTGCAAGCATTTCTCCGTCAATATTCGTAAAAATGGTAGAAACTCAAAAGAAACCGAAGGCTCAAAGTCAACCTCCGATTTTATCTCGACCATAATAATGTACATTTTTAGGATTCAAAATATTATATACGATTAATCATTTTAATATGAACGCAATAATAAAAAACATATTAATATTTAGCGCATTATTTTTAGTGGTTCACTGCGCTTTTGCACAAAATGAGAACCCTGTTATTTCCGCCATTCAAAAAGAAGTGGACAGAAATAAAGCAGAACTTAAAATGGAAAATATGGCGCCGCCTTTTTTCATCAGTTATTCGGTAGTTGATATGTATAATTACAACCTTTCCGCTTCGATGGGAAATATCAGCAGTTACAATGAAAACCATGTCAGACGCGGCGTACCGTCGCTTTTGGTTGGCGATTATATGCGTAATAACCTGAATTTGGCTGATAGAGGATATTCTCAACAACCGACTGTCACAAGTCTTTATGATAACAATTCGGGAATTTCGTTGACAATTTGGAAAGATCTGGATAATGCTTACAAAAAAGCCATTGAACAGTATAAAGCTAAAATGGCTATGATCCAACAGCAAACGCAAACCGAAGAAGAAAAAGCCTTGCCCGATTTTGAGCAGGTCAATCCTGTGAACATTGTTTTACAGCCTGTTCCGGTAAATTTCGACAGGACGTATTGGGAAAACTATTTACGTAAAGCCTCGGAAACTGCAAAGCTGTATCCCGATATTTTAAACTCAAGTGTTTCGCTATCTGTACGAAATATAATGACTTACACCTATAACACCGAAGGAAGCCGTTATGCTGTGCCCATAACGTTTTATCAATTGATGTTTAATGCTAATACCCGCGCTGATGACGGTCAGGAACTTAATCATACGTTATATACGGAAAATGCTACTTTTGAGCAAATGCCGGATATTGCAACGTATATCGGTCAATGTAAAGAACTGATGGAAAATCTTTTGAAAGTAAAGAATGCGCCTGTCGTCAACGAAGCTTACAGTGGTCCGGTGCTGTTTGAAGGCAAGTCGGTTGAATATCTTTTCAGGTCGGTATTTTTTAATAACGGAAAATTATATGCCACTCCCAAAATATTTCAGCCGAACAATAATAATTATTACGGAAATAATCAGCAGCAGGGTGGAAATGACTTTGAATTAATGCTGAATAAAAAAGTAATTTCACGCAGTATTACCATTAAATCCATTACAGGGCAGGAGTTTTACAACGGGCAACGGCTTAATGGTTATTATCCTGTTGACGCTGAAGGAGTAGTGCCAGACAAAGAATTGGTGCTGATAGACAATGGCGTGTTGCGCAATATGCTCAACGGTCGAAAACCCACAAAAAAAATTCAACATTCCAATGGGCATGTTCGTTATGATTATAATTCCAACAGTTTCAGAGTTAGACCGGGCAACATTTTGATTACCTGTAATCAAACGTTCAACGATGATGAATTGCGTAAAAAGTTGATTGCCGAAGCGAAGGAAGAAGACTTGGATTATGCTTATATAGTGTATGATATGTTTCTCGGCATCATGTCGAAAATCTATGTATCGGACGGTCATGAGGAATTGGTACGGGGAGCGACTTTATCGGATATCAATCTTAAATCGCTCAAACGTATTATGGGCGCTTCGGATAAAGAACAGATATACAGTTTCGACTTCGTCCAATCAACTGTTATTTTCCCAAATGCAATGTTACTTGAAGAAGTGGATATTACCCGAATGCCGAATATCGAATTTAAGAAGCCGTATATTGTTCCGAAGCCGAATTAAAGAGATGCAGGGATTGAAGTGCAGAGAATTTGTTGTTTTTTCAACTTTCAATTTTCAACTTTCAATTGTTTTATTTACCTTTGTGGGTTATTTTAGAGGATTAATTAAAGAAAAAATTATACATATAGATATATAAATGTTTCATATTAACAAATTAAAAAATGACAAACAATCAGAAATTAAAACAGTGGGTAAAGGAATGGGCAGATTGGTGCCGGCCTGAAAACGTATATTGGTGCGACGGCTCAGATGCCGAAAACCAACGTCTTCTTGACGGAATGGTTGCATGTGGAATGGGTGTTAAACTGAATGAAGCCAAACGTCCCAATTCGTATTATTTTCAATCGGATCCAAGTGACGTTGCCCGCGTGGAAGACCGTACTTTCATCTGTTCAAAAACAAAAGACGAAGCAGGACCAACCAACAATTGGGCTGACCCTGACGAAATGAGAAAAACGATGCGCGAGCTGTACAAAGGTTGTATGAAAGGTCGCACCATGTATGTGATTCCTTTCAGCATGGGACCGCTCGGATCAAACATTGCCCATATCGGCGTTGAAATCACTGATTCGCCTTATGTGGTTGTTAACATGCGTATTATGACCCGTATGGGACAAAAAGTGCTTGACGTGCTTGGCGATAACGGTTATTTTGTACCTTGCGTACACTCGATAGGCGCTCCTTTGGCTCCGGGGCAGAAAGATGTGAAATGGCCCTGCGCTCCAATCGAAAAGAAATATATCACCCATTTCCCTGAAACGCACGAAATTTGGTCGTTTGGTTCAGGTTATGGAGGAAATGCTTTGTTAGGTAAAAAATGCCTTGCTTTGCGCATTGCTTCGGTTATGGCTAAGGAACAGGGGTGGCTGGCAGAACACATGCTTATTCTTGGTATCACCAATCCGAAAGGCGAAAAGAAATATATTGCCGCCGCTTTCCCCAGCGCTTGCGGAAAAACCAATCTGGCAATGTTGATTCCGACTATTCCTCAATGGAAAGTAGAATGTGTAGGCGACGACATCGCATGGATGAAATTCGGAGCCGACGGTCATTTGTATGCCATCAATCCTGAAGCAGGTTTCTTTGGCGTAGCTCCTTTCACATCATTGGAAACCAATCCCAATGCCATGCATAGCTGCGAATCCAACTCTATTTTCACCAATGTGGGCTTAACTCCCGACGGAGACGTATGGTGGGAAGGCATCGGCACCGAATGCCCTGCCGGAACCATCAACTGGAAAAACAAAGTGCATGACCCTGCATCAGGCGAACCTTGCGCTCACCCGAACGCACGCTTCACCGCTCCGGCATGTCAATGTCCCGCAATAGACAAAGATTGGGAAAACCCGGCAGGCGTGCCTATTTCCGCATTCCTCTTCGGCGGTCGTCGTCCGAACACTGTTCCCCTCGTACACGAATCCAGAGATTGGAATCATGGCGTATTCATGGGAGCTATTGTCGGTTCGGAAGTTACGGCTGCGGCTATCGGTCTGAAAGCCGGCGTTCGCCGCGACCCGTTTGCGATGCTTCCTTTCTGCGGGTACAACATGGGCGATTATTTCGGTCATTGGATAAATATAGGTAAACATGCAGGTGCTAAATTGCCTAAAATTTTCTATGTAAACTGGTTCCGCAAAGATGAAAATGGAAAATTCCTGTGGCCCGGTTATGGCGATAACAGCCGCGTGCTGGCATATATTTTCGACCGTTGCAACGGCAATGGCGAAGCAATAGATACGGCTATCGGCAAAGTTCCCGCCGCAAATGCAATCAATATCGAAGGTTTGGCAGATATGGACAAAGCCGGAATGGCAAAAGTGCTTGAAGTATCGAACGACGACTGGAAAGCGGAAGTCGCTTTGATTGAAGAACATTTTGATCGTTTCGGCAGCCATCTTCCGAAGGAATTAGCTACTGAACTTGTTGGACTTAAGAATCGGCTTGGGATGTAATTCCGGATAGGAATAGAATAAAAAAGAGGCTTGTTACGAGCCTCTTTTTTGTTATGTAGCTATTTCAAATACAAAAAACGGCATACAGCGGAACCGATTTAATTCTGTTTTCAAAACCAAAATTCTTTTTTGAAATACGGATTGCATATTCCGAGTGATATTTTTCCATAAAAATGCCCAAACTTTTTGAGCGGTTACGCATGCCTTTTTTCACTTCTACCGGCACCACTTTTCCATCTATTTGCAAAACAAAATCAATTTCCGCCTTACCTTCGCTTTGCCAGTATGCCAAGCGATATTTTTTTGCTTTAAAACATTGCGCTACATAATTTTCGGTCATTGCTCCAAGATAAGTATTGTCGGTTTCAACAGTTGATAGAATGGTTTGCAACGGCACTTCGGAGCGCAAAGTCAAAATACCGATATCGCCCATATACAATTTAAAATTTATCAAATCCATATAGGCATTGATGGGAATAAATCCGTGTTCCAGCCGCTGACATTTGAGCGTAATGTTTGCAAGATTCAGCCATTCGATTGCTTCGCCGAAAATGGCTGCCGTACCACCGCGCTGTACCACCTTATATTGAAATTTTGTGTTCTCTTTGGCAAGCTGGGTCGGAATGGAATCATAGCAGGCGCGAATTTTAACACTTGTTGCCGTGTCGGCATATTTTGCCATATCGGCGATATATTCATTTAATATATCATTTTGAATAGTTTGTACTTTTAAAAAACTGTCTGTTTTGATAAATGAATCCACAGCGGCAGGCATTCCGCCAACTATAAAATATTTTTGATAAAGGTCTAATGCAACACCATGTAATGCATTGGGCATCACTTCATTGCTTAAATAGTGATTTTTTATTTCCTCCGCCAATTTTTCATAACCTAAAGCCCAAAGAAATTCTTCAAAATCAAGCGGGTACATATATAACTCATTAACTTTTCCCACAGGAAAAGAATATTTTTCACGGTTTATTGCCACGCCCAGCAAAGAACCGGCAGCGGCGACGTGATATTCGGGCGTTTGTTCGCAAAAATACTTCAAAGAAGTCAAAGTTCTTTTGCACGCTTGTATTTCATCGAAGAAAATAAGCGTTTTAGCAGGAATAATTTCCTGTTTTTTAACAGCTTCGAGAAATTGAATAATTTTTCGTGGCGACAATTCTTTGTCAATAAAATTACGTACAGCGCCCTCTATTTCCATATTGAGATAAATAACATTCTCAAACTGTTCTGCGCCAAACTGCTCCAAAATATAAGTTTTGCCAACCTGACGTGCACCGTTCAAAATCAAAGGTTTGCGTTCCTCGCTATTTTTCCACTCAATCAATGAATCTAAAATTTTACGTTTCATAATAAACTATATTTTGAATGTAAAATTACTATAATGTTCCGAAAAATCAAAATTTTCCGATTTTTCGGAACATAACTATCATCTCAATTATAAGAACATTCAATTTGTATAATACACTTGTCAATAAAAATTCAAAGATATGAATTATTTTGTAAAATATTTTATGTAATTTTGCGCTACTTATTATTAATAATATCAGAGAACAAAATATGAAAGCACTAAAATTAATGACGGCATTCCTTTGTCTTTTATTTTTGCTCGGATGCAAAAATGATAACATTTTGAATGATACAAGCACAGATAATACAAACACAAGTGACTTTTGGATTCAGGTTCAACAAACAGTAATCCCCAATTTGGATATTGATTATTACGATTTTTCAACGCATACGGTTTATTTCAAAACAGCGCAATTGCTTTTTGAAGATTCCTATACCGGTAGTTTTACGGTAAATGTAGGTGATACAGAAATATACACAGGAACTATTCACCCGATGTATTTAAATTCTTTACCGACAGGAGCCTATATTGACCCCATGTTTTTTATGCTAAGTAAAAATCAATATGCCTTAACTATTAATTTCAGGGACGTAGGAAACCCGGATATTGAAGACCTGCGCAGTGATTCGAGAATTGTAGGTGCTTTAAAATCCGATGGAAAATATCATGCGGGACTGCAAGTAGAAGTGCAAGCGATTCGATTTCTGTCAAACGACAAAGTATCATTTGATTTCCAATTGTCTAATCCTGACACATTCAATTATCTTTATTTAGATGTCAACAAAATGGGCATCGCTTTATTTCATTATTTTACCAATGGTTTAACGTTATACGATGGAGAAAACCATCAAACTTATACGCATCAAATATCTGTTGTAAAACCTGACCCGTGGAATTATTGGAAGAGAGAATGGCTGTCTGTTATTCGAAGCGGTGAATCCAAACAATTTACAATTACTTACGACCAATTCAATTCAATGCCGACAGGAAGTTATCAGGCTTCTTTCTCTTTTCCCGGATTGCCTTTTTATGAGGTAGAAAAGAAAGACGTGATTCAAAGTGATGGTAGAATTTGGCTGGGACAGATCGGAAGTTCACTCAATTGTACCAAGTAAATTAAAATAATCTTTTTATGTTCAATTAAACTTTTATGATTCTTCACAGTCTGTAATAAGTAAAATAATATGGCAATGAAACAACTCGTTATATGCTGCATGTTTTTATTTTCATTTAACTGCATGATAGCTCAAGACACTGCGAATCAAGACGCTGGAAAAGTAGATTATCGTTTTTCATTAGAAGATTGCATCACTTTTGCTTTCGCAAACAGTTATACGCGGCAATCAATGAAATTGTCCGAGCAATCGGCGCAAGAAGTTTACGATTTATCCAAGTATCAACGTTATCCAAATTTAACGGCTTCATTAAGTGAAGGATTGACTCATCAGAGTTCCTCAGATTGGAGCGGTTCATACGGATTAAGCAGTAATGTAACCCTTTATCAGGGAGGCGCCATTACGCGCTCGATCGAACAAAACAAGTTGCAAGCGAATCAAACAACATTGCAAACCCAGCAATACGACCAAAGTTTAGTGGTTCAAATTCTGCAAGCTTTTCTTTCCGTTCTTGGAAATCAGGAATTATTGAAATATCAG
>Ga0123357_10000515_pt1 | contig 37764 bp, 29 predicted proteins | sample TergutEmb28metaG_FD_89873 | JGI IMG/M metagenome (GOLD analysis project Ga0123357, IMG submission 89873) | Embiratermes neotenicus P4 segment gut microbial communities from Petit-Saut dam, French Guiana - Emb289 P4 | ecosystem: Host-associated > Arthropoda: Insects > Digestive system > Gut ... | reverse complement strand
TGGCGCCCTCCAGCGCCTCAAGCGCACGCGCCAAATCGTTCGAGCCTCCGGGCGTCCTCGCCATGCTTTCCTCCTCGTGTAGCCGACATGACAATTATTGCTCTTTTGAATTGGAAATGGAATCATACGTTAGTACTGCGGAACGGCTAACCTGAACAACCAGGCGGGTGACAGCGTTCCTACCGTAACCGGTCTACGGAATCAATTCCACTACCACGGTTCGCGTATCTACCCGCCCATGGTCGTCGACCACGCGCAACGTGTGGTGGCCAGATGGTGCGTTTTTCCAAGGTAGGTTTTTACCGGAGGTGCTGGAGCCGATGTAGTTGGTATTGAAAAACCAATACAGCTTTTCAACGTCGCCATCGGCAATTGCCTGCAACATGATCACATCGCTGTTTTCACCGCTGCTCTTGGAGAGCCGCTGCTGATAGGTTACGCTGGTTCTTGGCGACATGATTTTCGGCGCCATGCCCGCCACGCCGACGTTCCCCGTCCCACAATCGACAGGCGGCGGGGGCAAGCGCCGTGGTACGCCAGCTTGCGTGAATAGCCGTCGCAGGTCGGAAGGCCAATATTCGAAAACTTCACGCTTGACGAAACGTGGGTCGTAAGGTGGGCATGCTATCCGGCCACTGCGCGTGTCAATCATTACCGCGCGGTGCAGTTCGGATACCTTGATCGGCGACACGCCTGGGATGTACCAGGTTTTGACGGTTTGCGGACAATCGGCGTTCGGCAAATCCCCAGAAGCCTGGCAGACATCTACCCGAAGCGCGTTGGGCGGTTGCCGCCGCGCTACCCTGACCGTGTTGCCGGTTGCCATCAGCGCATCTGCAATGTTGAAAAACAACGGCGCTGCCGCATCGATGCCACGCAGTTCTGGGTTGCTGCTGCCATCAAAATTGCCGAGCCATACCACCAGCACATAACGGCCAACCACGCCCGCCGTCCACGCATCGCGAAAACCCCACGAAGTACCGGTTTTCCAGGCCACCGGCAGTGGCATCACCCGGCCTGCGTAAGCGACATCGGGGCGTGGGTTTTTCTCCAGCATGTCGAGCGTGATGAACGTAGCTTCTTCAGATAAAAGTTTTTTCTCATCATTGAGCTTAGGGGTTCCTTTGTCTTGTTTGGGTTCTGCTAATGGCCCGGCATTGTCCTTGTGTGTCACTAGCGGTTGCCAGCGTCCCTGATTGGGCAAAATCGCATACAGTGCCGCCAACTCGTCCATCGTCACTTCGCCGCCGCCCAACGCCAACGCCAATCCATAGTGCGCTTCGCTTGCCATTTTTTCGATATGCGCGCGCTTGAGAAATTCATAGAGCGACGGCTGCTTGATTTGTGCATTGACAACGACAGCAGGAATGTTGCGCGAGCGGATTAGCGCTTGATGCGCGCTGATCGGTCCGACGAATTTTCCATCGAAGTTCTCCGGCGTGAATTGGCCGAAACTCTGCGGCGAATCCCTCAATATCGTCATCGGGTGCAGGACGCCTTGATCGATTGCCAGCGCATAGATGAACGGTTTTAATGTCGAGCCCGGCGAACGTTTACCGAGTACGCCGTTGACTTGACCCTGTAGCGATGAATCGAAAAAATTCGCCGAGCCAAGCCATGCCTTGACCTCCATCGTCGTCCAGTCGACCAGTAGGGCACTGCCATTATTCAATCCGCGTTGCTGCACCCGCGACAAATAATGACGCATATGCCGCTCCAGTAACTTCTGCATACGCAAATTGAGCGTTGTTTGTATTTCCGTCGATGAGCGTGTGTTTTCCGTCAACAGCATCGTTGTGAAGTGCGGCGCTTCAAACGGCAGGCGCGCTTTGCCGCGCAAGGGAAGCGGGGTCGATACCAAACCAGCCTGCGCTTGCGCTTCAGGATGTTTTTCTACCCAACGTTTGAACAGCCGCATCCGCGCTTCGGAGAGCCGCGCCTGCGTTTTGTCGCCGGGCGTGCGCGATAGCGGGCTTTGCGGGATCACCGCCAGCGCCAGAATTTCCGGCAGGCTCAGCGCCTGTGGGCGTTTGCCGAAATAAATCAAGCTGGCAGCGGCAACGCCTTCGATATTTTGCCCATAGGGTACGGCATTTAGGTATGCCTCAAGGATTTCATTCTTGCCATAACGCGCCTCCAGGCTCAGAGCCAGGGCGATTTGTTTGACCTTTCCCCACGGTGTGCGCGTATTGAGTTTATAGAGTAGCCGCGCCAACTGCATTGTCAGTGTCGACCCGCCTTGCTTCGTGCTGCCGCTATAGGTTTTGACCATGGCGCGTAGCATCGCCTGCGGGTTGACGCCTGGGTGATAACTGAAATACTGATCCTCATGCAACTGCACAGCCTCGACCAATTCCGGGGGAATCTCGGCAAGCGGAACCCACAGGCGGTATTGCTCATCGCGCGCTAGTGTCAGCCGCATCAATGCACCATGGGTATCGTACACCGCCACCGATGACGGAATCGCGTCGCGTAACGGTGGCTTCGGCCAAACGCGGACAACTGTCGCGGCAACTACTATTGCCAGCAGCGCACCGCAAAACGCCCGAAAAATACGTCGACCGCGAAAAAGCGACATACCCATCAAGCCATCATGACTGCCGTGGCGGCGGAGGCGCAACCAAACCTATCGCGTCTCCACCACCATCCTTTTGGTACCATGCCTATTTCTTCGTCGGTGCTACCACGGTCAACTTCCCTCCTAGGAGGCTGCGCGCCCGCACGTCGCGGCGATACAGCCCTTCGGCATAAGCTGGCGGCAGCGTATACGTCCCGACGTTGGTGGCGCGAATCTTGTAAATGAATTCGTTTACTTGGGTTTCAAGCGTCCCATAAAGCACGACACGATCCTCGCGCATATCGGCGTACTGAATCCACCATCCCGTCGGTGAGTTGCCAAACGGGGGTGTCCAGCTTTCTTCGCTCTCTCGCTCTTGATACTCTTGATAGCGGCGATAGTCTTCATCCTCCCCGGTTTCGTCCTCCGAAGGGGGCGTATCGCGCCGCAAGGCCTGCTGCGAATCATTGCTATTCGTTTCTTCGCGCGGCGGGTTCAGCACGAGGTCGAAACCGCCCGGCAGTAAATCGACGAAGGCCATGTTGATGCCGCTGAATGAACTGTTCAACCCGCGGAACTTGAGGTGGACGTACACTTCGTCGCCCTGCTCCACCGATGTCAGTGGCTTGCCGGAGGCATCTGTGTATTCGCGCAGGATTTCAACGCCTTCGCGCAAATCGCCCGTAGGCGGTTCAACATCGAAGCCGCTGGTCTCGGCCATATAGAAGCCCAGCGTATTGCCTTGGTTGCGGATGGCAAGTTTCACCGCTTCTGGGGCAAACGGGGCGTGCTGCACCAGCCCGGACGACAGCGGCAGTTCGCGAGCCGTTTTGTCCGCTAGGATTTCATCGACGCGGAACTTTGCGCCGGTCGCCCTTTCTGCCATGCTCGTCCAGGCATCAAGCGCCAGCAGCAACTGACCCGATGAGAATGATGTATTCTGGGACTGTGACAATGCACCAAGCATCGACGTAAATGCGTTTTCCTGCAATTTCTTGGCACGTTCCGGAAAATGCAGCGCCACCAAGTGCAGGGCGCTGGCATTGCGCCGCAGATCATCGTACAGCCACTGTTCGTCACTGGCTAGCGGGTCATTGAGCCCGGCCTTGTTTTTCGCATCGGTGTCGAAGAAACGGAAATCGCTCAATACCCGGTCGGCGAGAGCGTCCTGCTTCAACAACTTGTACGTTGCCGCCAGATATACCGCTGCCAGGTCGTTCCTCCATTCCCTCGGGTTGCGCTTCTCGAGGCGGGCCTGGATTGCTGACGCAAGAGTCGAAGTCTGTATCCCCTGCCGCGTCAATATGTACACCGCTTGCGCCCGCGTTCGGTCGTCATGCAGCGAATGGCCTTCCTGTGACGCGAATTTCTGCAACCACTCGTTCCCGCGCCGCAACATGTCGGGAGGTACGGCTTCGTTACGGTCTTTCGCTTCAATGAGGAATTGCTGCACCCATACGCTTGCCGCTTCCGAGACGTAGGAGTTTGCCGCCCATAAGCCGTATGCCCCTTCTGCATTTTGCCGGCCGCGCAACGTTGCGATCAATCCGGCCATCGTCGCGCCGCGTTCCTTCTCGAGTTCGCCGAATTCAGGCCGATGGCTCAATACCAGCGCCGGTAGTGCCTTCGACACAAGCTGTTCGGTACATGAATATGGGAACCCCCCGAGATATGATGCCAGTCCACTGTTTACCACCATCGGCGACTGTGACACATCGACATTGAGTTTGCGGTGATCGGCGAACAAACGGCGGGTTGTCTGTATCTCGACATCCTTGCCGGAGGCTACTGTTCCCGCTTTCAACTCCTGACGGTACGGCGTTGCTGGGCGTACACTGACCGTTGTTGCCAAGCGCGTTTTCTTGTCGCCGATGCCTGCCGTCAACACCAACGTTCCAGAGCCAAGCAGCGGTTTGGTACGCACACGGAAATGCACGACACCCTCCCGGTTTACCGGGATCGCTGCTTCAACCGTTTTGTCGCCGAGCACTTCGAAATGCTCACCAGCATCAAGTGTCACCTTTACTTTTGCATTTTCTCCGGAATTTTCCAGATTGTTCGACACGCCGACCGACATATCGAACTCGTCGCCTGGCGTTATCGTCAGCGGTGCGTTTGGTGATAGCACGAAGTCGCCGCGCACGATGGTATGTCCCTCATATATGCCGACCGCCTGCGGTGTCACGGCCACTGCCATCACTCGCAGTTTGCCGTTGAACGATTCGGGCACTTGCCACGTTAGCGTGTTGCCGTCCGGCCCGACATCGACAATGCCCGACCAGTACGCCACCGCCAGGTCGCGCTTGCGCTTGAATGGGTTCAAGAAACGCCCCAACGCACCTTCGGCATCACCGCCCGGTGCAGAGGCCATCAGCTTTGAGAACTCGGGCAGGATCAGGTCGAGCAACTGGCTGGTCGATACTTCGAGTGCCCGCTTCTGGAAGAAATAGCCAAGCGGGTCAGGCATTTTGTAGCGCGCTACCTGCAAAATACCTTCATCGATGGCGAACACCACCGCTTTTGCAGCTTTGTTGCTTTTTATCTGAAACGTCGCCGTTTCGCTGGGTTTGACCTTATTCGGCGCAGCTACGTCGAGTTTCAATTGATAACGTTCGCGGCTGACCGAAAACGGCACGACGCCATACGACAGTGGGCTCATGTAAATTTCATTCGACCCTGGGTCGCGCACGAACGTCACCGTCAGGTACGCATTGCCGCTGATATCTTCTGGCAGCCGGATCTTCTGTATCGTGTTGGTCGTCGTGCTGGAGAACCAACGGTGTGCGTAGACCCGGTCCCGCTCGATGGTAATTAGCCCGTTGCCAGTGTATGGCGCTTCAATTTGCACCTCGATCTCTTCGCCCGGCACGAAATCGCCTTTCGACAACGTCAGCGTCAATTCTGCGTTCTTGTCGAGCGAGCGGGTCAGGTTGGCTTCGCCAGCAACGCTGTATGCAATGCGTGCGTACTCTATACCGTCGTTGTCAGCCAACACGTAGATAAACGAGCCCGGCGCATCAGTCGCCAACTTCAACGAATAGCCGGTTGCTGCAATCGTCAGCGGTTTCTCTTCAAGCAGGGCATCTTTTTCCGTCGACTGGTAGCGATAAGTACCATCGCTTTGTTGGGTCAGCACCGACACGTAGCGGCGTTCAATACGCTTGAGCGTCAGTCCTTCAACCGCACGCTGCTTCCCGTCGCGGCCAATCGCCAGCAGGTCGACCGTGCGTGCGGTGTCACGGCGTACGAAGTTGAGCTTGCCGTCCGGCTTGTAACCAACCAAATAATCGAGCCCCGATACCAATACCGTCGCCTCGCCTGACACGCCACGGCCACCATCTGCCTCAAAACCCTGGACGACGACATTTGCTCGGTATGTCGCCCGTGCGAAACGTTGCAAGTTGAGGTTCAGCTTCGCCATGCCCTGTTCGTCGGTCGTCGTCTCAGGCAGTTCTTCCGATACCGGTTCCTTGGTGCGCTGCGGGTCGTCGAATAGATAATCCCTGTAGCGCGGGAATTTCAATACGCCCGGAGATAACGACATGAAACCGCGAATACGGCGGTTTTCTGCTGGTGTTGCAAACAGGTTTTGCAGCGATACCTCAACCGCCAGGTTGTCCGGCGTCACCCAACCATCGGTATTTTCCTGGCTGAAGCGCGCGTTTATCCGCAAACGATCCGGTTCGAAATCCTGAACGCGTACCGTCGTGGAACCGATTAACGTATCAGCCCGGTCGTTCTTGACCAGCGACAATTTAATCGTGTATGTCCCTGCTGGCACGGTATCGAGCGTCGGATGGCGCAGTTCGCCGAAGCCGCTTTCCGGCAGCGTGATCTTATCGCGCCGCACCGTCAGCCCGCGTGCGTCGATAACTTCCAGTTCCAGCGGAATTCCTGCTACCGATTGCGTCCAGTCAGTCGCCCGCACGATCATCCCAACCCGGATTTCTTCGCCTGGCCGATAGATGCCGCGATCGGAAAACAGGTATGCTGACAATTGCCGGGTTTCAACCGCATTGACTGCGCCGCCGGTATCGAAGCGTGAGTAGTTCAGCCTTCGACCCGGTTGGTTGTAACGGCTGTACGGCAGGAAACTGCTATCCTCATTCTTGCTGACCAGGAAAAATATCGGTTCGCGCTCATTTTTGAAGTCATCGAGTTTTGGAAATGTCGCATGCCCGCTGGAGTCGGTTTGGGTCTGCAATACGGGCATGCCGTTACGGCCAATTACTTCGATCGAGGCTCCCGTGACTGGGCCGCCACGGTAAATCGATTGCACGAAAAGGTCATGATGACCATCAACGGCCTGCTTTTCGATTAACCCCAGGTCGCTTACCATCACCAGCCGGTTGTCTTGCTTCTCAATAACTTCTTTCTTCTCTGGGTCGTAGCCTTGCACCTGCAACAGGAAAACGCCGCGCCGCATCTTGAGGAATTCAGTCAGATCCAGAGCCTGGAACTGCGGTTTCCCTGGTTCCGACGTTGAAAGCTCGACAGTTTTTTCGAAATATTCGGCGATATCGGATTTATCAACAGTGTCCCGCGGATTCGAGAAATCGCTACTGTCGCGTAGGCTATCTTTAATAAGGTACTGCAACTGCTGGGGTAGAACGCGGGAAATCGAATAGCGAATCGCCGGAACATCGCGTGCCATTACCGATAGTTTGCGTTCGCCTGACAACGATAACAGCGAACCCTCTGCCATGATCTGCACCACGGGTGAAAAAGCGGGTACTTGAAAGACATATTCCGCGTCTTTGCTGAGATAGTAGCCTCCGAACGCCGTCAAACCTTTCGGTACTTGCACGTAGATATACCGTCTTGGCGGTGCCTGGTAGCGGTAGTTGAACGTGTTGGCCACATTGTTTTCGGTCGGCAACGCTTCCGGTTTCACGGTTTGGGCGTGTTCAAGCACCGCAGAGTCAATGTTTTTGATGTCGTCATAGCTCCAGCTATACGGCTGTTTGTCACTTGATGGCTCAAACCCCCGATACCCTTTGGGGGGTTGTTCCGGCAACAGCCAGAGTTTCACCGCATTTTTCGCCTGCTGTTCCTCCGTCATCATCGACAATTGCAACATCAGCACCTGTTCTGGCTGATACTTATTGTTTGTTACAGTTATCGGCGTGAGGGAAGTGATTTTCAGGCCATCGAGTCCGGGAATGGATACCGTCGTGGCCAGCACCTCGTCCGTCGTATTGCCACCAGCAGCGGCACGTATGCCTGCCTCGACCTTGACGCGCATCGTCTGCGCTTCCTTCAAGATCGGCAGCAGCGCCGAATGGATATAAGCGTTGAGTTTCTTTTTATCGAAATTTATCTCAAAGTCAATCTTCTTTTCAGCTAAACCAAGTGCATTTCCTCCTTGACCCCCCAATATCAGGCGAACCCTTTTCTCGAATTCAGCAGTGTCGACCGGGTGACTGAAACTCACCGTCGCTACTACCTTCTTGCTTTTAGGGTCGGTCGGGTTCTGGTCAAAGCGTGCTTGCGCAAAACGCGCATTGAAAGATTGGGTTTGGAACGTCGTTTTGTAATTGTCAAAGCGCGCTTCAGGACGAAACATCTTTGGCGAAAACGTCACTGTGTATTTGGTGCCCGCTGGCCAGTCGGTTTCCGGTTGTAACGTCAAAGCTGTGTCGCCATGCCATTTCCATTTTCCTTTCAGCGGCGGCGACACAGTGATGTTTTCGCTCGCCACCTCCTTATCGACGCTCTCCAATGCCGCCACCGGGGCGGAAAACGAAATCTCTAGCGGATACACCTTCGGTTCATCGTATTCATAGGCGGTAAGATATGGGTTCTCTACCAACAATCTCACTGTTACGGGCTTGGATGGTTTGGGCTGTGCATCCCACCACAGCCAACCTGATGCCAAAACGACTAATGCCAGTATGCTTCCGGCAGCCTGGGTTGGATGGCGCTGCGCATGCCTTACCGTGGCATGAACGTATCGTCCGGCACATCCTATCCAGCATGGGGGTCGCCAGGACAGTTTGCCAAAAACCAGATGAACCAACCAGCGTAATGCTATGAAAGGAAACAACAAAAAATTCAGCGGATCGGATGAGCCCTGGGAAGCATGGTCAGGTTCAATCATCGCCCCCAACCAACGCGGCGGTTTCCAGAACAGTTCGTCGATCAGCCGATGTAACGTCGAAAACGGCCATAACTTTAGCAAACCACCAGATACTGAAGGGGCATGGTTGGGTTTTGCAACTGTATTCTCGGGTTTGTCCGCCGCGTTTTCGGGTTCGGTGGCCGCGTTTTCGAGCTCAGTCATTGTGTTCTCTTCGTGTTTTGAATTGGGGTAAGGAAGTTGAAAAATGGCTGCAGTCTACCCTTTAGGGATTCTCTGAACAACCTACATGAATTATTAAATTGCAAAGCATTAAAAATCCGACGACGATGGAAATCGCTACCTTCGTTTTTTACGCCCGATACTGGTGAAAGGATGTTCGAGGGCGTTCGTTTCGACTTGGTGTTAGAAATTGGTTGCCTGTTCACCGATACAAATGCTGGGCTGTGTTTTTTGGGCTTGTTCAGCGCACAACTCCAAGTTACGCTTGCTTTTGAAACCGCCACCGCATTGTGCGGATAGCGGGATGGAAACTTCTTGGAAACCGTTTTGGGAGAGTGTCATGACCATCGACCCCTTAGTCATTGGCGAGTCTGGTAATAAAGAAATCGTCCTCTTACCCGGGCTGGCTAACCGTCATGGTCTCATCACTGGCGCGACTGGAACCGGTAAAACGGTGACGCTTCAAGTGCTGGCCGAACGTTTCAGCAGCATTGGCGTTTCGGTCTTCATGGCCGATGTGAAGGGTGACTTGTCCGGAATCTCGCAGGCGGGCGTTCCATCGGAGAAATTCAAGCAACGCTTGCAGTCAATGCAAATGCCTGAGCCGGAATACCGTGCGTTCCCGGTGATATTTTGGGACGTGTTTGGCAAACAGGGACATCCGCTGCGGGCAACCGTTTCGGATTTGGGACCGCTGCTGCTGTCGCGTGTCCTGATGCTGAATGAAACGCAAGAAGGCATCTTGACGATGGTCTTCAAAATCGCCGACGACAAAGGTCTCTTGCTTCTGGATCTCAAAGATTTGCGTGCGATGCTGCAATTCGTTGGTGACAATGCCAAGGAATTTACTACCCAATACGGTAACGTATCAGCGGCAAGCATCGGTGCAATCCAGCGCGGGTTGCTATCGCTCGAACAACAGGGAGGGGAGCTTTTTCTCGGCGAACCGATGCTGAATATCGACGACCTGCTGCAAACCGACCGGGGACGCGGCGTCATCCACATTCTGGCGGCGGATCAATTGCTCAATTCGCCGATGCTGTACTCGACGATGCTGCTTTGGCTGCTTTCTGACCTGTTTGAGCGCCTGCCCGAAGTTGGCGACCCCGAAAAACCGAAACTGGTGTTTTTCTTCGATGAAGCGCATTTGCTGTTCAAGGATGCTTCGCGCGTGTTGGTCGACAAGATCGAGCAGGTCGTGCGGTTGATCCGCTCAAAAGGTGTCGGCGTTTATTTCGTCACCCAGAATCCCACCGACGTTCCCGATAAAATTCTTAGCCAGCTTGGCAACCGTGTGAACCATGCGTTAAGGGCGTTTACCGCGCGCGACCAGAAAGCAGTCAAAGCGGCAGCGCAAACGTTACGCGCCAATCCAGGAATCAATACTGAAACGGCGATTACCGAGCTTGGTGTCGGCGAGGTACTGGTATCGTTTCTCGACGAAAAGGGGCGGCCCAATATGGTGGAGCGCGTCTATGTATTACCTCCGGGCAGCCGTATTGGCCCGGTCAGCGACGCCGAGCGTGCGCAGGTACAGGCGGCTTCATTATTGAAAGGCGTTTATGATAAAGTCATTGACCGCGAATCTGCCTATGAAATACTGGCGGCGCGGGCGGCACAGTCAGCCCAGCAAGGTTCGCCAGGCGCAGGCAGGTCAGCGGCATCGCAAAGTTCGCCGGGCGCAAGCAGACCGGCAGCAACGGGAAGCGGCGGCGGAGGCGCTTTGTCCGATATCCTGTTGGGCAATGGCCGCCGCGACGGCGTCCTGACTGCGGCAGCCAAGAGCGTGATGCGCAGCGCCAGTTCGTCTATCGGGCGCGAAATCGTGCGCGGCGTGTTAGGGTCGTTGCTGGGAGGCAAAGGGAGAAGATAATAAGCGCAGGTGTTCGGCTCGCGCTTGCTGAGCATCCATCACTCGACATCTTTTCAAGGAGAGCACCCCATGAAAAAACGCATTCTCGGAAAAAGCGGCCTTGAAGTTTCGGCCATTGGCTTCGGCTGTATGGGCATTAACCACAGCTACGGCCTCAAACTCAGTAATCAGGACGGTATCGCGATCATCCGTGCGGCGGTGGAGCGCGGAGTCACTTTCTTTGATACCGCCGAAGTCTATGGCCCCCATATCAATGAGGAGGTTGTCGGCGAGGCGCTGCGCCCGGTGCGCGACCAGGTGGTGATTGCGACTAAGTTCGGCTTTAATGTCGTTGACGGCAAACAAATGGCGGGCACGAATAGTCGGCCCGAACATATCCGCGAAGTTGCGGACGCATCGCTCAAGCGCCTCGGCATCGAGGTGATCGACCTCTTCTACCAGCACCGCGTTGATCCCGATGTGCCGATTGAAGAGGTTGCAGGCGCGGTCAAGGACTTGATTGCCGAGGGCAAGGTCAAGCATTTCGGCATGTCCGAACCCGCCGCTGCAACAGTGCGCCGCGCCCATGCAGTCCAGCCCGTCGCGGCACTTCAGAACGAATATTCGCTCTGGACGCGTGACCCGGAGGCGAACGGCATCCTTGAAGTTTGCGAAGAACTTGGCATCGGTTTTGTGCCCTTTAGCCCGCTCGGCAGGGGTTTCCTGACCGGCGCAATCAGTGTGGGTACCCAGTTTGAAGAAGGCGATTTCCGCAAGGCAATGCCGCGCTTCACACCGGAGGCGATGGTTGCCAATCAGACGCTGGTCGACCTTCTCAAGCGTACTGCTGCCGAAAAAGGAGCGACGCCCGCGCAAATTGCGCTTGCCTGGTTGCTTGCGCAGAAACCCTGGATCGTGCCAATCCCCGGCACCACCAAGCAACACCGACTGGAGGAAAATCTAGCCGCAACCGAGGTAGAACTGACCGCCTCCGATTGCGCAAAGATCCAAAGCGCGGCAGCGGCGATCAAAATCGAAGGCGAGCGCTACCCTCCGCAACTCATGGCGGCGATAGGCCGCTGAGGAAACATCTGGCGCTTTGCGCCGCATGATTGAATTCCTGAAATACGCTTTTTGTGGGACTATTCCCGTCTACGCTTGCTCACCGCCGTTATTACTCCGCTACGCTCGCAATAACGGCATTTTTGAATTACGTAGCAAACTCGCACTAACCTATATGCTTGTTAGTCCCCGGTTTTCGCTAGATCTTGTATATGTTTGTCAATTTCTAGAGCGGTTTCGGTTCAAGTCTGTACAGATCAAAGATGCCCTGATCGTGAAACCCGTAGGGACGATGGCAATCGTCCCGCCGAATCACAGGCAGATTGTGTGAAAAAACGGCCGGTTGTTGTGTGAGACAACGGGCGGATTGCCTCCGCCCCTACAAGAATCCGTCTCAAAATAGAGTAAAAAGTGTATGCACTTGAATCAAAACCGCTCTAGATTGTTCATGGTGTCGCTCCGTGCTCTTCGAGCCATTTCTTAATGGAGGCAATCACGCCTTTATCGGTTATGGGCGATGGATGAGGGCAGAGAAAAAGAGCATTCAAAACATCCGTTCCGGCTTAATCTTCGATGTCAGCATTGAACCCCGCCGTGCACGGCGGTGGCGCAGTCCCTCGCGTTGCGCGGGGGAGAGCGTGAGCATGGCAGGTTTGTTGCCTCGTCCGATGCCTTCGATGGTGAGCGGGGCGTCGTCGGCAGGAACTGCGGTGGCGGCTAGGTGTTCGTCTGGGTCGAGTGCCATGACGATTACGCCGCGGCCGCCGGACTGGACTTTCATCTCGGCTTGTGGAAATACTAGTATCCGGCTTGAGCTCGACGTTGCGGCGATCCATTGGCCGTAAACCCGTGCGGGTGGGAGCACCGTCTCCGTACCTTCGAGCGTCATGAACGCTTTGCCTGCGCGTTGCCGCCCGGTGGCATCAGTCAGCGCGCAGATGAAACCGTAGCCGCCGCTATTGGCAAAAAACCACATGGATTCGGGTTCAGCACTTACGACCTGGGCAAGTTTGCCGCCGTCCTGAAAGTCGATTAGGGTGGAAACGGGTGCGCCATCGCCGCGCCCGCTCGGTAGGTCGGGAACCCCGACCGTGTAGGCGCGGCCATGTGTGTCGATCACGATGAGCGGCCAGGTGCTGCGCGTTTCGATGGTAGCCAGTGGGAAATCGCCTGCTTTGTAGTTGATGCCCGCAGGGTCGATGCCGTGACCCTGACGCGAACGTACCCAGCCGTTTTTCGACACAATGACCGTCATCGGTTCGTCCGGTATGCTGATTTCGGCGGGTGCGGTGGGGGCAACGGCTTCGATCAAAGTGCGGCGGGCGTCGCCGAATTTTTTGGCGTCGGCGTCGATTTCCTTTAACAATAAGCGGGTCTGTGCGGCGCGGTTGTCAAGCAGCCGCCGCAGGCTGTCGCGCTCTTCGCGCAGTTCGGCCAGTTCCTTCTCGATCCTGAAACCTTCCAGGCGGGCAAGCTGGCGCAAGCGAATTTCGAGAATGTCTTCGGCTTGCACTTCGCTCAAACCAAAGACGGAAATCAGTGCCGGTTTGGGTTCGTCGGATTCGCGGATGACGCGGATGACTTCCTCGATGCGCAGAAAGGCGATCATGCGCCCGTCGAGGATATGGATACGCCGTTCAACTTCATCGAGCCGGAAGCGGCTGCGGCGCTGCACGGTGAGGTAACGGAAGTCGATCCATTCGATGAGGATTTGCAGTAGGTTTTTTTGCTGCGGCCTGCCGTCGCGCCCGATCATTGTGAGGTTGATCGAAACGGATGTCTCCAGGCTGGTGTGTGCAAGCAGCACAGCCATAAATTCGTCGCGCAGTTGGCGGCTCGAACGCGGCTCCAGCACAATGCGCACCGGAGCCTTGTCATTCGATTCGTCGCGCACGGTATCGAGCGCGCCCAGCACGATCTGCTTAAGATTTTTCTGTTCCACCCCAACTTCTTTCTTGCCTGCGCGGGGCTGTGGGTTGGTGAGGGATTCGATTTCGGCTAGCACCTGCGCGGCGCAGACGCCGTGCGGCAATTCATCGACGATGACGCGCCACTGCCCGCGTGCCAGTTCCTCGAAATGCCAGCGTGCCCGCATCCGCAGGCTACCGCGCCCGCTGGCGTAAGCCTCGCGGATGGCCTGCGGCAGGGAGATCAACTGCCCGCCGCCGGGGAAGTCCGGGCCGGGTAGGATATTTAGGATGTCGTCGAGCGTTGCCTCTGGGTTGCAGATCAGGAAAATCGCGGCGGCGGCGGTTTCGTTCAGGTTGTGTGGCGGGATTTCCGTCGCCATGCCTACGGCGATGCCGGAGGCGCCGTTGAGCAGTACGAAGGGCAGCCGTACCGGGAGCAGTTGCGGTTCCTTGAACGCGCCGTCGTAGTTGGGGATGAAATCCACCGTCCCCCGGTCGATTTCAGAGAGCAGAAGTTCGGCAATCGGGGTCAGGCGGCATTCGGTGTAACGCATCGCCGCTGCCGAATCACCATCGCGTGAGCCGAAATTGCCCTGTCCATCGACCAGCGGGTAACGCAATGAAAAATCCTGCGCTACCCGCACCATCGCGTCATAGACGCTAGAGTCGCCGTGCGGGTGGTATTTGCCGATCACATCGCCCACGACCCGCGCCGATTTCACATGCCGTGCTGCTGCCGAGAGCCGCATCTCGTTCATCGCAAAGAGGATGCGGCGCTGGACGGGTTTCAGGCCATCTTCGACCTGCGGCAGCGCCCGTGCGCGTACCACGCTCATCGCGTAGGAGAGATAGGCGCGTTCGGCGTACCAGTCCAGCGGGAGCGCGTCGGAGGGGAACAAGGCGGCGGTGCCGTCGGGGGTGAAGGCGTTGTCAGTCATGGGGCGGTACGGCAAGGGAACGGGTCGTACGAGGGCGCGATATTAACCCATTAAGGAGTTGCCCCAAAGGGATGCAGCCCCGGTATGGAGTTGACGGACAGTACTACTTTACGCCTCTTATTCATTGAGCAGTCTGAATCGCGAGTTGTTGTTGTTGTGGGTGACGCTATCCCGAGCAAGAGAGGAGGTTTATGGCCGTCCATCGTAAAAAATGTCATTTGATAATGGTTATTCAGAATGAAATAGATGTTTGTAACGGAACGGCTGCCTGATATGGTAATATTAATTTGGATAGGTTATCGGGATACAAAAACGGAGGGAAACACAATGAGTGCTAGGAAGGTGGAAATTGTCGTGACGTCGACAGTTGTCGGGCAGTATGAGGCGCGATCGTATCCGCATACGCCGGTTGATTCTACAGGCTACTACAATTTGTACCGTGTACCGGTGTATAAAATTTTGGTCAAGGGTGTTGATGATGTAAAGCAGCCACAGACAAAAATGTTTATGGCACCGCGGTTCATGCCGTATTTCAACGACCCAAAAAATCCGGATCGAGGATATAAAGCAAAAGGGTGGCTTAATTGCGGATTATCCAGTGCGCGCACGGTAGCCGTTACGCGTTATATTCAGAATTATGAAATGCATAATAGAATCAGCGCTTATAGAGGAGCTATCGTCGTTCATCAAACCTTTTATATCCATCCAGGGCCTGCAACGGTATGTGACTACGGATTTGGTTCGGCGGGATGCATTGAGATCATTGGAAATTTCGACGTATTCAAAGAAGCGATTGCAAGTCTTTCTGGAATAACGTCGGGAACATCGGGTGATGTTATTCAAAAACTGGTGAATGATCGAAAATTGATTGTTATTATCGAGACAGCGCCAGTACCGGATATTCGTAACAGCTTTTCCAGGCAGGTGCATGGAAGTCAACGTTTTTCAGGTAATTGTAGGCAATAAAATGATGATTAGAATTTTTTTCACCCTAGCGATTGCATTGGGTGCGTGTCTTTCTGCGCATGGGCAGACGCAAGGTTGTCTCATTAAATTGGCTCCAATAAAGGATACGTTTTTAAAAACTGCCGTTACCGGTTTTCTGAAAAACCATACAGATTTTTCTCTGTATACGGATGAGTTTCCATGTTCTCATTTGCAGTTTATTGCTAGGGCGTTTTCTAGTACCTTGCGTAGAGATTATCTCAGCAACCACATTCAGGGCTACGAAACAGCGACATTTTTGTGGAAAGATGGGCACTTCAGTATTGAACGATTCATATTTAAAAATAAAAAAGCATTACAACGAATGGAGTCTACCCTTAAACAGAGGAAGTATAATGACTTGGTGGTAAAATCTGTTATGCATTACGACTATTTCGTGTTTGAAAGCAACATTTTTTTCCTGATTGCTGAGGCATCAGGGTGTGAGGAAAACGCACGATTTTCAATATGGAAAGAACACGCACGGTTATTTAGAGAAATCGAGCGGGACTTTATGGCGGCTGCAACAGCAGCGCACGGGCTGCCATGACAAAATTCAAAACTGAGATGTGTACACCAAGACTTTGCACGCATGGCGTACAAAGTCTGTATAATTACACATTTCGTTGGACGCCTTAAATTTTCCATGCCCCAAAAACTGGTTGTCGGCAACTGGAAGCTCAACGGCAGTCTGGCCGCGAACGAAGCGCTGCTTAAGGCGTGCGAGGCGCTAGCTGGGGCGGATATAGCGGTATGCGTGCCGTTTCCCTACCTTGCTCAGGCAGCTTCGCTCCTGAACGGAATGGCGTTGGGCGCGCAGACGGTGAGTGAGTTCAAGTCTGGTGCGTATACTGGCGAGGTAAGTGCGGAAATGCTCGCCGAAATGGGCTGCCGTTACGTGATTGTCGGCCACTCCGAGCGGCGCACGTTGTTTGGCGAGGATGACGATATGGTCGGGCGCAAGGCGGCGGCGGCGCTGCGGGCGGGGCTTGTGCCGATTGTCTGTGTCGGCGAGTCGTTGGGCGAGCGCGATTCAGGGCGCGTGATGGAAGTGGTTGGCAGCCAGCTCGGTGCCGTGTGGGAATCCATTGGCGCGCAAGGACTATCGCGGGCGGTCATTGCTTACGAGCCGGTGTGGGCAATTGGCACGGGGCGCACGGCGAGCGCAGAGGAAGCGCAAGAGGTGCACGCCAGTATCCGGCGCTGGCTCGCGAAATATGATGTGCCGGCGGCGGAGATTCGTATCCTCTATGGCGGCAGCGTCAAGGCGGACAACGCGGCAGCACTTTTCGCGATGCCCGATGTCGGTGGAGGATTGATCGGCGGGGCATCGCTGGCGGCAGGGGATTTCATGGCTATCTGCCGGGCGGCAGTGGCGAAAAGGGACTGTTGAACGTCCCACGGTTTTTTCGAGGTAATGATGGGTAGTACGATTTTCAATCTGGTGTTGATGGTTCATGTGCTGGCAGGGCTTGGGGTGATTGGCCTTGTCCTGATGCAACATGGTAAAGGTGCTGACATGGGCGCGGCTTTTGGCAGTGGCGCTTCAGGTAGCCTGTTTGGGTCGTCCGGGTCGGCCAATTTTCTGAGCCGAACCACGGCGGTGCTGGCGTCAGTGTTTTTCATTACTAGCCTAAGCTTGGCGTATCTGGCAAGCCATGCGCCGAAAGCGCCTTCCAGTATCATGGAAAGCACGCCGGTTCCCGCCAAAACCGTCCCGGATGCCGCTCCCGTTCCTGCGCCTGTCCCTGAAACCGTGCCAACTGAGAAGAAACCCGCGAGCGGTATCCCAGACCCGGAATAATGGTCAAGTCACAAAAATAGTTAATGAAATCAGTTTAGTAAGACAGGCTTTGCGTGCAACGTAAAAAAAACATAAAATCGCGGCTCATTACGCCGACGTGGTGAAATTGGTAGACACGCTATCTTGAGGGGGTAGTGGCGAAAGCCGTATGAGTTCGAGTCTCATCGTCGGCACCACATAAAAATAAATGATCGAAGTCAAAGCGGGGGTAACCGCTTCTGCGAGAAAATAGTAGCAAGAAATACAAGGCAGTATGGCTTATGCCACAAATTGTCGGAGTTTTCAGGCCGCACCAGGTTTGCGATATGAAGGGAGGAACATAGGTCATGCTGCTGGAGAACTATCTGCCTGTTCTGCTGTTCGTTTTTGTCGGACTTGCCTTTGGCGTCGTACCATTCTTCCTTGGCAAGATGCTCGGCCCGAACCGGCCAGACGCAGACAAAATAGCTGCCTATGAGTGCGGCTTCGATGCGTTTGAAGACGCCCGGATGAAGTTCGACATCCGGTACTACCTGATTGCCATCCTCTTCATCCTGTTCGACCTCGAAATCGCTTTCCTTTTTCCGTGGGCAGTGGTGTTCAAGGAGTTCATCGCCGCCCAGGTGGCGGTGTGGTTCATGTTTGGTTCGGTTATGGTGTTTCTTGCCATCCTGATTATTGGCTACATCGTCGAGTGGAAGAATGGTGCGCTCGACTGGGAATGAAACATGAGTATCGAAGGTGTTTTTCGTGAAGGTTTCGTAACCACGTCGCTGGATACGGTCATCAACTGGACGCGCACAGGGTCTTTGTGGCCGGTGACTTTCGGGTTAGCCTGTTGCGCAATCGAGATGATGCACTCGGGGATGGCACGTTATGACCTCGACCGCTTTGGCATCATTTTCCGCGCTAGCCCACGCCAGTCTGACGTGATGATTGTTGCTGGCACGCTGACTAACAAGATGGCTCCGGCAATGCGCCGTGTGTACGATCAGCTTGCCGAGCCGCGCTGGGTGGTTTCGATGGGTTCCTGTGCTAATGGCGGTGGCTATTACCACTACTCCTATTCGGTAGTGCGTGGCTGTGACCGGATCGTGCCTGTCGATGTTTACGTGCCTGGATGTCCGCCTACGGCTGAGGCTCTGCTTTACGGCCTGCTGCAACTCCAGAACAAGATCAAGCGTACCAACACCATCGCGCGCCGCTAAAGGGATGTGGAGTTCAAATGAATGCCAAACTTGAGCGCCTGAGCCAGATTTTACAGATTGTCTTCGGTGGGCGGTTGCGTTCGCTGACTGAGAATCTGGGCGAAATCACGGTCGAGGTGGGTGCGGAAGATTACTTAGAGGTCGTCCGTACCCTGCGCGACCATGCCGAATTGCGGTTCGAGCAGTTGATGGATATCTGCGGGGTGGATTATTCGGCTTACGGCAATGGCGAGACCACGTGCAAGCCTGGCAGGCGTTTTGCCACGGTTTTGCACTTGCTTTCCCTCGAACATAACTGGCGGCTGCGCGTGCGGGCGTTTTCCCCAAACAACGATTTTCCGGTGCTCGATTCGGTCTGTGGCCTGTGGGCGAGCGCCAACTGGCAGGAACGCGAGGCGTTCGACCTCGTCGGTATCATGTATTCAGGCCATACCGATTTACGCCGTATCCTGACCGATTACGGTTTCGTGGGGCATCCCCTACGCAAGGATTTTCCGGTTTCGGGGTATACGGAAGTGCGTTATGACACCGAGGCAGGTAGGGTGGTTTATCAACCGGTGACGATCGAGCCGCGCGAGAACGCGCCGCGAATTGTGCGCGAGGCAGGCTACGGGGAAATCGGCCATGTCTGAGATCCGCAATTACACGCTTAACTTCGGTCCACAGCACCCAGCAGCGCACGGGGTATTGCGCCTGATACTTGAGCTGGATGGTGAGGTAGTCGAGCGCGCTGATCCACATATCGGGTTCCTGCATCGTGGAACCGAGAAGCTCGCCGAGAGCCGTACTTGGCTGCAGTCCGTGCCCTACATGGATCGGCTCGATTACATGGCGACGATGTGCAACGAACACGTTTACTGCTTGGCGGTGGAAAAACTGCTTGGCATCGAGGTTCCAGAGCGCGCCCAGTACATCCGGGTGATGTTCGATGAAATTACCCGCGTTCTCAACCATTTGGTGCTTATCGGCTCGCACGCTTTCGATATCGGCGCGATGACGATGATCCTCTACGCCTTCCGCGAGCGCGCAGACCTGCTCGATGTCTATGAGGCGGTGTCCGGGGCGCGCTGGCATCCAGCTTATTACCGGCCCGGCGGCGTTTACCGCGACCTACCCGACAGCATGCCGAAGTACAAACCCAATCGCTTCAAGAGCGAGAGCCAGTTGAAGCAACTCAATGCGGCACGTGAAGGGTCAATGCTCGATTTCCTTGAGGATTTTTTCGAGCGCTTTCCGAAGTGCTGCGACGACTACGAAACGCTGCTCACCGAGAACCGCATCTGGAAGCAGCGCACCGTTGGCATCGGCGTGGTGTCGCCGGAACGGGCGCTGGCAATGGGTTTTTCAGGACCGATGCTGCGTGGTTCGGGCATTGCCTGGGATTTGCGCAGGAAGCAGCCCTACGAGGTATACGACCGTCTCGATTTCGATATCCCTGTCGGTAAGAATGGGGACTGTTATGATCGTTATCTGTGCCGAATGGAAGAGATGCGCCAGTCGACCCGGATTATTCGGCAGTGCATTGATTGGTTGCGCAAGAACCCTGGCTCGGTCATCACCGATAATCACAAGATAGCCCCGCCGAAGCGTGAAAAGGTCAAGAGCGACATGGAGGAGTTGATACACCACTTCAAGCTCTTTTCCGAGGGTTTCCATGTCCCTGAGGGCGAGGTATATGCCACTATTGAGCACCCTAAGGGGGAATTCGGTGTATACGCGATTTCGGATGGTGCCAATAAGCCCTACCGGATCAGGCTGCGCTCGGCAGGTTTTGTCCACTTGGCGGCGATGGATGAAATGGCGCGCGGGCACATGATTGCCGACGTGGTGGCGCTCATGGGCACGCTGGACGTAGTGTTTGGTGACGTAGACCGCTGACCGGAAGAGCCCAGATATGTTGAGTCAGGAATCGTTACAACAGATAGACCGGGAGATTGCCAAGTACCCGCCCGGCAAGAAGCAATCAGCGCTCATCTCGGCGTTGCGCATTGCGCAGCAGGAGAAGGGTTGGTTACCGAAGGAGGCCATCGAGTTCGTGGCCGGTTACATCGGTATCCCGCCAATTGCCGCTTGGGAAGTGGCAACCTTCTATGGCATGTACGACCTCGCGCATGTAGGCCGCCACAAGATCACGGTGTGTACTAACCTGCCCTGCGCGCTTTCCGGTGGGGTGCATGCAGCGGAGTACTTGAAGAAAAAGCTTGGCATCGATTTCAACGAAACCACGCCCGACGGCAAATTTACCCTCAAGGAGGGGGAATGCATGGGGGCTTGCGGCGATGCCCCGGTGTTGCTGCATAACAACCACCATATGTGCAGTTTCATGACAACCGAGAAAATTGACGAGATGTTGGCCGACCTGGAGAAGCAATGAGCGAGCATAGATTGATTCTCGCCGGCCTCGACGGCGACCATACCTGGCAACTTCAGAATTACATCGCTCGAGGGGGTTATGAGGCGTTTCGCAAGATCATCAAGGAGAAAACGCCGCCTGATGCCATCATTGCCGAAATCAAGGCTTCGGGCTTACGTGGACGCGGCGGTGCGGGTTTCCCAACCGGGCTGAAGTGGTCGTTCATGCCGCGTTCCTTCCCCGGCGACAAATATTTGGCCTGTAATTCCGACGAGGGCGAGCCGGGTACGTTCAAAGATCGAGACATCCTGCGCTATAACCCGCATACGGTGATCGAAGGAATGCTTATCGGCGCTTATGCGATGGGTTGCTCACGTGGTTACAACTATATCCACGGCGAGGTTTTTGAGATTTACCAACGCTTTGAGGAAGCCTTGGATGAAGCGCGTGCCGCTGGGCTCCTTGGCCAGAATATCCTCGGCAGCGATTTTTCCTTTGAGCTCTTTGCACATCACGGCTACGGGGCTTACATCTGCGGCGAAGAAACCGCGTTGCTCGAATCCATCGAAGGCAAAAAGGGGCAACCCCGTTTTAAACCACCGTTCCCGGCTTCATACGGCCTGTACGGCAAACCGACGACGGTCAACAACACCGAAACGTTTGCGTCGGTGCCTTTCATCATGAAGATGGGTGGCGCTGCTTTCCTGAAACTGGGTAAACCCAATAACGGTGGTACAAAGCTCTTTTCGGTTTCCGGCCATGTGTGCAGACCCGGCAATTACGAGCTCAAACTCGGTACGCCGTTTCCCGAACTGCTGGAGATGGCAGGCGGCATGCGAGCTGGACGTAAACTTAAGGCGGTGATCCCGGGCGGCTCCTCGGCACCGGTCGTTCCCGCCGACATCATGATGGACTGTACGTTGGACTTCGACTCGATTGCCAAGGCAGGGTCGATGCTTGGTTCTGGCGCGGTGATCGTCATGGATGAAACCACCTGTATGGTGCGGGCGCTGGAACGCTTGGCACTGTTTTATCATGAAGAATCCTGCGGGCAGTGCACACCTTGTCGCGAGGGCACGGGGTGGATGTATCGCGTGATACACCGGATCGAATCCGGGGCTGGGCGGCCTGAAGACCTCGACCTGCTACGTTCAGTGGCGGGGAACATCTCGGGTCGCACGATTTGCGCGCTCGGCGACGCGGCGGCAGGGCCGGTGCAGAGCTTCGTCAAGCATTTTGCCGACGAGTTCGAGTACCACATCGAAAACAAGAAATGCCTGGTCCCCCCTGCGGTGCAGGATACCGGCAGCCAAATCTACGTGAGCCAGTCATGCTAGACATTGAAATCGACGGCAAGGCGGTTCAGGTTCCGGAAGGCAGCACCGTAATGGATGCCGCGACCCTGGCCGGCATCTACATTCCTCACTTCTGTTATCATAAAAAGCTGTCGATTGTGGCCAGTTGCCGCATGTGCCTGGTGCATGTCGAAAAAGCCCCCAAGCCGCTGCCCGCGTGCGCCACGCCCGTGACCCACGGCATGAAGGTCTGGACCCGTTCAGAGGCAGCGCTAGAGGCGCAGAAAGGGGTGATGGAATTTCTGCTCATCAACCATCCGCTCGATTGCCCGGTTTGCGACCAAGGCGGCGAGTGCCTGTTGCAGGATTTGGCGGTTGGCTATGGAAGCTCGCAGGCACGCTACCAGGAAGAAAAGCGCATTTTCGTCAACAAAAACTATGGTTCGCTGATTTCTTCCGAGGCAAGCCGCTGCATCAACTGCACGCGTTGTGTGCGGTTCACCGCCGAAATCGGCGGTGAAATGGAAATGGGGCAGGCATTTCGGGGCGACCACGCTGAAATCATGACCTTCCTTGGTTGTGCGGTTGATTCTGAACTCTCCGGCAACGTTATCGACCTTTGCCCGGTTGGTGCGTTGACCTCCAAACCGTTCCGATACAGCGCACGTACCTGGGAATTGTCGCGGCGGCGTTCGGTGAGCCCGCATGATTCGCTGGGAACCAACCTCATCGTCCAAACCAAGAACGACGAGGTCAAGCGAGTGCTGCCCCTGAGCAACGAACAGCTCAACGAATGCTGGCTGGCCGATAGGGACCGTTTCTCCTACGAGGCGCTCACGAGCGCGCAGCGCTTGATTTCACCGATGATGCGCAACGGGGACAATTGGCATCCCGAATCGTGGCAAATCGCGCTCGCATTCGTTTCCAGCGCCTTGCGCGCCGTCGTGAGCGAGCAAGGCGGGCAAGCGCTTGGTGCGCTGGCTTCCCCGCACTCGACCGTCGAAGAACTTTACTTGCTGCAAAAACTAGCGCGTGGACTAGGCTCGGAAAACGTCGATTTCCGCTTACGCTGCCACGACTTCCGGGGCGATGCCGTGCGCGCCGGGGTTCCTTGGCTCGGTATGACCGTGGTCGATGTTCATGATCTCAACAGCATCCTGGTCATCGGCAGTTTCCTGCGCAAGGACGCACCGCTGCTTGCGCAAAAGGTGCGCCATTCTGCGATGCGCCACGATTTGCAAGTGTGCACCGTGGGGCCGAATGCCGAAGATTGGTGGATGCCGATGGCCACGCGTGCACTGGTTCCGCCCTCGGAGATGGTGGATGCTTTGGCCGCTATCGCCGCCGCGCTGGCTACGATGACCGGCAAGTCGCTTTCGGGAACGCTGTCGGCAAGAGTGCCAGCCGAAATTTCGAATGATGCCAGGGCTATTGCGCAAAGCCTCGCGGACGGCGAGAGGACAGCGGTGTGGCTTGGCAACCTTGCCGAGCAGCACCCACGCGCTGCCGAATTGCACTTGTGGGCGCAAGAGATTGCGCGCCTGTCCGGGGCGTCCTTCGGTTTCGTTGGTGAAGCGGCCAACAGCGTGGGCGGGTATTTTGCCAAAGCCATTCCGGGCGAGGGCGGATTGGATGCGCGGGCGATGATCGAATCTCCACGCCACGCCTACCTGTTGTTTGGAGCCGAACCTGATCTCGATTTCGCTGACGGTGTTGCCACCGTGGAAGCAATGGATCGTGCGCGGTTGGTTGTTGCGATCAGTGCCTTCGATTCGCCCGCTTTGCGTCAGGTTGCTGACGTGCTGTTGCCGTTGGCTCCGTTTACTGAGACGCCGGGGACTTTCGTAAATTGCATCGGAGACGTGCAGAGTTTCGAGGCTTCGACGCATCCGCGCGGGGAAGCACGTCCGGGTTGGAAAATCCTGCGGGTATTGGGCAACCTGCTCGAACTGCCGGGTTTTAACCAGGACGATTTCGAGGCTGTGCGCGACGAGGCCTTGGCAGGTGACGGCAGTCCTGACATTCATACCCGGCTTGACAATACCATTGGCGACGTACCGGCGGCCGTGCCTTCTGCAGTTCGTGCCAATACCTTGCAACGTGTCGCCGACGTGCCGGTTTATTTCGCTGACCCGCTGGTGCGGCGTGCATTGTCGTTGCAAAAGACTGCCGATGCCGTGCAGCCCGTGGCAAGGATGCCATTGGCGACGATGGCATCCCTGAGTGTGCAGCCCGCTGGTAGGGTGCGAATCAAGGGAACTGGAGGGACGGTCGAACTACAGGCCGAAGCGGATGAAAACCTTGCACCAGGCTGCATCCGCATTGCCGCTGCGCACACTTCGACCGTAGCGCTTGGCCCACTGCATGGCGAATTGAGCGTGGAGCGACTTTGATGGATGCAATATTGCAACCGCTTGAAACCTTTTTCGGTTCGGCTTGGCCTGCGGTATGGGCGTTGGTCAAGATCATCGTTGTGGTCGCGCCGTTGATGGGGTGCGTGGCTTACCTGACGTATTTCGAGCGCAAAGTCATCGGTGCCATACAGTTGCGCGTCGGACCGAACCGGGTTGGGCCGCTTGGGCTGTTGCAACCGATTGCCGACGCGGTCAAGCTGCTTTTCAAGGAAGTCATCATCCCGAGTGGGGCCAACAAAGGGCTTTTCGTCATCGGACCAATCCTTGCCATCGCGCCTTCGCTGGCGGCTTGGGCGGTGATTCCCCTCGGGGATGGTTTGGTAGTGGCCAACATCAACGCTGGCCTGCTCTTTGTGTTGGCGGTTACCTCGATAGAGGTCTACGGCGTCATCATCGCGGGTTGGGCATCAAACTCCAAGTACGCTTTCCTTGGCGCAATGCGGGCGACTGCGCAGATGGTGTCTTACGAGGTTTCACTCGGTTTTGCACTGATTTGCGTGTTGCTAGTATCAAAAAGCCTCAACCTGACGGATATCGTCACCCAGCAGGGGCAGGGTATGTTCGCCGAGAGGGGGGTCGGATTCCTGTCATGGAACTGGTTGCCGCTGCTGCCGATGTTTGTGGTCTATTTCGTTTCTGGCCTCGCGGAAACCAACCGTGCGCCGTTCGACGTGGTGGAAGGCGAATCCGAAATCGTTGCCGGGCATATGGTCGAATATTCGGGCATGGCTTTTGCGCTGTTCTTCCTGGCTGAGTACGCCAACATGATCTTGGTTTCTACGATGACTTCGATCCTGTTTCTTGGCGGCTGGCTTTCGCCGGTGGGTTTCCTGCCGGACGGGTTTCATTGGTTGGCCTTGAAGACGGCGTTCTTCCTGTTTGTATTCTTGTGGGTGCGTGCTACTTTCCCCCGTTTCCGCTACGACCATGTCATGCGATTGGGTTGGAAAGTGTTCGTTCCGATCACGCTGGTGTGGGTCGTGGTGGTAGCGGTGTGGATGATGTCTCCGCTGTCGATCTGGAAATAACAAGGTAAAGGGATAGGCCGTGGGAGCCAGGGATTACATTGGAAGCCTGTTCCTCAAGGAACTGATAAAAGGGTTGGCGCTGACCGGGCGTCATTTCTTTCTGCGCAAACTTACGCAGATGTTCCCCGAGGAAAGAACGCCGTTGAGCCCGCGTTTCCGGGCGCTGCACGCGCTACGGCGTTACCCGGACGGTGAGGAACGCTGCATTGCTTGCAAGCTGTGCGAGGCAATCTGTCCGGCAATGGCAATTACCATCGAGATTGGCGAACGCGAGGATGGCTCAAGGCGCACGACCCGCTACGACATCGATCTCAATAAGTGCATCTTTTGCGGTTTCTGCGAAGAAGCCTGCCCGGTGGATGCCATCGTGGAGTCGCAGGTTTTTGACTATCACGGCGAGCAGCGCAGCGACCTCTACTACACTAAGAAGATGTTGCTGGCGGTAGGGGACCGTTTCAAGGAACAGATCGACGAAGCCAAGGCAGCGGATGCCAAGTATCGGTGATGAGCTAAAGGAGAATCGATATGCCGAGCATCAATACATCATCAAGTGGCCACGCCGGACCGATAAATACGATGCGTATATTTTTGCCATATTCCACAGCGGAAGCTGGATATCTTGCAACTTTACGGAGGGCGATGGACGTCATCAATTCCCGAATAAAAGGGCATGCCCCATGTAATGCGGCATTTCAAGCTCTTCCGGGAGGACGCTCTTTTGCAGATGTTTGGAATGATAGTTCGATATGGATCAGTTATAGTTCGGATGCTACACCGGGCTACTATAGTACCCGTAATGGGCAAGATATAACTATTTCAAAGTATGCATTCACAATGGGGCATTGGACTGTGGTTGCTTCCCTTCTCCATGAACTTGCTCATGTTAACGGTGCACCGGGGAATGATACTCAAGCGGAAGACACACTGAAAAAGTGTCTGCTCAATAATTTGCATGATCCTAATGTCATAGGCCGTATTTTAGGCCCGATGAATAATCAGCGTATCTGTTGAGATGACGTAAAGCATGAGCAGACTCTTCTTCCTGTTGTTATCGTTGCTGGCCTCTTCACAGGCAATGGCCTGCCGTTGCACAGACCCGGGGGTAAAAAGTGCATATATGCGTGCGGATGCCATTGTTTTGGCCAAAATCGGGGCGGTGGCACAGGCTCAGGAAGACGTGATGCAAATGGAAATGGAGGTGCTTCAGTCATGGAAATCGAAGGCGGCCGGAGATATGAACATGCTCACGGTATTTTCGATAACCGTTGAATGTCCGTATGTCGGGCAAGAAGGCGAGGAGCATCTTCTCTATCTCAAAAGAGCTGACGGGCCACCGGAAGGTTTTTGGACAGACAGTTGCATGGGAAACAGCCTTGGATCACATCCACAGGCGGCCAAACACATCCGGTGGCTGAACCGCCACGGCAGGAAAATGTAAGAAGGGGAATCATGGAATTTTCAACCTTCGTTTTCTACTTTTTTGCAGCAGTCCTCATTTTTGCGGGGTTGCGGGTCATTACTGCACGCAATCCGGTTCATGCGGTGCTGTTCCTAGTGCTAGCGTTTTTCAGCGCCAGCGGCATCTGGATATTGCTGTCCGCCGAGTTTCTCGCCATTACGCTGGTCATGGTTTATGTCGGCGCGGTGATGGTGCTGTTTCTGTTCGTGGTGATGATGCTTGACATCGATTTCGCCCGCTTACGTGAAGGGTTCTGGAAATACTTGCCGATAGGGGTGGCAGTTGGTGTGCTGTTGACTATCGAAATGGGACTGGTGCTGGTGGGTGCTTTTGGCGGTAAGGAGATGCCTGCGGCAGCGGCAACCATTACCAGCCAGAGCAAACCTTTTGAGTGCACTAGCAACATCTGCGAGTTGGGTCGGGTGCTTTACACTGACTATGCCTATCCTTTTGAACTTGCAGCGCTGGTACTGCTGGTGGCGATGGTTGCGGCGGTGTCCCTAACGCTGCGCCGCCGTTCGGGTGCGTATGCTGACAAGCGCATCCCGCCGGAGGCGCAGGTTGTCGTCCGCCATGAAGATCGGATGATATTGGTGAAAATGGCGTCCGAGAAGGAAATGTCCGAAGAACCCGCAGCGCCTACCGGGACGCGGTCAGGCGGGACACAATGAACGCGCGATTGTGGAGTCACTGACAAGATGCTTTCGCTAACCCACTATCTCATTCTAGCCGCGATATTGTTCGCCATCGGGGTGGCAGGGATTTTTCTCAACCGGAAAAACCTCATCGTCCTCCTAATGTCAATTGAATTGATGCTTCTGGCGGTCAACATCAATTTCGTCGCGTTTTCGCGCTATATGGGTGATATCGCCGGGCAGGTTTTCGTTTTCTTCATCCTCACCGTGGCGGCGGCGGAATCGGCCATCGGCCTGGCGATTCTTGTTGCCATGTTCCGCAACCGCCGTACGATCCACGTGGATGACCTGGACAGCCTCAAGGGATAAGGACACGCCGCACATGGACATGAAAACGCTTTATCTTCTCGTGCCGCTTGCGCCGCTGGCCGGGGCAGTTATCGCCGGTTTGTTCGGCAGGCAGGTCGGGCGCACCGGGGCGCATTGCGTCGCCATCGCTGGCGTGCTGGCTTCCTTCGTCCTTTCGGTGATGGTCTTCCAGGACGTGCAGGCCGGGCATACTTTCAACGGCACGGTCTACACCTGGATGCAGGCTGGGGGGGTGAATTTTGAGGTCGGTTTCCTAATCGACAAGCTGTCCGTGCTGATGATGTTGGTCGTCAGTTTTGTGTCCTTGATGGTGCACATCTACACGATCGGCTACATGTCCGAAGACCCCGGTTATCAGCGGTTTTTCAGCTATATCTCGCTCTTTACCTTTGCGATGCTGATGCTGGTGATGTCCAACAACTTCCTCCAGCTTTTTTTCGGATGGGAAGCGGTGGGGCTGGTTTCTTACCTGCTCATCGGTTTCTGGTACAAGCGCCCGACGGCGATTTACGCCAACCTGAAGGCGTTCCTGGTCAATCGCGTCGGAGATTTCGGTTTTCTGCTCGGTATTGCGCTAATCGTTGCACATACCGGTAGCCTCGGTTACGAGCAAGTGTTCGGTTCTGCGTCGGAACTGGCGGGCAAGGAAGTGGCAGGCATCGGCTGGCCGTTGCTCACCACGATCTGTATCTGCCTGTTTATTGGCGCAATGGGCAAGTCGGCGCAGGTTCCGCTGCATGTGTGGCTGCCTGATTCGATGGAAGGCCCGACGCCGATTTCCGCATTGATTCATGCTGCGACGATGGTTACGGCGGGTATTTTTATGGTGGCGCGGATGTCGCCGCTCTTTGAACTGTCCGAAACCGCGCTGGCCTTCGTGCTGGTCATCGGGGCAACCACGGCGCTGTTCATGGGTTTCCTTGGCATCGTCCAGAACGACATCAAGCGCGTGGTGGCGTATTCCACCTTATCGCAGTTGGGTTACATGACGGTGGCGCTTGGCGTATCGGCCTATTCGGTGGCCATCTTCCACCTGATGACACACGCTTTCTTCAAGGCGTTGCTCTTCCTTGGGGCGGGGTCGGTCATCATCGGATTGCATCACGACCAGGACATGCGCAACATGGGTGGCTTGCGAAAGTACATGCCGGTTACTTGGCTGACTTCGCTCGTTGGTTCGTTGGCTCTGATCGGGACACCGTTCTTCTCTGGTTTCTATTCCAAGGATTCGATCATCGAGGCAGTGCATGCTTCCACGATTCCCGGTGCGGGTTACGCGCTTTTCTGCGTACTCGTGGGGGTGTTCGTGACCGCGTTCTATTCCTTCCGGATGTATTTCCTCGTTTTTCATGGCAAGGAGCGGTTCGGGAAGGCACACGAAGAGGGGCATGGGCATGATGATGGGGATCATGACGAAGAGCATCATGGCCTTGCGCCGGGGCAAAAGCCGCATGAATCGCCGCTGGTAGTGATCCTGCCATTGATCCTGCTGGCGATCCCGTCTGTTGTGATCGGTTTTATCACGATCGGGCCATTACTGTTCGAGGGGTGGTTCGAAGCTTCGATTTTCGTCGGGGGGAATCATGCAGCTGGTCTCAAGGAAATCGAGGAATCCTTCCACGGTGCGGTAGGCATGGCGCTGCATGGTCTCATGGCTGCGCCGTTCTGGCTGGCGCTGGCTGGGGTCGTGACTGCCTGGGTGTTCTATCTGAAGAAACCTGAATTACCTGCCGCCATCCAGCGCAAATTCGCCGCCATCTATGCCCTGCTGGAAAACAAGTATTACTTCGACCGCTTCAACGAGATTGTTTTCGCGGGCGGTGCGCGCATGCTGGGTAGCGGGTTGTGGCGCAAGGGTGAACAGGGTTTGATTGATGGTGTCGGGGTGTCGGGCTCGTCCCGGCTGGTGGCGTTGATGGCGCGTGTTATTGGATTGTTCCAGACCGGCTACCTGTATCAGTACGCCTTTACCATGATCGTTGGAGTATTTGTCCTGCTGACTTTTTGGGTTTCCTTCAGGTGAGCGGGCAAACGGATAACGAAAGCGAACGCGCTGTAGATGGCGCATTGAACGGAAAGCAACGATGACGACGGATATTCCCCCTTTCCTCAGTCTGGCAATATGGATACCGATACTCGGCGGGCTGCTGGTGCTGGCCACCGGGCCGGATACCAATGCCCGCATGGCGCGTGTGGCTGCGCTGCTGGCCGCAATCCTGGGCTTTGCCGTGACTATTCCGCTCTATATCCATTTCGATCCCAACATTGCCGCTATACAACCGCATCTCGAGGAGAACCGGATCTGGATCGAGCATTTCAATGTCAATTATCACCTTGGCATCGATGGTATCTCGCTGTGGTTCGTGCTACTGAATTCCTTCATCACCGTCATCGTGGTCATTGCGGGATGGGAGTCCATCCAGACCCGTGTGGCGCAGTACATGGCTGCTTTCCTCATTATGTCTGGCCTGATGAACGGCATTTTCTCGGCGCTCGACGGCGTGCTGTTCTACGTATTCTTTGAAGCCTCGCTGATCCCGCTTTATCTCATTATCGGCATCTGGGGCGGACCGAACCGGGTCTACGCGGCCTTCAAGTTCTTTCTCTTCACGCTGGCCGGTTCGCTGCTATTGCTGTTGGCGCTCATCTATCTTCACGACAAGACCGGTAGTTTCGAAATTCTCGAATGGCATAAAACCGTGTTGCCGATGGGAGTGCAGATATTGATGTTCTTCGCTTTCCTCGTCGCTTTTGGGGTCAAAGTGCCAATGTGGCCGGTGCATACTTGGTTGCCGGATGCCCACGTTGAAGCGCCTACGGGTGGTTCGGTGGTGCTGGCGGCCATTGCCCTGAAACTTGGCGCTTATGGTTTCGTCCGGTTTGCGTTGCCCATCGTGCCGAATGCGTGCCAGGAATTCACTTGGCTCGTCGTTGGGCTGTCGCTGGTCGCGGTGGTTTACATCGGTTTCGTGGTGCTGGTGCAGACCGACATGAAGAAACTCGTCGCCTATTCTTCGGTCTCGCACATGGGGTTCGTTACTCTCGGTTTCTTCCTGCACAACCAGCTTGGCATCGAGGGGGCGCTGGTCCAGATGATTTCCCACGGTTTCGTTTCTGGCGCAATGTTCCTGTGTATCGGCGTGCTTTACGACCGTGTGCACTCGCGCCAGATTGCCGATTACGGCGGCGTAGTGAACACTATGCCGAAATTTGCCGCCTTCTTCATGCTTTTCGCGATGGCCAATGCTGGTTTGCCTGCGACGAGCGGCTTTGTCGGTGAATTCACCGTCATCCTCGCCGCGATGCAGAAGAGCTTCCTGATAACCTTCCTCGCGGCAACCACCCTGATCCTCGGCGCGGCCTACACGCTGTGGATGTATAAACGCGTAGTGTTCGGTGCAGTGGGGAACGAGAAGGTGGCTGGACTGACCGATATCAACCAGCGTGAATTCTTTTTCCTTGCCTTGCTCGCAGTGTGCGTGCTGGCGATGGGTCTGTACCCCTTCCCCTTTACCGATGTGATGCACGCCTCGGTGAATCACCTCCTGGAGCATGTCAATGGCAAAATGCTCCTGCTACCGCCTCTTTGAGCAGGTGCAGCTTGATAACGGACGATTAAAAGATGAATTTTGATGTTTCCAATCTTTACTCGGCGACGGCAGAAATTTTCGTTGCGATAATGGTTCTGGCGATCATGCTGGCGACGGCTTTCGCCCGTAGCATTGCGCGCGGCCTAGCTTACTCGTTTGTCCAGATCACGCTGATCGTGGCCGCATTCATCACGTACTTTACCCTGGATGCTGGGAACGATTTCGCTTTCCACAACATGTTCGTGCACGACCAGCCAGGCGGTATCCTTAAGATGATGGTGTATCTTTCGATGATGGTCGCGCTGATCTACGGGCGCGGCTATCTCGCCGACCGCAAGCTCGACCGCCCTGAGTATTACCTGCTCTCGCTTCTGTCCACCCTCGGCATGATGGTGATGATTACCGCCAACCATTTGCTGGTTCTCTACATCGGTTTGGAAATGATGTCGCTGTCGCTCTACGCGCTGGTGGCATTTGACCGTGACGCGGTGCGCTCCACCGAGGCCGGGATGAAGTATTTCGTGTTGGGGGCGCTTGCTTCCGGCCTACTGCTCTACGGTATGTCGATGATCTATGGCGCGACTGGCGGCTCGCTGGAGTTGCCTGCGGTGAAAGAAGCCGTGCTTGGTGCGAAGAACGGCAACATGACAATGGTGTTGCTCTTCGGCATCGTCTTTCTCGTTGCCGGTATTTCGTTCAAGCTGGGTGTTGCGCCTTTTCACATGTGGGTTCCCGATGTCTATCAAGGCTCACCGACCGCCGTGACGCTCATTCTGTCCAGCGCGCCCAAGCTTGCCGCTTTTGCGCTGGCGATGCGCCTACTGGTGGGCGCTTTGCCTGACCTTGCTGGGCAATGGCAAAGCATGCTGTTGTTTGTTGCTGCTGCGTCCATCGTCCTTGGTAATTTTGCGGCGCTGGCACAGCACAACATCAAACGCATGCTGGCTTACTCCGGCATCTCTCACATGGGGTTCATGCTGTTGGGTTTGCTTTCCGGTGGCGGTACGGGTTACAGTAGCGCCATGTTTTACGTCATTGCCTATGCGCTCATGACTTTAGCTGCGTTCGGCATGGTTGTGCTGCTCTCGCGCGAGGGGTTTGAGGCTGAAAACATCGGGGACTTCAAGGGACTCAACCGCCGTAGCCCTTGGTTTGCGCTGCTCATGCTTTTCGTGATGTTCTCGATGGCAGGCATCCCGTTTTTCGTCGGCTTCTTTGCCAAGTTCTCCGTGCTCCAAGCAGTGATACATGCCGGTCATCTCTGGATTGCGGTGCTGGCGGTGATAATGTCGCTCATCGGTGCTTTCTACTATCTGCGTGTCGTCAAATTCATGTATTTCGATGAGCCAGTCAACAATACCCCACTCAAAGCTTCAGGCGAATTGCTGGTGATGCTGTCGCTCAATGGTATGGCCATTGCCCTGCTTGGGCTTATGCCGGGGGCACTGCTAAAATGGTGCGCAGAGGCCATGAAAGTGGCATTTACGGTTAGCGGTTGATTTGAAAGCGGGAAAAGCGCAAGTATATGAGTGTCACTGTCACGGCCTGGATTGTGGTGGGCATTTGCGTCATAGCGGCCAACCTGCCTTTTTTGTTTGAGCGCGTGCTGTTCGTGTGGCTCCACCCCTCGGGGCGCAAGGGATCTGGCTGGCAGTTTTTAGAGCTGCTTGTGCTCTATTTTGTTGTCGGCGGCTTTGCCCTCTTGCTGGAAAAGGGCGCTTATGGTGGTATTTATCCGCAAAGCTGGCAATTCTATGTGGCTACGCTTTGCCTGTTTTTCGTGTTTGCCTTTCCGGGGTTTATCTATTGCCACCTGTGGCGCGGCAACCGCCGCCATGCCGTGGAAGCGCCACACAGGCAGGGATGAATCAGTCTGTATGTAGGTGGCAGGTACGATCTACCCTCAGGTTTTCCAGTTTTTGAGTCCCTCTTTCTTACGACCGAGGATTCCTCGATACGGTTCATGGTAGCCTTCGGCTCCATAAACGATTGTCTCGCGATCCTCGTCATTCATGACGGGGGTCGCGTTCGACGCGTGTTCAACTCACGCGTGCAGGTTTTCTCATGAGTAAGGCATCCTCTCGCTCTACTTGGTCCAACCGCTGGGCCTTCATCCTCGTCACCATCGGTTCTGCCGTTGGGCTCGGCAATATCTGGAAGTTCTCTTACATTGCTGGTGCAAGCGAGGGCAGCGTGGGGGTATTCATCGTTGTCTACATGGCCTGTGTTGCCCTTATCGGGTTGCCGCTTCTCATGGCGGAAATTCTCATCGGCAGACGGGGGCGGGGCAATCCCGTCGCTGCCATGCTCAATACTGCCAAGGAATCCAATAATTCTTCGTGGTGGGCCTTGCTCGGATGGGTCGGGATCTTCGGTGCGTTGATGATCCTGTCGTTTTACAGCGTGGTCTCCGGATGGATGGTGGACTATTTTTGGCAATATCTCGTAAAGGGCGTGCAGGTCAATACGCCGGAAGAAACAAGGGTGGCTTACGAGGCCATGATGGCCGATCCCCGACGCCTGGTTTTTTGGCACACCGTTTTCATGGTTCTTACCGCGGGCGTTGTGGCACGGGGCGTGGTCAGCGGGATTGAGATCGCCAACAAGATCATGATGCCGCTGCTTTTCCTGATCCTGATCTTGCTGACCTTGTGGGGTGCGGTGGCAGGCGACATGCCGGCGGCGTTGCGTTTCATGTTCAACCTCAAAATCGAAGCGGTCAAGCCCGGTGTCGTCATCGATGGAATGGGTCATGCCTTTTTCTCGTTGAGCCTTGGGATGGGTGCCATCATGGCCTATGGTTCCTATGTCGACAAACAAACGAACATCGGGCACACCTGTTTATGGATCGCGGTAGTCGGCGCGCTCATCGGGTTGCTTTGCGGGGCAGCCATCTTTTCGCTGACTTTCGGTTATGGGCTGACGCCTTCCACCGGGCCGGGCCTCATCCTCCAGACCTTGCCGCTGGCATTCTCCGACATGCCCGGCGGGCGGGTGTTCGCTATATTCTTCTTTCTTCTCGTCATTTTTGCCGCCTGGACATCGTCCATTTCACTGCTGGAGCCTTTCGTTTCCTGGCTCACCGAACGGTTCGGCATCCGCCGTGCCTTTGCTGCATGGGGGACAGCGTTGCCGGTATGGCTGCTTGGGGTGGCTGTTTGCCTGTCGTTCAACGAATGGGCGGAGTTCAAGGTTCTTGGTCGCATCCTTTTCGAAGTGCTGGATCAACTCGCTACACGCTTTATGATGCCGCTCTCTGGGCTTGCCATCGCCATCTACGTTGGCTGGAGGCTTGGCAAGGTGATCGTCGTGGACGAGATACAACTGAAACAGCGCACGTTCACCCTGTGGTTCAATGTGTTGCGCTTTGTCGTGCCGGTTGGTATCACGTTGGTATTTCTTTACGAATTGGTTTTGCGGGACTGGTTTGGATAAGGTTGCGCTGATAATGAAAAAAGTTTTGTCAGGGGTGCTGTTTTTTATATGCCTCATCAATGCAAATTGGGCGTTTGCGTGGAAGTGCGGGTTGAAATTGGATGAGTTCGTCATGTTCCTGCCGGGGTTTGCCGTGGAACAGGTGGACGGCTTCTTCACTGTCAATGTCGATGCCTGGGTATTCGAGGAAGAGTCGAGGCGCCTTGCCGCTTCTGCGCTGGCCTCATGGATGGAGGTTGACCTCGATAAATTGTCTCCCGAGCAAAACGCCACGTTTGCCGAAAGGACACACTATTTCCGCACGGGCTCTGAAAGCGGCAGGTGCCTCCGGGTGCGGTTGGCCGACCAGGTTTTCACGCTACCGCGTACCACTACCTCCGGGCGCACGCATGGCAAATTGAGCGTCGGGCGCGAGCAGGTCAAATGGCAGGGAGATACTGGGGTCGGCTGGATTGGTTGGACGCTGGAAGCCCCTGGCCATCCGCTGCATGGGCAGGAAGGCCGCGCCTTGGTCATTCCGGCGGAAGGGGTTTCCATCGTCAGCGACATTGACGACACCATCAAGATTTCAGATGTCCGGAACAAAAAAGCCCTGATGCGCAACACCTTCGTGAAACCTTTCCGGGCGGTTCCCGGTATGGCAGAGTGGTATCAGGAAATGGCGCGCAATGAGCATCAGGCGTCTTTCCATTACCTGACTGCTTCGCCCATTCAGCTTTATCCGGCGTTATCGGGGTTCCTGAAAGAGGCGCAGTTTCCAGAGGGCGTCCTTCATCTGCGTGAATCTACGTCGTGGCGCACGTTGCATGCCAAACGGCATGCCAGCATCGCGCACAAGAAAAATGCCCTTACCCGCCTGTTGACGGCTTATCCCCAGCGCAAATTCATCCTGGTTGGCGATTCCGGTGAAAACGACCCTGAAATTTACGCCGATATTGCTCGCAGCTACCCAGGGCGGGTTCTCGCCATCCACATCCGTAACGTTACCGGTGAAAATCGCACCGCCCCGCGCTATCGGCAAACCTTTGCCGGGATCGACTCGCAAACGTGGCATATCCGGGATTGAGCAAGAAGAGCCTTTATGAAGAGCGAAACGAAGCCTGTCACATTGGACGACATTGCCGTCGGGAACCGTTACCTGAGCCGGGAATTCCCGCTCAATACGGCGCAAATCAAGAATTTCGCCCGCGATTTCGACCCGCAGCCCTTTCACCTGGATGAAACCGCTGCCGCACAGTCCTTTTTTGGGGGGCTCGCCGCCAGCGGCTGGCACACGGCGGCAATGACCATGCGCTTGATGGTGGAAAGCATCCCCTTTATGGGTGGCCTCATTGGCGCGGGCGTCGAAATTTCCTGGCCACGCCCAACCCGTCCTGGCGACGTGTTGCGTGCCGAAAGCATCATCATCGGCATTGCGCCATCCAAATCTAGGCCCGACCGGGGGATCGTCACCTTGCAAACCGACACGTTCAACCAGGATGGCGAACAGGTGCAGAAGCTGGTGTCGAAGTTGCTGGTGTTTCGGCGTGGGGCGGTGTGAAAAAAGTGCTCCCATGAATTTCATTGACCTCCCCCAAATGATTTCCGCCTCCGGCAGTGTGATGCTGCCGGGCTCCAAGAGCATTTCCAACCGTGCGTTGCTCCTAGCCGCGCTTGCGGAAGGGGAAACGGAATTGCGGGTCTTGCTGGATTCCGACGACACGGTACGGATGCAGGAGGCACTTCACGCGTTAGGTGTGGAGATGTCGGCGGCAGGCGAGGACGGTTTGCAGGTGACAGGCTGCGGTGGAAGGTTTCCCGTGCGCCAGGCGGAGCTTTTCCTCGGCAATGCGGGGACGGCTTTCCGATCCCTGACTGCCGTGTTGGCTTTTGCGGGCGGGGAGTACGTGCTAAAGGGCGTGCCCCGGATGCACGAGCGGCCTATCGGCGATTTGGTCGACGCGCTCGTTGTTTGTGGGGCAAACGTTAGCAGCCTTGAAAAGGAGGGTTTCCCACCGCTTTCGATCCGTCCTGCCGTCATCCGTCCTGGTAGCGTGGTGAAGATTCGCGGGGATGTGTCCAGCCAGTTTCTGAGTGGTCTTTTGATGGCGTTGCCGCTTGCCGGGGCGCAAGTGACAGTAGAAGTCGAAGGTGAGCTGATTTCCAAACCCTATGTCGATATGACGTTAAACCTGATGGCGCGCTTCGGCGTGACTGTAGGACGGGAAGGCTGGCGGGCGTTTTCGGTTCCTGCCGGGGCGCGTTATCGCTCGCCGGGTCTCTATCGGGTGGAAGGCGACGCTTCGTCGGCTTCTTATTTTCTCGCCCTCGGGGCAATCGGCGCGAGCGCAGGGAACCCCGTCCGGGTGATTGGTGTAGGGAAGGGCGCGATCCAAGGGGATGTGCGTTTCGCAGACGCGCTGACGTCCATGGGGGCGACGGTAGAAGTGGGGGACGACTGGATTTCCGCCGCCCGACCTGCCGACGGTAAGCCGCTTACGGGGATTCATCTGGATTGCAACCATATTCCCGACGCGGCCATGACGCTGGCCGTGGTGGCGCTATTCGCGCAAGGGGAAACCACGCTCGCCAACATCGCCAGTTGGCGGGTG
>Ga0123357_10000513_pt1 | contig 37845 bp, 73 predicted proteins | sample TergutEmb28metaG_FD_89873 | JGI IMG/M metagenome (GOLD analysis project Ga0123357, IMG submission 89873) | Embiratermes neotenicus P4 segment gut microbial communities from Petit-Saut dam, French Guiana - Emb289 P4 | ecosystem: Host-associated > Arthropoda: Insects > Digestive system > Gut ... | reverse complement strand
ATATCAAGATGGAACTTCCCTACTTCCTTCCCAGTAGCAAAAGAATCCGGATACATAAAATCATCCTTAACAAAAGGAACCCGTAAAAAAGAAACAACTCCAAGATTAAACTTGAAGAAAAGCCTATCTTTAGTGTAGGCAAACAATAGGCTATCCCCTACAATCTCATGGATTGTAGGCAGGTCAAGCCTACGAATAATAACCTCCTCAGAAACCTCCTTTAAGGCATTATTTACCATATACTTATACAAAGTATAAAAAGCCTCTGATTTATTAGAATCAATTAAAACCTTGGAATCTGATAACTTAACTGCAAAACCATACAAAGTCTTAAATGTCCCAACCTCATCCTTTGTTAACGGAAACTGAATCCACTTACCAACATCAGGACATTTTATCCTTATTTCATCTAAAGACATTTTAAGTGTATCCAGAGTATAAGTAACATAGGGAGACTCATAGTTAATAACCCCATTCTCACCAAACGAAAACACAAACTGCTTATATGAATTTATAAAAGCCAAAAGTTTATTTGTATCTAAAAAATAAACCTTATCAGTTTCAAATGGCTTATCATTCAAAATCGCAATCTTAGAATCAATAAAAGCATCCCTATTATTTGCATGAATACAAAGATTAGCGCCATCCTTCCAAACCGCCATAAACACCGTTGACCGTGACGGAAAAGAAGCAATCACCTGAAGAACCTTCTTTATATCTTCCCTCGACACCCTCCAATAAGGCAATTCACTTTCATAAGTATCCTCATCAGAACCAACCGGATCAGACCCGCTATCCATAAAAATGGAATTAAGATCAAAATCATCCACACTTTCGTTACTTACCATATTACCCATTACCTGCCTCCTCACATGAAAGTATTCTTATAATATTCCCAATAAGTATTCCCATTAAGTAACCTGTCTAACTCCTCACTACATTCATCAGTAGTAATAGCCCCGCGATTACCCAATAGAGTTGCTAACCATTCATGATACTCCTGAAATCGCTTATTAAAATCCAACCTCCACTCATCTTGAAAAGGATGGTTTCTATCAGCAGGGGGAGAATACTCAGGAACCTGAGAAACAACCCCAGATAACTGAGCAGCAAAATACATAGGAAGCGTCAAAGTATCAGAAAAATCCCCACCCCACACCTCATATAAAATATCATGTGGCTTTAAAAAATGCTTTCCATCCCATGGATAAGTATAACTACATGAAGAATAAACAGAAGTCATCCACTTACTCCTCTCATACTCAGCCTGTGGATAAAAATATAACTTCATCCAATGCTCTAAACGGACCTGATTACCACTCCTTAAACCCTGACGAACAAACTCTTTGTTTCTCGCCATTGAAAAAATCGACGGCATATTAATCTCCTATACGCCTATTGTACCACATTATCAGAACACCACCCTCCTACACAATAAATCCTTGTGTTACTAAATCTGCCCGAACCATATCCTGATCCCCAACGGGTACCAAACTCAATTGACTCTTAACAGCCTCATTTATATCCATCACCGCACCAGAATGATCCTGCATCTGTCGTACAAACCGTGAGAGAGCATTAGCAGAGCCAACGTCCACCTGCTTCTTCTCAGCATAGAACACCTCACTATACGGCCTCGCACACGCAATGGGAACTTTCTCCCAACTGTCATTCGTCAAACCTTCACCCAGAGTAAAAACCTCGACACTAGGAATCCTATCTGATGACTTACCAGAATCTGTACGCATCACAGAACCGGGACGAACCACCCATACACCATCCCGCGAGTAGTAAGGCTCATGATATGCATGATCATGGCCAGCCACAATAAATCTGAGATTAGGAAATACCTTATTCATCTCATCAGGGTACACCACCAGAGAATCCCCAAAAGCATCCATAATCCAATGATGACAAACCAAACCTATTACCTTATCCGCGTCAAATGTATTCAAGTCTGAATAAGCTGAATACCCTCGAATCAAACCATCCTCAATTTCATAATCAGTAAAAACAGTATCAAACAAACCTAAAAAATGAACATACTCGTCATAACAAAACTGCCCCAACTCCCGAAAAAGCACAGAATTAGGATCCCTACCATCTACATCCCCGCTGTGATTCCCTGAAATAGACCAAAAAACATTCCCAGCCCTATGAAACTTACGCAAGGCATTCTTAATCCAATACCGGGTACTATTATTAAAAAGCGTATGAGAAAACATATCTCCAGTATGAATTATGTTTGCATTGATAGAAGTAGCATAATTCAAAATCCACTCAAACTTCTCAAGACACGTTTCAGTAGTATCATCAACCCTAGTACTTATTTGCCTATCACTTAGGTGAAGATCACCCACAAAAACTATCTTCTTAGACATTATCTGAATCCTCTCCACTGTCCACAGCGCAAGGAAGAACCTCCAACTCAAAAACCTTCCCACACTTCGGACACTTATATGTACGATTTTCCCAATTATCCTTTAAAGGCTCCTTAGACACCACCTCCATAGTATGATCACACTTAGGACACAAAATCATACACCCCCCTATTCCGTAAGGTCTTCCAAATCAATGGTATCATCCCAAACATCCAAATCTTCATCATCAAAACTTAACCGGTCATCCTCTTGCTCATCATCGTCTTCAAAATCATCTGCCCACTTCGGCTCCGGCAAAGGTTTCCTCAAAGGCTTCTCCGAAACCATCTTCTTTAAAGATGGTTTCTCCGTAGCCTTTTCAGAAGCCTTTCCCTCCGCTAACACATCCGCTACTTTCAAAAGCCCAGTATTAATAGTTTCCGTAGAAGTGTACTCCCTCCCACACAAAGGACACTTATACTTCCGATGTCTAGAACCATCCTTACGTGGGTTTGTATTAGTACAAGTAAGCCGATGATTACACTTCGGACACACCATATATCAACTAACCTCCGCAGTAGATTTAAAAAAATCATCCAACTCAGATTCAAGGACTTCCTTATAAACTCCCCCATCAACCACATAAACCTTACTAACATAAGGCCTGAACCTATCTGCATGATGATCTATTATTACAAAAACAAAACCCAACTGCTGACAAAAACTTTGTAGTATCTTCATAAAATGATGGTGAGTTTCTGGAAATAAACACCCTAAACACTCATCCAAAAAAATAATACGAGGTGCCCCAGTTGTGAGCAGAAAATATATACTAACAATTATACCTAAAATAATTTGCGCCCCACCACCTTCCTGCCCAAAGTCCTCCACATAATCCTTTCCATCAACATGATTTATGATATTAAGCCGTATTACCTTCTTATTCCTAAAATCCTCCATCTGAAGCTGAACCTGCTTAGAAGTAGTCTCATACACTTCCCGATACACCTCAGTAAGCATTTCAGACAAAGAACCCAAATACAACTTAGTAAGCCGATCCAAAACAGACTTATAAAATTCAAAAAGCTTGTTCGACTTCTCCAAGTCCTTCACCGCAACCTCATACTTCACAGTCTCAGCCTTAAAAGCAGACTCATACGAAGCCAGCACCGAAGCAGCATTCGGCAGAATATGCTCAAAAGCATCTTTAACAGCAGCCCAATAAACATCAATCTGCTTTAACTCATCAACAGAAATATGAACTGCGGGATCTGCTTTACTCCGCTTCCACATCGTATACCATTTCTGATACTGGGAAAAATCGGATTCATTAGAAAACGCAAATACATCCTCAAGCTTAGGCACCTTATACTCCCCTAAAACGCTTATCCCAAAAAGAACTCTGCTTTACCTCAATAAGCCCAGAAAACGGCCATAAAGAATAAGCATCCATAACCTTAGCAACTGTATTCTCTGGACAATCCAAACCAACAGAAATAATAATCTTCCCATTCTCAACCTCCACCCGTCCCCTTGGGGAACTATACGGCTTGCCTCCATAAGAACGATGAGTACCTATAGGAAGAATGGTATTCTTGGCCACAAGATCTGATTGAAAAAACTCTACATCCCCAACTTGATCTGTAATTTCAGCAGAAGCATCATCTAACCAAAACAACCCAACAAAACCACTTTGAATCTTAGGCATGTTCCTGATCCCATTTATAAATCAAATCCACAGCCTCATTAAACCTCTCCATATAATCCTCACCAAAATCATGAACCAATGACGACTTAATATCAGAAATCTGCTTAGAAATTGCATCCACCTGCGCCTTAAGCATTGACCGCCGCTCAGATATCTGCTTTGCCTTATCAGTCAAACCCTGTAAATCCAAACCAGAACTTTCTGTAGAACCCACCATCACACCGGGACTAACCACCGCCATATTAAACCTCACTTTCATTCTTCAAAATATTTATTACCAGGCTCAAGATGAACCCCGTACCAATGAGTAACCAAAGCAAAATTCTCAAGAAATTCCTCAACAGCAGTCAAAGCCACTTCGCCCAGAACAAAGTCTGGCACATTAGCCCCATACAACTGCTCCATATGATGCTTGTTAAAAAACTCAGAAAGCTCCTTAACCAAAGACTCTCTTGTAGGCATAAACCCTCCTATACCCTTATTTGATCCCCATACGGACACGTACCATTAACAACACGATCACAGGGGAACGCCTTGAGTTCCTCCATAACCATATAATACTCATGATTGACATCCACAACAGCATCCCCCAACCGTACAAGCTCAGACACTAAAGTATCAATAGTATTCACCCCATCAAGCAACGAAACCGAGATATCGGGTAAACCCAGCAACTCCTTACTAACAGTGGAAAATGTATGAAGAACAGACATCAACCCGGAAACTGATGTTATCAACTCATACGATACATCAGGCAGACTATTCAATTCACCTTCAACACGAATCCCTGACTCAGTTAACGTACATGACTTCACCACACCATCAAACAAACCCACTAAATCCGTGGGAAACAACTCAACAAGTGGGTCAAGTTCCATTTGCAAAGGTGTTAAAGAATCAATAAGCTTACCATACTGATCTAACAGCCCCTGTACCTTCTGCACAAAAACCAACTTTGAAAATAAAGGCTGGGCTTCCTGATACAAAGAAACCAAATCTCTTTTTGTTCCATCCCCACATTTTTCTGATATCTCAGAAAACTCAGCCTGAAACGCTACACAATCATCCCGCCTTTTCACTAAGGCTCCAAGCTCCTTATATCGCTCATCAAGATCAGGAAACTGGGCCTTTAATGTGTCATAATCCTTCTTGGCCTCAGACACCTTCCCCTTGAGCATATCCCCATTCACCTGGGAATCATTCTTTGTCTTGGAAAGATTACCACAATCTCGCTTTAACTGCGTAACCCTGCCAGAAACCTTTGCAACATCCGCAAACATAATCGAAAAAAGCTGAGTAGCATCTATTTGACCAAAGATAGGAACATCATTTTGAAAACAAAAATTAGGATAAAAACTGTCTTCCTCAAAATCAACCCGCTTCAATGGAAATCTTGGCTCAACACTTGCCATAGATCCCATACCCAACTTAGACCGGGAGGCCTCATCATTAAACTGAAGCTGGGAGGTGCTACCATTCCTCGTATAAGTTAACCTGGTACCATCAACCCGCGCAGATATAGAATAGGAATCCTTACCATGCCGAAAATTATCATCAAGATGGCGGTTAGACAGCAAAGACACAATAGCCTTGAGCATGGTACTCTTACCATACCCATTCTTAGCATACAGCAATGAAATGTCTGAAGGAGAAAAATCAGCCTCTTTAATAATCCGATAGTCTTTTACATTAAACTCAAACTGACTCATTATATTCACCATAAACAATGCCAGTATATTTCTCAAATCTATCTGAAGAAACAGCATAAACAAGCACGTCATCGTGTGGAGAAACACACGCAACCACCATATTATACACAGATAAAGGATCCCCACGACCACCCAACTCAAACCTTGTATTAGAATATACCTCCAAAACAAGATGGGGCTCACCACATCCCCTTAAACCACTACCTTCTTTCGGAGTAACCCAATCACCTTTAGCAAAAGAACAAGGCGGATCAAAATCAAACTTATGAAGCTTCTTTGATAATTCATAACCATCTCGAATATCTGACCTTCCACCATTACCTTCCAAAACCTTCAAAAGAGACTCCATAACACCCTTATCCAACCCATCAAGACCCACACTAGACTCCATTCGCTTTCCTCCTCCTGCGTTCCTTCTTCGACCTATGGATACGTTCACCTGGCATGGGATAGTATTGACTATCCTTACAAACCTTCATGCCACATTTAGTACACGTCCACACCCTACCTATATGCTTATCCCATTCCGGAAGTTGCTTCTCATCAATCTCATGCTGACAACCAGAAACACTCTCCATCCCAGTCCCAGAAAGAAACTTATCAAACATCAAAACGCCCTATTAATACGAACTAACACCAAAGGATCCTTCTCACCTGCATCTTCACGAAGCTTCGGCTCCTCAGCCCGCAAACCTGCCTCAAAAGCATCAGCAGTCTCTGACGCTACAGAATAAGTCTTGATCTCCTTACCAGCCGAAGATTTCAAACAAAAAACCACCTTAGATGCCACATCCATAGAAGAAACACTACCGTTAGTTGTAAATCCTGACATTACACACCTCCTAAATTGTTATCTTATCCGACTTATCAGTTAATAAGAATTGATAATAAGCAGCAGCATCCTTATATAAAAAATCTGATAACTCATCCTGATGAGTCTTAATCCACTCATCCCTACCAACCCTTCCCTGAACCTTCTCCACAGAAGAACCATCCAGACTACAATTAAACCAAGCACCAGCACCAGAAATTAAACCCTTCCATAAACCATAATGAGCTAAGATATAAAGATTACTAACACCCTTACCAAAAATAATACGTAGGGGAATCCTAGCACCGGGGGTAGCACTTCTATTCTTAGCAGGACACACCAAGTAACCCTGTTTGCCTATAATCTTTTTGTCATCAGCAGAAGTAATATCAGGGACCTTTGTATCACCCCGAACCGTTGCCTGAACCATGCAATAAAACTTATTCGCATAACCACCCTCGGCCGTCTCCGGATCCCCTCCCCAACCCGCGTTAAAATTTGCCCTGGTCTGATTCAAATAAACAATAAATTTATCCTTCGTTTGAACCACACCCTGAATAATACGAAGATAATCACCACGTATCCTCGCATTAATAGCTGGCAGAGAATCCTCAATAGAAATATCATCCTCAGCCAACTTCGACGGAAAACATGCCGTAATAGAATCAATAACCATTAAAGTATAATCAGAATCAAAAAACGCCCAGGTAATCTTCTCCAAATCCTTATAAGTCATGATGGGATATAACTTAAACAAATCAGCATACTTCTCTTCACACAACCCCATCGACTCCGCCAGATCATCATTCTTTTCTGACGCCACATAAATCGACTTCTTACCGCGGTTAGCCAATGAACGACAAACCGAAAGCATCAGTGTAGACTTACCAAACCCAGAACTACTAAACAACTGATATAAATAACCAAGCCGTGCTCCCTTCCCACCAGTAAGCATATCAAAAGAAAGACAACCAGTTTTTATATAAGTCTCTTGCGGAGGCTTCAAACCAGCAATTAAATCATCAATCGACTGTACTTTCTTTGCCATTTACCACCCCCGCAACATACTTCTTATACGATTCTTGTCCTAAACAACATATTCCCAATGAAAACCTCCTGCAGTCTTCTGTCTTCCACTAAGACAATGACCAATCCCAGTACCAACAAACTCTGATGCAGAACCCACAGTCTCAAATATTTTACCTGTCTCTACACAAAAAACTTTGCATACATTATTACCAGAATGCCCCATTAATGACTTTGATATCTTCTCATTCCGCTCCTTTGACCAAACATGTCCTTTCATCGTATTTGAAGACTTCAATTTAGCTTCATCTGTCATTGGAATACCCTTATTCCAAGGTACTCTTCCCTTTTGAATAATTTTATTTTTCTCTGAATTTCTTCTATTTGATTCAGGAGTATGATGTCTTCCATACATGGGATGTCCAACACCTGAATTTAATAAAACCAAAACCTCCTTTCTAGATGCAATAAGTCTAGAAGATATTAAGCCTAACCCCCGATCTCTAGAAGAATTATTTTTTATGATCATAGAAAAAGCTAAGGCAATCTTTACACTACTAGGAAAAATTTTACACAATAAATAATGAGCCAGTACATGCTCACGAGCTGTCAATAAAACCAAATTAAACTTATTACTAGAACCACCAATACACTTTGGTACTATATGATGCCTCTCATAATAAACATAACTAGGATCATCTCGATTCAACTTTCTACGTCCTAAAGTTTTCACATAAGCAATGTAGTCATCATAGTTCTTTTTATAATCCATAGTAAAGAAACCCTCCGGAGATCGAATGTCGGACACAACCCCAACCTGCCTCATCGTAAAGCAGTTCGATCCCCTGAGGGATTCTTCAAAACACGATGAATCAATATGCGGGTTGTGATTCCGCATATTGTATATAAAACAAAATTATTAATCATAGTTTTCTTAAAATAAATCTCTCACATAAAGATTTAAAAACATTCAATGACATTACCACCAATGGCTTCTGATTAGTTTGTCGATAAAAAACAACCCCCAATCTACCATCTTTAGAATTCTTCTCTGCTTGCTCTACAGCAGGAATCAACATTAATTCCTTAGTAGCTTTAGTCTCACAATCAAAAGGAAAAACCTCCCTCGCTTTTCCCCGTAATACTATATCTACACCTTGTTGCCCCATTTCACGACTATGAATCAAGCAATCATCATCATGTTGATTATAGGGAATGTTTAATAAATCAGATATCCATTGGCAACAAAAATATTGAAATTCCCGTCCCTTACCCTTCGCACTGGCAATAGTTATACGATTTTGTGATTTATCTAACTTCGCCCTCACCTTAACCAAAGAAGAATATAAATCAGGACACCTTGCAAAAGTGTCATGTATCAATGAAATATCTTCATCCGTAAGTACCACTAACCGCTGAGCCACTTTTCTCCCCTCCGACATTACTATACGAAAAGAGGCGAGTCTCCCCGCCTCTTAAAACCAGAAACCTTATAACTACTCTAAAAGTTTGTTAAGTTCTGATGCGGTAATTTCCATAGCCCCAGCAACTTCATTCTGTGGTGCTGAAACAACCTGCTGAGACTGCGTTACAGGAACCACACCCAGCGAAGGCATAACCGGAGCCGTACCCAACGGCACAGTTGCTGGCCCACCCACTGGAACAAAACCAACCTGTGGCACTGTAGACATAGCATTAGGCACACCTAGAACAGGTTGATGCATAACTTGAGTAGGTGGTAACCCAGTATTACCCACTACACCGGGACGAAACCCCTGCTGAGGAACCGCCCCGAAAGTTGGTTGTGGAGGCTGAAACACCACCCCACCTACAACCCCCGTAGCCATTACGGGAGCCGGTATAGCCTGAGGAACCTGGGAATAACCAATAGGCGGAGCCGGAGGTAACACCGCAGAACCAACAGCCCTGCCAATTGACTGAAAAGCTGCACCAGAATTCATAGGGGATTGACCACTGGGCCAGCACTGATTCTGCACATCATAACCGATGTCATACAACAGTTGATTCCAGTCATTATAAGTCATAGGAGTAACCAAAGAAGACTCACCCATTTGATAAAAAGACTCAACTGCAAGCTTAAGCTGTTCCTTTTGATCAGGAGTCCAATAATCCCTAAACTTATAATCAGGAAGAACCGAATAACTCCAATCCATGCCCATACCACGCTTTTGTGCAGTAAAAGTCAAATCCCACTGAGTAAGATCCGCCTGCATAGCCAAGTCAGAAAATTTCTTCCACCTTGCAGGGGTCATCTGAAAAACATACAAATCACCCTCAGTAGATCCCTGTTGAGGATTACTATAGACATAAATGGGAACACTATAAGTTTGTGACCGTCTACCAAGCGCCTGACAACATATCCCCTGAATACATTGATGAGTAGCCTTGATATTCTTTGATGGTATATCTACCCAGTGAAACTCCACTGCGATAGCCGAGGTTGACAACACCGACAAACGATATGTCACGTTTTCAGCGGGATCAAACCTTTCCAAATAAGTAGCCGGTAATTTATCTCCGGGTTTTACAATAGGAATTTTACTTACCTCCAATTAAAACACTATACGATACCAAATCATTTACATTGCTAATGTAAAATGCTCATATACATACCGAGTATCAACCCTCGACAATCGATTAGTAACAAGATTCAAACAAAAAGACTCTTTTTCGCAATCCAACAAGTGAGTCCTTCTCGATTCACCATGAAACTTATAAACATAAACCTCAGCATCCTCCGAATCAACAAAAACAAAATCAGGAAGAAACTGCCTCAATTCCTCATAAATTAAATTACTAGAATACTCCCCATTCCAAACAATACAACGATCCATATCCTCATTATCATCAAACCAACCAACCATACCACTCGAAAGCATCATACAAACCTCCTAAAATCAAAACCTACTTGCCCAAAACCGCCAGCACATCATAATACGCAATAAGGATATAAGAGACTTGCTCAGTCCACTTCACACCATTATCATTAGTCTGCTGGACAGGAACCTGAAACCTCCGCCCCATACCTTTCTCAAAAATAACATGATCACCTTGCTTAACCTTGATTATCAAAGAATCCCCAATAGCCATTACAACACCGGAATTCTTTACCACCGGCTCAGCAGATGCCAAAAATAAACCACCAGCAGACTTCTCCTCTTGAGCATCAACCTTAATCAAAACCTGATCACCAATCGGGTATATAACCACATTTAACCTCCATTAAAGATGTATCATTGCTCTTGCCCGAACCAATTAGTTGCTGAAAAACATACCAAAAAGCATCATCAGAATACTCGCCTGAGACATAGTGATCCAAAAACTTTGAGATTGAAGAAGAACCACGTATCCGTAATCGCTTCCTACCATTAACCGCCCTCTTAACCCGAAAAGAACCAACACCATAAATTGAAACAGGAAGATCAGTCGCTACTGCCAGCGCCGGAGCCAGCATCAGTAAATCAGTGTACAAATCCCAGTACCTATCCGCATAAGACTTCCTAGATTTCTTATCAAAAACAACACCACGCGACACCATGACCTTCATTAAACACGCCTGTAACGTCTCTAAAGAAACCTTAGGCAGGTTAGGTTCATGACGCCCAGCAGCCCTTCCCTTCCGCTTAGACAAAATTAGACCTCGTTTCAGCACTTGCATATAACCTCAAAGACTGCAGTAAATCTTTAAGATAAAAAGAGTAGTCATCCAAAATATTTTTATAATATGGAGATCCAGCTATTTGTAACCTGACCTTGGCGATCAAGGATAAATCAGATCCAATATCCACAGCCAGGCCTTGTAAAAGTGACTGCCTACGATTGGAAAGATTTTCTATCGTTACCCCATCCGATTCGATTAGAGTTCTTAACAACTCTACCTGCTCATTATAGTAGACCGACCTCCGCTCCATAACATCTTTAATATTAGAAGCAGTAACACTATTAAATGATAATACATCCATGCAGAACTATACGAATTAGTTAAATAAACAAAGAAAGGAATATAAGTCTTCTGTTACATCACCAGATAAAACAAAATCTTTAAAACCCTGGAGATTAAAAGAGTTCATAAGCTGGGCCATTCGATCAAACCCACTAACACCCTTAGAATTTCGCCTCGCAGAAAACTTCATATCAGAACTATAAAAAGAATCCATTAACTGAAGAAGCCTTTCTAATAACCTCCCATGCCCATACCTATCCGCCTCAAAAAGCCGTTGATACAATGGAGCCTCTAAAATATCCAATAAATAGCCAGCATCAAGCTCTTCATCTACAAAAACCTTATTTGCCAGTTGAAGGGTTGAACAATAAAAATACATATTAAAAACATCAGGTTTTTTATGAAAAATCCCCTCCGGAGACACTAACCGCCCTGCAGAATCAACTACCTTATCGCGCCCAGCCACCTCAAACCTATCAATTTTGGCTTTTGACATGTAATCAACTTCCCGCATAAATCCTAATAAGCCAAGGTGTGAATCCAAATTATAACCTGACTGATCCTGCTCCAAAAGAAGTTCTGTTTTTTCAGATAAAGGATAATAAAAGTTTCTATAAATAGATTTCCCATAAACAGGATACTCAATAGCAACTTTCATAGAAGGAAACAATATCTTTAATTGAATTGGATCTGATGGCTTGTTTACCTTAATTACTTGCATACTTATGATTTACAAACAGATTGCTTGACCCTTGCTAACAACACATCCAAAGTGGAAGGCTGCCCAATAGAAGTCCACACAATAGGACGGTTACCTCGCAAAACCCTTGCAAACCGTGAACGCATTGTAGACCCTACATCCACCACAGAATAAACAAGCAAGTTCCCCTCAAAATCTTCAACTGACTTAAGAAAACGTTCCACAGGGACATCAGACCCAAAAAACAAAACAGTATCTTGTTTACGCCCAGACAAAAACAAGATACTGTCACCCCATGAATTAACAGACACAACATGAACAAAGTTTCGTACTTTATCTGGTATATCCTGAATACTAGAAACCAACACTAATGTTTTAATGCTCAACCTGCCATTTCATAATAAACATCTTGAAGTTCACTCTGAAGTTCCAAAACATACTGATCCAACAACCTGCGTTCGTACTTAAACGTCCTTAAATAATCATCCAAAGACTCCCCATTCACCATAACATCAAACAAGCCCGCATAAGTAAAACCTGGGAGCCCAGTACCTTCCTTATCTAAAGCTGTAACCTTAGCATGTAACTTTTCCATCAAAACCCTATTACACAAATCCTCCACTATATCCTGATGCTTATCCTGAAGAAGATCCAAAGCCTCAATTTTACTATCACCAACTGGCATATTCAAAGACGAAGCCCTTAATTCAGGATGTACATTTTCCTTCCTCTTTAAATCTTGAAGCCTATGATAAACCCCTGACTTAACATAATTCTCATACTTACCACCAAAACAAGGACCCCAACGCTGATACCATTTTTTATCCCAAGAATAAGTAACAATATCAGAAGTAAGCTCCTCTAACAAATCCTGAGTAAGTGTACCATAAAAGACATCATGATAAACCATGATAATACTTTCACGTATTATATTTGTCTCAATCTTGGCATCATAGCCAGACAAATCACGAAACACCTCATACTGAGGTTTCTTCTTTTCCTTCACAACCACCAAACTCCGATGATATGGAATATCCTCACCTACTTTTACCACATCCGTATCTTCAATAACAGACCCCCAAAACACCCCACAGACTGGAACCTTCACCTCCTGCCCATTAGACAAGAGCGCCTTCGTTGTCCTTCTATTCGAAGGTGCCAACTTAACCACTGTCAAAACCATATCCTACTCCTTATATCTTAAACTTAGACTTTAACGAATTTAAAGTCTCTAAAGTATCCTTATTCAAAAAAGGTGGTGCAGTAGGATGAATATTATTTTGCTCCTTCAAACTAATACTCTGGGAAGGGATTCCTGCCACCACACCACCACTAACACCCTCTGTATTAACACAAGTAAAAGTAGCATTCAACTGTGTATAAATTTTATTCAACAAAAGAAAAACCTGATCAAACTTACCAGTCAAATCAACCTTACTTAAACTATCAGTTAGCGCATTCGCAGAAAGAACCAATGGAGACCTTGCATAGTACAGAATAGCACTACACAAAAAATTCTTAGCCTCAACACCAGACGAAAAACCCTCTACAATCTCATACACCTCCTTATCAACCGGAATAGACAAGTCCAACGGCATCTTAAGTACTGGGTGGGAAGTTCGCTTCTTTCTTTCCGACATACTCAAGTTCCGCTTTATAAGAAATCACACCACCAAACAAAGTCCTTCTAAAATTCGTAGACATTTCCTGAACTTCCCACCCATCCAACTGAAGACTATCTATTTCCTTATGAAAATTTTCCTTATTAAGTGATTTTACCACCCTAGTCTCATTCTTTTGTTTAGAAAAATTGCCAATATCCGGAAACATTAAAAGCATACACACCCCTTACTGAATAGACAAAAGTTTTAACATACCCAACGAATTACTTCTAAGGTAATCAACATTAAGTACATTAACCTTAAAATCCTTCACAAACCGGTCAAGAATTAAGAAGGAACCACCACCACACAAAATAAGATAGTCTACCCTCTCCTCACCAATAAAATTATTCAACCCCACCTTAATTTCTTGATAATATTTTTCCAAAGAATCAAGCTTCTGAAGAACATCCCATGGTTTTATAAATTTCCCATGAACATTCGAAAAACTCTTAGAATGATCAGATAACGATGACTCAATTTCCTCCAAACTAAGCTTAATACCACCAGTAGAAAAAAGACCCTGAAGTTCCAGTATAAGATGACGTGTTCCATAATCCATGGAGTAACCACCAACAAGAGTCATTTCATCTACCTTCGAAAAATCAACAGTATACCTGCCTATATCAAGTACAACACCACGCCCAGACTGAACAATATCAAATTCTTTTGTCCCTACAAAATTAAAAATTGAAGCATAACCCTGCTGAAAACAAAACAACTCCTTAACCGAAAAAGAAACATCCTTACTTACTACCTTCCCACCTTCCACCACACCTAAACCTATTTTATGAGAACCCTTAAGAGCAGACGAATAAAAAGACACCGCCTCATTATTTGAATATGTAAGATTAATGGCAAGCGAAACTGAACCACCTGACCTTTGTGTGATTTTTGCCAGAACATAAAGAATAATAGCTACCCCAAACTTATGAAACTGATTACCCTCAGAAAACCCTGAAGCATTAACCCCCTGCTTCCTAGCTTGCTTACCAAACATAAAAAAAGAAAAGAAATCTTTATTCCAAGCACCCTGAGTCTCCTTAACTTCTATCTGAGAAACCTCAGAATCAGAATAAGAATTCACTAACGCACTATCAGGCCTCGAAAAACTACCATAAGAAGTTGATACCAAAGACGGAATTTCAAAAGAAACTGCCTTCTCAAAAGTACTTTCTGTATAAGAAACCTTAACTGAACTTCTTCCAACATCAATAGCCACAAGCATAATAACCCCTCACCACTAATACGAATTTGAATAACCTAAACACCCTTAACATAAGCTCTATTTATTTTGAACTACCCACAGACACACCAAACTCCCTACCACAGTGATAACAAAACGCCATATAGTCAGCATCCGGATGCACAGGTTCGTAAGGCAGCCACACCATCTCCCTACCACAGACAGGACAGTATGAAACCAGAACAACATTCATATTCTTAGTAGAATTACTCTCCATTAGGAAACACAGCCTTTATAAAGTCCTGATACTTACTAGTTTGATGAATTGCTGGAAAACCGTACGAGTAAATCAAGAAACACTCAACCCATGAATAACCAGAATCATGAAACCGTTTGAGTAAAAAAGCCGCCACCTGGGTATTTTGTAAATCATCCTTTAAATCTGTAGTAGTATCTTTTAGTACATTATCCTTAATCCACTGAAGATGGGATGGCCTAACCGAAAACAAACCAACACCACCATACAACTCATTAAACTTATTGTCTCTAAGATAAATCGCAAAACGTTCCATAGGCCCCACAGGAACCCCATAAGATGTCGCTACATCATCAATAACAAAAAATGGATTGTCTATTGTTGTATTAACGACAACAACATCCTTATTTGATACTTTCGTGGAATCTTTACCAGTAAAAAGAATAAATAAGCCAATCAAAATTAGCAGGGAAAGAAAAGAAGAAATAATAATAAAACCTGTAGCATCAAAAGTGCTATCTTTTTTATCACCACTTAAAATTATGTTCATGGGAGACTATACGAAATGTCGATCAAACAGACCTAAGAGCTACAGTTTTATTAAATGCACCCCTACACTTCACATACCAAGTATTTGACTCAGACACATAAAAGACATGATAGGATGTACCACCACAACTAAAATAATTTAACCCGCGATTGATAGACTTACTGATAACATTCATTTGTTCTAATGGGAGAACATAACCAGAGGGTGCAAAAACAGAAAAAGTCATGCTAATATATAAAGATAGATTATTTAGGATATCAGTGATAGCCTTTACCAACAGACTTTCGCTTCACCTTCCCATCCTCAACAACTTCATCTTCACGTACACGATGGTAAATACCAACCCCACCATAAGCAGTACCAACCCTCACATAATCAGGACTTCTATCATAATGCTTTGCATTCTTAATAGCCTTTGACCGATTTCGTATACTTTTCTTAACCATACCTTGCCACCCCTCCTAACACATCAGCAGTAAACCTTTGCCACCATGTCCTCTTATAACAACCTTCAGGCCATCGACCATAATACCACTTATACCTTCTCAAAGGATCCCATTTCTTGTGGAACACCCTGTCCCACCAGTTATTGAACACCGCAGAAGGAACACCCACCACCACCAAATACAACGGCCCTAAAACGCGTGATTGCAAACTATGGCCATGTTCATGATTGATGTTTACCTCATCACTAGGATTATCATGCAATAAAATATATTGCCCTAAAGATACCCCAAAAGTAATCTTAGGACTTGTCCAATAAGACGGAAAGTCAACATACCTTTGTTCCTTCGCCTTATAAATCCAGATTAAAAACAACCCAAGTAAATTCTGGGGTAACTGCCATATCCACAAGAGAACCGATAGTAGTTTATTTCTCATACACTATATCTAAAATAAAAATAGATAACATAAACCCAACTTAACAAACCATGAAGTATAGCCCACACAATTGAATGCCACTTTACATAAGACATAACTATAGCTAGATAGCTTCCAAAAGAAATGCCGGTCTTAACTAGGCTATTTTTGCTTTTTATATCTATACCCACGATATTACCTTCCTTTACATTCGTTTTTCTCGCAATCTATTCTGTATTCGGAAACCCTAATTTCCATGAAGGATAGCAATTAGTTCATTTTCCCCCCACTACATAATCTGTACTTATACCACGTGCCCAAAATGCACAAAGCCTTTTAATTCTACCTTTAGTATAGCTAATATCAATCAGTCCCCTTTCTTTACCGCTCCCTGATCTCATTCGACTTCCCCCATGTCAAATACTTCCGGGCAAAGTTTCCTACATTCCTCGTAAAGCGGAATCATAAGCGCTCGCATATCAGGGTGAGCCGCTTTCTCAATGGCGCGGAGTTGAAAGATATGTCTAAGCTCTGTGAAATCGCACTTCATAACAATCTCTGTTTTTGTACAGTTTGGAAGAACAGAACGGGCCACTTGTGCAGTAGTATCCCCGCTAATTAGTTTATAATCATACTCAGCACATTCGCATACTCGACACCAAGCAGCATAGTCCCTATCTGATGTAATTCCAGAAGGCTTAATAAATGTTATTTCTTTACCAAATTTATCTTTACTGTAATCACAGTACCGCGTACTTTCAACCATAAAGGAACATAATCTGTGGCGCGTAAGTTCACTCATTATACCTCTATCTGTTACAAATCTTACTACCATATTTCCAAATTCAAGAGCCGCAAAATGTTTCATACGTATAAGCATTTTGATAAAATCCCGCCAAGAATCATCAGTAATCCTATCCTCTGATTTATGGGATACGCGCCCGGTACTTTCTATAAGTTTAACCTCTCGGAGCCATTCATCAGATGTTGCTGGATATTCAATTGTAAAACTCGGCTTAACTATTTTCATACCACCTCATATATTTCCAAAAAAATATCCCTCCGACAGGGATAAAACTCACCCTTAACCCCTTTAATAATTAAATCGCCAGAAGCACAGGTCATAACCCCTTCAAGAGTATGTACCTGGTAGTAAAAAGCCACTGGGATTATCTTCTGTTGGCTCTAAAACAGGGGAAGGAACCTCAATAACTTGTTCCTCGGATTGCCTCACTGTATACTTAAACAAACCACAGGAAGAATTAAAACAGCTATTACCTGAATTACCATCAACCCTTGATACACAATTCTTTATATCACAGTAAACATTATCAGCCGTAATTACTCCACATCCTTAAGCATAAACTCACCCTTCACAATCCAGCCCAGACCAAAAGCCTCAAGCGCAATAAACTCACCCAAGTACACAAACCCACCAAAGTAACGGCCCAGCAAAGCATCCCCGCCAAAACCAAACACCAAACCGCCCAACATCACCCAACCACAAATCTTATACAACCTGTTCCGAAGCCGCTTACGTGGAGTCATATCAGTACCCGCGCCAGACTTTGTAAACTGAAATTCAAGAATCCAAAATAAACCACCAAAGAAAACCAGTGCACCTATTGCATGAAGTACATTAGTAACATTCATGGGGAGCATCATAAAATTCCTGACGGATGCCCCTTGGAGATAACAAGGAAACAAAACCAACACCAAAGCCCCCACACCAGCCAAAGCAGACAACCACCTATCCTTAATGTCATAACCAGTATAACAAATCAAAAACATACCAGTACTAAAAACCAACCCCTCAAAAATTATGCTTGTAGAGTAGTAATGACATGCAGAAATAGACGGAATTATAATACCAGTGGGATTATACCCACCCCCAAAAATAACTGCAAAAATCCAGTTAAGTATTGGCATTGCCATTCCGCAAAATCCAAGTGCCTGTCTAAGCAAATTCTGTTGACTTACCTGTTCTTTTGACATACTTCCTCCTCATAATTCTAACAACATACCCAAAGAGTCCAATCGGATTTGCACCGATTCTACCTCGTACTAAACTTCCAAGGTGTGCCCTCTTACACCATAGACCCAAAACAAAGTCTTCCTTCTGCATACTTACTCTAAAACAAGACGCATAATAGCCACAGGAGATTGTACCGTCCCAACAGTAGCAGATAACCCATTTGTCCTCGGATAAATAACACTATAAGTACAAGATTCCCCTGTAACTACTTTAAACCGATCAATAAAAGCCTTAAAAAATTGCTTCATACGTACCCCTCTCTATATAAACTACTCAGAGTCAATAACCAAAGAGTCATCAAACTCATCCACCTCAGCTACGGCAACAGACTCTTCAGGGATAGGCTTAGTAGCATCAATAAACCTAGTAGCCAGATCAACCGACACATTAACAAAGGACTGTAAACAATGAAGATAATCATCTCTAAATAACGTATCACCATAACTCGATACCAAGGAACACAAAATATTCTCCGCTAACCTGTCACGCCTGTAATTAGGGTTATACTTATCTGCCATAACCACCATCCGAAAAACCAGAATCACTCAACATACTCACCTCCCAACACCAAAAAACACCCACACCACCAAACCAGCTACCATAAAACGTACAACCCATAGCAACGCATGAGTACAAGCTCTATACCAAGCGCAACGCATATTAAGACCAATTAACTCTTTAACAATACCTTTAGTTACCTCCATATCAACCTCACGACCGACACAGCATACTCAATAGATGACTCAGGTACATGATTTGTAATGACAGCCGTATACCCAGCGTTGTATGCCAATGACGTGCTGAACGCTTTTGCCTGGGGTACCAAATCCCCCGCAAATTTCCGATACAACCATCTAATATGCCTCACTGCAACATACGTGGAATGATATGGATTATTCCACTCAAACTTATCTTTCCTATCCCAATACCGAGGAATAAAATCACAGTACAAATATTGAGAATTTAACTGCCATAAACCCAAATCCTTACTGCCATTCCTATTTACAGAAACCGTTTTAGAATTAAGTGAAGGATTCTCTTTATACAAAATAGCACCAGCCAAAGAAACCGGAACCCCAACTTTCTCACACTGATTCACAAAATACATATACCATGTATCCGGTAAGCTAAAAGCCACAACAGAAAAAGAAAATAAATAAATAGAAAAAATTAGTTTCTTCATACCTTCCATGCCTTGACTTTAGCAACGATAGCTTTAGCAGCTTTTTTCCTTTCTAAACCTGTACCAGCCTCACGCCATACTCTATATAAACCAGGATTGCCCTCCTCAGTTGACATACATAAAGCAAGAGGACAATCCATACAATGATGAATCAAAACCTCACAAAGAGGGCACCGATTAGTAAGATGCCTAATAAGCACCAGTAAATCTTCTGGCAAACCAAGCTTACTTTCTATTCTGGAATGAGTTGCTATATATCTCCAAACCTTCAAAGTTATTTGTTTAGCTTCTTTGGTAGTCACCTTTTTCTCCTATCAAAAAGGGGCAGGGAGAAAAAGGAGTAGTAAACCCCCCTGCCCCAAAAACAACATGGGCAGGTAGTCATACCACAAACCCCCGCCCGCATGCCAACGGCATGATACTAACCTATACGATTACGATGCCAAAACCAGATTTACTGCTTCCTGGACATAGTTATCCCCATCAATGAATGATACCATCCGATAATCAGCCGACTTCGCAGTTACCCGGCGCGGCTTCACATTCGACCGCCAATCAGCAACCCCATTCACAAACGCCCAGCCAGTACCAAAATGATTGCCAAGGTCATCCTTTTTACCGCAAAGTTCACGAACCACCTGCTTGACATCAGCATTAGAAAGCTTTTGACGGGCCGTCCATGACTCATCCTCAGGAAAAAGCTTACCCAAAAGAACATCCACATCAACTTTCTTCCCCGACATTTCCTCGGCAAACTTCCTAATACCACTAAAATAATCATCAGCCATCCGGAAAGTCCTTAACGCCTCTTTCTTCCGTATATCAGCAGATGACATATGCCGAATCGAAATACCACGGGTATAACCTTTAAGCGCCGCATTAAGTGTATTGTTGCAAACTACACGAATACCAGTTGTAAAAACTTTCATGCTACCTGACCCATCGTGCGTATTTGAGAGGCATAAGTATTTCTCAACCTCATCATCCAAAATCTTCTCAGCCGGAAGATTTATAAGCATGAACACCCTTCTCCCATTAAATAATGATCCAGATGTCTCATACCGAGCTTCACCTTGCTTAATGTCCATGAGACTATCCGCAAACTTAAAAGCATCAACATTCTGGATGATGTGATACTTATCAGAAACCACACCCAGAACCTCATTGGTGTCTTCCCTCACATTCGCCATGAAACCGGGGATAGAAGTAGCCTGTCCAGTAAGCTTCGCTGTAGTTATAGCTCCCTCAGTATAAACAGGCTGGGATACTACCCTCCAATCCAACTTGGCTACCCGCAGAGCATCCTCACTGGTAAGACAATCTGGAGTAACCACCCCTAAACCATGCCATGGCTTTTCCCTGGCTGAAAACATCTGATCATTTTCCATTATTCCGTGCATAAAATCCTCCAAATAATAACTATACGTATCCCATACAGAACACGATAAATCACAAAAGTTTACTAAGCTATTTTCTTTAAAGACTTCTCAATACAATCCTGGCAGATTCCATTAACAAGATGGTTATGTTCAACACAGAAAAAAGAATGACATTCCTCACATTCACCATACCCTTCCTCATTGACTGAACCACCACAAACACCACACTCATGGTCATCCAACCAATGATTAACCACATCAGACCTTGTATCCCATATTGTCTTTTCCATAACTAACTCCTACGAATTAAGATAAACCTACCTTAACAAAATAAAGTACAGATACAACTGTGTATAAAATAAAAAGGCCATCCTTTCGGATGGCCTAAAAAAGGCTGTAATAAACTACTGAGATTCAAGATCCGGCCATAAAGAGAACAGCATATGCTTAAACTGATGCTTATCAACTAAACCATAAGAATCCATAACCAGAACACCATTCTCAACAAATAAAAGCAATGGAACAGATGAAATAACATGGCCAGCTACCTCCGGATCCTCCACATCACATGTCTTAAACACCACACCCGGAATTTCCAAAGTGAAAAACCAATCCAGCATAATCTTACATGTCGTACACCATGTAGCGGTAACTAATATAACTTCACGATTCACTTTATTTCCCCCTTTTCATATCAAAGCTAACTACTATACCGACAATAACCGCGATAACTATAGCTACACATACTAAGATTGTAGCACCAAAAGTAACCTTATCCTCCCTCTCCATTTGCTTTAGTTCCTCCGGGGAAGCATAATAAAGTTTATAGTAATCCCTGGCTGCCCTAGCAACGACATTATCGGAATTCATATCATCCAAGACTCGTGACTTTGGTACAAGATCATCTTTACTCAACTTCATGTACTTTTCTCCTTATCTTTACAGCACACTACATATTTCCACCACAGGAATCTACCTTGTCTTATATGATATTCACAATCATGACATGCCGTAGAACCAACTCTATTAACTATAATGCCTTTTAACTTTGTACCAGTTATTTTTATACCAAAAGGACACGATGTAAGACTTATAGCACCACGAGTTTTATACCTTATTATCATTCAATTCTCCTTTTTTTATATAAGGAACTGTAAGAGATGGATTCTTACCCATCCCAGAATGAGAAGCCTCCGGTACATAATAAAGATCGAAAGCACATCTAGGCGCAGAGCATCCTACATAAGCAGTAGTTGTCCACTCTGCAAAATAGCAATAAAAGCATTGGTTAATGATTGATCTTATCGTCATTTTGAACCTCTACCTCCTCGATGAATAATCGATAATCGTCATAGCCAAATTTCTTTAACTGCTCTATTGCTTTATCTCTAATTTCTAAGCAGTTCTGCTCATGAGACGCGTATTCATTACGCCCGTTCATAAAATGTATCCACATCATTATTTGAGCTTGAATGGTACATTGCTTATGAGCAATATCGTGTACCGTCGCTCCTATCATTAAATGCTCTAATTCACAAGCAAATACATCCCATTGCGATTGTTTTAATCGGAACATTAATCTGGTCTCCAATCCTCTAGCGGTTTTCCCCAAGGGGTACAGGCACAAACCACAGCCCAATAAAAGTTATAACTGAGAGTCTTAAACTCTTTATAAGGCATTAACAGCCATTTTCCCTGGCTACAACCCCTATTTGCATATACTGCAGCATCATCAGGATAGGGAATTTCGTATTCTTTTTCAAATTGCTCAGGGGTTGGCCATTTATGATGATAAGCAATACAGTTGCTACACACCGATCTATCCGCAAGTATCTTACCAAAAATAGCACAATAATCAGACTTATCAGCCACGATAAAACCAGCCGAACAATAAAAGTCTTTATCAATTTCCTTCATTTTTAATGTCTCCCATTATCCTCTTCTCTAAACTTTTCCCTTTGTAATCTATCAATTTCGGCGGCTATTAAGGCCCCAGCTTTCACAAGATTCCTAATACGGCTACTGGGCTTCCACCAATCCCGATGCCAGGGCCAAAGCAATCTAAAAATATTAATTGTTACCGCTCCGTCCTTAAGAGTTACAAAATTAGAACAATCAAGGACGGCATAACAAGCCGCCGCTTTTGCTAGTTCACCAATTGCATGTTTGTCATCATGCTCTGCTGTCCAGCCTTCTTCATTTATTTGGCGTTCACGCTCTACCTTTATTTGATCTGCTCCGCTCATAGGCAGTGGTATAAGCTTTGTCTCACTGCCAGTACCTTCTACTTTGTCATAGCTGGGCGGCATTTTATCAAGCATAGCCTTTATTTTTTCAGCATTTTCTTCCTCAAAATACTTCATTTAATCCTCCTCTTCCTCTTCTTTTACCCTTTTGCCAAATAAATATGCAAGTCTGCTAATTCCATGATTTCGGTAATAAACGGAGAAGAAGTTATAGTGTAATACTGTACGTATAGGGTACACAAAGATAATTATTGGAATCCAAATAGTAAAAGCCATATAAGGAATACAAACACCACTATCTTTCCTCAGTGTGTCGGCTATAATAACTACAATCGCATTAAATAAATGAACACCAATTATTGACAAACTAACAATCCAGTACCACTTCATTCGATTTTTCCCCTTTTGTCATCAATAATAGCCTCTGCCAGTACATGCAGTTATGTTTTAACACTGATGATAGTTTATGACCGTACACTTCCTCAAATTACTTATGATACGGGTCCCATACCCCATCATCCATTACTTTTAATGCTCTCTCCATTTCAGCCTGTTCTTTAGCATTGCTTTCATGTGTATTACCTTCTGCATATTCACTTTCAGAAAACTTCTCTTTAAACTCTGTCATTGACCTAACCCAAACTTCATCGTCAGGAGAATTTAAAGGTTTTGAAAAAGCATATACCACTAATTCCTGGTTAATATCCCAGGCCGCTTTAGCAATTTCAAGAACGAGATAAGAATGACCAGTTTTAACATTGCAGTAAGTTTCACCAACCTTTACATTATTCAGCATCATTTACCTCGCTTCTTTCTGCGTTTATAACAAATGCGTCATAAGATCGCCTCTCTTGCTTTAAGCGTGGTTCAAGTTCACTTTCAATACGTACTTTTAATGCCTCATTTTCACGCTTCAATTCGTCGCGTTCTTCTTTGACTTTTTTATATGTGCAGTCATAGCAGTTACCTAAACAGGCATGGCTTATATCTTTATATCGTTGATCAGTGCAAGGACTAAACATATTTATTTTTCCTCCTCTGGTGGGTCAAGTTTAGCACCGCATGAGGGACAATAGCTAAAATTCATTGCCCCCGTAAAACCAACAGAGCAAGAGGGACATTCATAATATGCACCTCGATTTATCCACCTTAACCCCTCCGGCTGGACTTTCAACGGGCAGTCAGGATGACGTATATAACCCTCACTATATCGATCAACAGACACATGGAGTTCTTGACAACGACAATTCCTTTCATCATCATCCATTCTATTTAGTGGACACGTAAAACAATTAGTAGGTACATGACCAAGTTCAAGTATTGCTTTCATCTTATTTAATCTCCTCTGGATATGTCACAAACCATCTACCTCTCGATGTAACGCACTTTCATACTGCTGCTCAAACTTAGTCCAATCACTATTAAACGAGACTATACAAGGTACACTATTAAATGTGAATTTAACTTTTACAGTTCTTCCATTTTTATAAATAAGCCCTTTACATATTCTAAACGCATCATGGATATCTGTACCAATAACAAACTCAACAGTTATTTCACCCCCGATTATTTCCATTGCAGAAGTATCAATATTATCAGTATCAGCACCCTTATTCAAAGTATAACTTACCCACCTCAGAAACCCATCACGTTCTTCATCGGTTAGCATAGCTTCAATATTTTGAGCTAACTTTAAAACAGGATCACATTTTACATCTCTGATAGCCCAACCACCATTATTAAAACTAAAAGGCGGTTTAATTTTATCTGTCATATTCTTTACCCTCCTATGGTAAGTAGAATTTAACTCTACATGAAGGGCAGTACCATTTATAACCCAATTTCAACCATCCATCATCCTCCATTATTTCATCAGGGTAACTGGTCTCTTGCTCAGTTAATTCTTCCCTATCACTACAATCATCACACTCATAAAAATAACCCTTCATTACTTTTCCTCCCCATTAAACCTGCAAACATCACAATACGACGGTTGATCATTAGTTGTCTCATTACCCTTGCAAAAGAAATTATACGGATCAGGATGAGTACAACTACCCGAAACCCCTCTGACACCAGCAGGATCACCACATTTAACATCCCTTGCTGTAACCAATGTATTTATACAATGTTCAAGTATTTCTTTCGCCTTATCAGCTTCACCAATTACTAACAAATAATGAGCATCTGCCAAAGCACCAATAAACTCATCAAAATCAACACCAACAGAACCAACCTTATCTTCAAACTCCAATTTCTTCACCTCCCCAAACTGAAACAATATCCGCTTGCTAACCGGGATCTCTATAACCGATTTATTACACGAATTCAAACCGCTCACCCCGCCTCCAAGACCTTATACCTGATGTTATAATCCACAGAAGCTTTACGATTACACACAGTACAATACCCCTGCAAACCATCCCACATTTGTTTCTCTGCTTGAAACTTCGACAGCCGCTTCCAAGTATTACAGCCAGCACAATGCTTATACTCTTTGCCATCCAACTTAATATGCGGCTTCACATGATCACAACCATACCGCAGCACCTCGGCTTCTACAGGAGCCAACACCTCATGACCATCCCACCGAAAAATTACTTTATATTTCACTTCCCCTCCACATAGACACTAATATGAATTATCAACTCAACCAGACCCTAACACCAAGAGAAACAATCAAGATACAAATAACCATTAAATCAATAAAAGTAAGTGGGGCCTTCTTAGAATATTTAAACCAGAAAGACATTACGCCCATAATAAGAAATAAGGTACAAAAAACATTTATCAGGATAACCATTCAAAAACACTCCATTAAAAGGCATCGGATGGATTCGAACCACCATTAACGGCATTCACGCTACGTTCCCCTTTCTTCCAATTTTGGGTACGATGCCATGAATCTATTTATGTTCCACAGATACCTGTACGAATTAACCCTTGTATAAAATTACTTAAGCAATTCATCCAAATGAGCGATAACATCCTCAAGAGAACCCAGAGCATCACTCAAAAAATGAACCGAATTATCATAGGAATCATCACGGAGATCAAGATCATCAATTATCCCCATTAAAGCATACTTAATGGGGATAATACCAACCTTATAATATTCCACTACAGCTTTCTGTTCATTAGTCATTTACTATTCCTTCTCCCACTTAAACCAATCACAGATCCCGTAACTTTCAACCCAGTATATTATACCATCATCCTCGTTATCAGGATGGTCACATTTAAAATTACCATGATTGAATAAAGAATACTTACAGTTAAAACAGCATTTAACATCTTCCCTGTAGCGCTTATCCATTTTTATCCTCCCTTACAAAGTATCATCCCTGCAAGACTCAAACCAATCACAAACACCTTCTGCATTAACCCAACAACCAGGCCCACTATTTTGATCAAGTTCATAAGGATGCACACACAAATGCATACCATGATCAAATTCGCAATACTTACAGGAACCACAACACCTGCCATATTCATGATAGTTTTTCACTATAGCACCCATTCCAAAACCTCCTTATGAATTAAGTTCAATTAAATACCGAATAGAACAGCGAGCATGATCATAAATAACATACTCATTATTCCTCAAATCAACACCACCTTTCGCAAAAACCGTATCATACCCTTTAGCAGATACTTGTTTCTGATCTAACCTAGTCATCCATGAAGAATGAGTCTTCCCATTAAGCAAGTCCCACGTCCTACCAAGGTTAACCGCAAATAAAGCCAAGTACGCTTTATTAGAAGAACCTGAAGCCCAGTAAGAACCCCTCAAGGAGGTATAACCAATGGACTTCTTCGCCTTATCTGCAAAATACACCCCATCCCCTAGCATCGACCCAGTTGTACTAACCCCCGAAGGACGAATCAATAAACCACGCTGCAAAACCGATAACCAATTTTCATTCTTAGTACCATGATAAAGTAACTTTGTCTTACCTTTGATTAACCGGGATTCAGTGTCCTTATTAACAACCTTGAATATCTTTTGACTTGAAACCTTAAAATCAGAATTATGTGCAATATTATCACGGTCAGCCTGAGAAGCTACCTCAATATCCAAACCGAGGGAGTGCAAATCTATATTGTCGGAAACCTGGGAGGAACCAACTTGAGACTGGAGAGTATCAAGTAAAGACTGCTCATTTTGAAGTAACTTAACCGCTTTATCATGAGAGAAACCATCTTGAAGAAAATAAAACCGGGTATCAGCCATCCTACGGGGTATGGTACGATACAATTTCTCAAGCAAAGAGTTAATATCAAGATAAGCTTTATGGGAACCAGTATCACCCACTACACCCTTAAGCTTACCAATGATACCCTGGGCTTCATCAATTTGTGCCTGTGTAACCGATTCAGAGGAAACCAGATAATTCCTTGAAATAGATTGCTTGGCCGACTTAATAAGAAATAAAACCAACTCGCGAATATCATCATTGGCTATCATAAGATTAGATGGCTGAACCGTGGATGTATCTCCAGAACCATGACCAACCACACGAGTATAGCCCTTACCTAATTTCTCCTTAAGTATAGATTCCCAACGAGACATAGGATAGGTTGTTGACTGGGGAGAAGCACCAACCCTACCCCATTCAGCAAGGAAGTTACCATCACTCTGTTCGGATAACTTATAATATTTATTATTATTTGATTGACTTACAAACATCAAATATTCTGATAGCATTGTTCTCTCCTTATCTTCTATACGAATTAACAGAATTTACTTAACGTAAACAAAAGAGTAAGAAGAGGGACCACCTGAAAACTCAGCAGGTTTTGACCATGCACAAAGACCCTCCATATTAAGATCACGAATCAAACTATCAACAGCCACATTATCTATAAGAATCCTTGCAGCAACAAACTCATAATCCAACCGTACAACATAACCACACAAATCCAGATATCTAACCAGTCCATCAATGGATAAATCCTTCAGTATCACTCTTTTTAATGCCATTTTCTTTCTCCTTAAGTTAAGATGTTCCTACATTAACAAAGTAAAAAGTTAATACAACTGTGTATAAAATAAAAAAGCCATCCAAAAGGATGGCCTACAATACCCAAAATAATAATTAGTCAAAACTAAAAACCATCCCATAAATTGCATTCATTCCATGTACCACAGCATCCTCATGTACACCCATTCTTTCAGCAATTTCAATATAACTCAAACCCGAACAAACCAAACTAGCAAGTCTCGGCAGTACCACAACATCATCATCCACCAATGTATCCCTATAATTCAAATACAATGCACAAGCTGCTAAATAACCAGATTTGGAAGGTCTAACATTATTCACATATACGGAATTCATAATATACTCCTTAAATTCAAGATACTCATACCTTAACAAAGTAAAAAGTTAATACAACTGTGTATAACTTTAATTAGAATGTTTTATCCAAAGAACCTCAGTACGTTCCCTGTCAGACAAAGAAGAAGTAGTGCCACCTCCAGCTAAAACCTTCCTTGTATGTCTTTCCCAGCCGGAAAGCATGGAATCATACAACTCAGACTCATAACCAGACACAATAACCATACCACTCAAAACAAGAAGCTTATCCAACAAAGATTTATGCTGTTCCTCAGTCATTTCATAATTATATATTTTCTTATACCTCTGACTTCTAGTAGACAAAAGATAGGGAGGATCAACATAAAAAACCGTTTCAGGGGTATCCCATACTGGAAATAATCCCATTGCATCTTTATTCTCAATAGTAACTCCCTTCAACCTATCAACAACAGACAACAGAGAATTAGCATATTTATCCCACCCCTCAGCAAACGTTGTAAACCTATCCACATCTCCAGTCCGAAACCCTGGATAGGCACCATAAAATAATCCAGTGGAACCAAAACTGAAATGAGACCTTACAATAGCCCGGCGCGCCCGCTCAACCGGATCATTTGATTCCATAGGCTCACAAGCCAAGTAATACTCATCACGTGCATAAGGTGTTAAATCCAACGCACGAATTAGCTCATTCGGATAATCCCGGAAAACTTGGAAAACATTAACTATTTCTTGATCAAGATCATTATAAACTTCAACATGACTACGCGGTTTTCTAAGAAGAATAGAGCCACCACCACCAAAAGGTTCAACATAAATCTTATGTGCTGGAATGAATGATAAAATCCATGGCGCTATCTGCCACTTACCTCCAAAATAGGTAAAAATGGGATGTTTAATTTCTTTATTAGTTTCCATGCAAAACTATACGAATTTAAAAGGTCTTATCCATAATAGAAACAAGGTAATCTACATTCCGTTTATTCTGTAAACTTTCCCCAATAATAGTTTTCTTCCTAGCATTATACTTCTCAATATCATAATCATTTTCTACTATTTGAGAAGAAATTATCCTTATCTTATCTTTATCTGGTCTAAAATCAACTACCACCAACAAAGGAAAATTTTCATAACCATCAGGATGACCATAAACTAAATGTCTTACCTGTCCACTCCGTGGATCTTTTTGATCTACAGTTCTCTTATATGAATCCTCATAAACAGAAGCTGCTAACATAAAATTAAAAAAGTGCTTCTCTACATTCTTGTTATTCTTATCTCTATCCCAAATAAATGTTTTTCCATTATATAAATAAGTAGCATCCCCAACACCACCATTCTCCATATCCTTTTCTTTATACTTTGAATCTAATCCTATTAAAAATTCATCAGCCATAGAAAGAATCAAAATCCTACCCAAAACATCAACCCCCCTAATCTGCACGAAAACCCCAAGCCTTCCTTCCAAACAATTCATTCCTCTGTTTTATATACAAAGCCACCTCTTTATTATTAACTTCCTTAGCAGAGCCTATTATTAAACCCCCATCAAAATCATCATTATCACCCACTAAAGAAACTTCCACCATACCAAAATCAGGATTACCATCTAAATACCCCGTACGCTTATACACAGATTGCATAGAAAAATCATACCACACCCCATTTTGCTTCTCAGGAACATCCAAAGTATGACCCTTTAATGCAAAATAAGCTAAATAAAAACTAAATCCATAGTTATCTATATTTGCATTACTATCTTCTATTCTCCAAGTATAACCACCAATATGATAATCAAACCATGGATCATCTTCATAAACCCATCCTTGACCACCAAACCTCACATCCTTTTCAAAGAAAAGATCTGACCTTGTATAATCCTTAAACCTGGAAAGTATAAGTTCTTTGTCCATACCATTACTATACGACATGAACTACCTGAAAACAAGTGTGTATAAATAAAAAAAGCCCTGGCAGAATGGAGAAAGGGCGGACGGAAAACACACCCTAAGGAGGACCCTGCCAGGGCCAATAAACCTATTTAAATAAATGCGCTAACAATAAACCACCAGCCACACCAACCACCATCCCAGCAGGGATACCAATAGCCAAAGCAATACGATACGTTTGTTGCCTTGATTGCATTAAAACTATGTACTGAGATTTTGCCTTATCTAACTTATCCATTTCCTCAATCTGTTCGCGTAACTGATTCAAGTAAGCCGCTTGAGCCTCTCGAATAGATGTCATATCCTTAGCAACTTGTTGCCCAACAGCAACATCCCCTTGTAAAGATGTTATAGACTTACTCATATCAAGCATCAAATCTTCAAGCTGGTCTAAACCAGATAACAACTGCCCTTTTACTGTGTCCTCAGACTCTACCTGCTGACCCCAAACAAGACTTGAAAATAGAAAAATAATAAAAATTAAACATACCTTTCTCAAGGTAAACTCCTCACCAATTCTCTTAAACTCCTGATAATATTCAACGCTTCCTGCAAATTGGAAGCCTCCCCATTAACAGTAGTAGATATACGATCCAATACTCCTGATAACTTTGCAATCTCTTCTGCCTGTTGATCATTCATAAAGTTCAACGCTTTAACAGTACTTGTCATCTGTTCCTTAACCACTGAGGTTTGTAGAGCCGCTTGAGCTAAAGCTCGTTCCTCACCAAACCTGCAAAATACAAAGGTACCAGCAATACCAATAATTAAACCCGCAATAAGTCCCAAAACAAACACTTTGTAATCTTTCATTTTTTACTTTTCTCCCCAAAACCACTATCTTCTTTTAACTTATCCTGCCCATAATTAACGGCAAAATATGCTGCCAAAACAATACAATCTGTCGCTGTAATAAAAGGTATAAACTCAACCTTACCCTTCATTACAATATAAAAGGTGAGTACCACAAAAGAGATAACCAACCAATTCTTTATACTAAGAAGCTTATAACGAAACTTCTTATATTTTTCCGGATCACCATCTTCATCACTCATTAAGACACCTTTAAAGAAATTACCTTTTCAGAAACTAATACATCCTCAGCAAAACGCCCAAACTCAATAGCATCTTGTGGAGACCACATCCTAATACATCCTAAAGTAGTTGGGGAAAACCCGTAATGAAACCAATAACAGTAATCCTTCACAACTTCATCCGTCTGATATTCATAATCACCATACCTGTCAAGTTTCCATACATGCACCCATTGCCAAGCATCAGTCAATATCTTACACGGCCCATACGTATTAAAATCAAACAAATCCTTTCCATTAACATCTTTTTGCCAAACAACCCCTGTAATATTCCAATCACCCACTGGAAACATACATGGCATATATGGCTTATTGCTATACAGAGAAGTTACCACTTGATTACTAAACCTCAAGCCATTTCTTAATGTCCGAACATTACAAGAGATAGTATAAATCTTACCAAAAGCTTGTAGTGAATTATCAGATAGATTTACCTTTACTACCATGCCTGTATATAAAGCAGGAAAGTAAACTAAGAAATCTGAATCAACTGTGAACCTGTACCGGAACCAGATACAATATTCACCTTCCCTATTTTATTAAAACCTAAAGTCCCACTATTAGCTGTACTATCCCAACCAAAAGTAACCCCATTAGAAGTACCAGAATTCATAAAATGTATAGAGTACCTTTCCTGAGTTGTACTAGTAGCAGAACCACCAAACGCAGAAGTAAGCAAGGACACCGGTACCGGAATTAAGCCAAGATAAACATCCCAACTACCAGTAGCCATTCCAGTGGGGGTTCTGAAGTAATAATCATAATCAGTAGTTACACCCTTCGCCCAATATCTCGGATCAGAATAACCCTTATCACCATTGGACTCCCCAGTAATAACAACTCGATGGATAGTTGACCCATTCCTCAGAGCTAAAACAAACTGCACTTTCTTTAATAAAGTCCCCCACCCATCATTAAGTATCTTAAGATTAAGATGAAAAGTACCATTCGAGGAAACATCATTACTGATAGAAACAGACTGAAGAATAAAACGATAACCAAGTTTCAAAATAGCATAATTATAATCACTTGAAACCCCATAACCAGCACCCCATGCATTAGATGTCTGCCACCTACCATAAGGTCCTGTACCAGAACCGCCAGCATATGAATGATTTAAACAGGACAAGTTAATCTTATTCGCTACATAAAAAGCATTCTTATCTACATCATAATTAGGTGGTGTGCCAGTAGAATAATCTGCAGTACAATAACTAGCATTGTTCATATCTATCTCTGCCACCATCGGAACATACTTACATTGAGATTCCGTCCAATTCAACTGACCATTTCTATCATCCCCATTACTTGCATTTTTCCAAGTATCTGAATCTGTAGCATCAGCATACAAAGCATCATTATAAAACCCAGAGCGTGCCAATTTTGAAGTACCAAAAGCCTGGGACAAAGTTAATGGAGACATACTACTAGTTGTATCTGTAGTATATGGATTCACAATAGAAGTATCTGACACATTACGAATATACATTGGCCTTCTTAAACCAATAAAAAAGTCCAAACCAGTAGCATCCAGAGTAGCATAAGTATAATCATATAACTGCCGTTGATACCTTGGATATACCGGATCATCTTTTCTAGGAGACCATCTCGAAGTATGCCATTCCCCCCATGGCCCAAACCAACCTAATTGAACCAGATAAATAACATCAAGATGATCCTTTATAAGATTATTTATAACATCAAGATGCCCATAAACAATATTAATATCAGTAGGCTCAGCCGTTACAGTGGGATAATTATCATAAGCAGGATCACTATTTGCATATTCACAACGGAAAATAACACCCACACCACTTGTTCTCGCAGTATTTAAACGTGATGTTATGGTATTAAGCTCATTTGTATTTAAATCCGCAGTTCTGGCAGTTCCCATTGCAAGTTGTACTAAATTCATAGTACCATTGGAGGTACTGTAATTGATAGAATCCCCACTAAAATTACTCGTGCCATTAGCATTAGAATTTAACTCAACATCCTGATACCAACCACGCCATGGGTTATTAGATATAATTGTCTTATCTTCACCAAAATTAAATAAGGTCTCCCCCGGAGTAACAATAATCTCTTCTTGATGATAGAAAACATAAACACTCTGAGAAGAAGGATTAAAAGTAAACCCTGACTTCGCTACAGACACAGAAACAGAACCGGAAGAAACTACGCCAGAAATACCTAAAGTATAAGTCCCAGTACCAGTCCGTGTTAAAGTACCCTTAGTTGCCCCTGAAACTGTAATATCAGAAGCAGCAAAACCAGTTATATCCTGATTAAACACCAGAGTTAACAACGTTGTAGTATTATTCAAATCCCCATTAGCAGTCAAACTGGAGAAAGCAACAGCAACAGGAGCCACATAATAGTATACCTGAACACTCAAATTGGTTGGTATAAACGTAAGCCCGCTATGAGACACTGTAACCGTAATAGATCTAGTTGAGCTAATACCAGTCACTGTCAACTCATAAACACCAGTTTTTCCAGACACCTTTACCAGTGTCCCCTTTGTAGCACCAGTAGATAATGTTAAGTCTCCTACAACCAGGCCAGTAACATCAGCACTGAATGTCAAAGTAAGTTTGGTAGTCAAAGCAGAAGCAGACCCATCAGCTGTAACACTCAAAAAACTAAAACTACTCAAAGGCACCACACCAGCATCATAAACCGTAGTACTCCGACTACTATTAGAAACCACATACCCTGACTTGGCAACAACTACAGATATTTGGCCTGTGCTACCAACATCAACAACTGGAAGCTCATAAATTCCGCCCCCCAAACTCTGTAAAGTACTCCCCAAAGTAGTATTCGTAGTTCCTAAGTTAAACTGCAAATCTGACTTAGATAAACCAGATATATCACTGGAAAACTTTAAAGTTAACTTCGATGTCTTAGACATAAAATCTCCACTCAATCAGACTTAAGACTTCAATGGAACCCAAGTACTCTGATCATCAATAGCTATACCTGAGTTATCATCAGTCAAAGATGGAGTAAACCCAGCAGAACCAGTAACAGTAGAAACCTGATTAAGAGCAGTATACATAGCAGTCTTCCCTGTACCACCCCAAAAACCAGTACCCACTGAAGTTTCAGCACAGTACAATATTTTACAATTCCCTCCCGCAGAAATAGCCGCAGTGTACCACGGACGCACCATCTCAATTATACTTCCAGAACCAACTGCGCCACCAGAAACAGTGGTAGCATAAGACATGACCATAATTCGATCACAAACTCCCACCATAGCATTAGGCCATGTCTTTGACCCACTCTTAGTTGTTACTGAGGTGCCATTCCACCAATAAGCAGCGCAGACAGAAATATCATCAATGCCACTCCTGTCAGCCCAAACATGCTCCAAGAATGCTACAAATTGATTCGCTGTCGCTGTATTAGGCAGTGACTCCTCATACTCCAAATCAAAGTGAATACCATCAAACTTATTCTCAATAGCAGCACTGCTTTGATATGCCCTATACCTACTAATAAAATCTGTCCATTTTGTAAACGGTAAAGAGCCTGGAACAGTTGAAGTATTCCCATCATTGATATAGTTAACATGATTTAATGAAACAAACACTTTCATGTCTAATTTATGGGCACATGTAGTAAAAGCTTTCAAAGAGTCTAGACGATTCACCTTATTAGCAGCCGGAGTAACTGTAACATTCCCATTAACAAAAGCATCACCATCAATCTTATAATAGATTTCAGTTATCCCATTTAACTCCCAAAACTTCATACGTGCATACAAATCAGTAACATTACTAGATGAAGGTGGATTGGCTGATGGCATAGCATCATTTGAACTATCCCACCATTGCCATGTACCAAAAGTTTTTAATGGCTTCTTAAACACAGGCCCTGGAACCGTAGTCCTTGAACCATCTGACGAAGTGGCCCTTAAAACAAGACTACCCCCACTAAGATACCTATGCACAATAACCTTTTTAGTATCAGCACTAACACCAGCCTTGTTTACCCCTACCTCTACTGTACCACCAATATAAATATTTCCAGTAATCCCTAGAGTAAAAACTCCAGACCCTATCCAAGTTAAAGCTCCCTTTGAAATAACAGGATTTAAAGTTGGAACATGGGTAGTTGTATTATAAGTAGTTGAATTAACCGTAAGATTATTAAATACTATATCCTCAACTGCTAAATTTGGTACCTCATTATCAAAAGTAAGAGTAAGTAAAGTAGTAGATGCAGATGCCGGATCACCATTAGCCGTTAATGATGTAAACATTATTTCTTGCTGGGAACCGTAATAAACATCAACACTTCTAATACTAGGTGATACTGCAAAACCTAACTTGGCAATCAAAACAGAGACTTGTCCTGAAGCAATAATACCACTTAAAGAAAGTGTATAAAGACCTACACTAATCCGTTGAAAAACCCCTGGTTCAGCCCCTGTTGAACCTGCATCAAATAAGATATCACTAGCACTTAACTCTGGAATATCTGGATTAGTGCTTAAAGTTAGAGTTGAAGTAGTAAGTGAAGTAGAACCATCCGCAATAAGAGCGCCATAGACACACCCAACAGAATCTGATAACGCCTCATAAAATAAAATTGGCCTTTGCTCACCTAAGTCCCATTTCCATATGCTATCGTAATCCCACCCCAAAGTTTCTTGCTGCCACTTAAGAGACTTGGATTCAAACTCAGTTATCTCTATACCATTACCATTAATTAGATTTATAGCATAAGCATTAAAATTAATACTACTTATCCCTGAAACACCCCCAACATTAGTAGTGCCTGTAACAATATTAGTAGCAAAACAAGCACTTAAAGTACCATAATATCCCTTACCGGAAATACCACCAACTTGATCATCACCTGTAACATACCCAAAAGCATAACAATTTGACAAGCTAGTTTGATTTGATTGAGCTCCCTGAAGCCCAGCAATACCACCAACGTATAAATCACCTGTAACACTACCAATAAAATAAGAATCATATACCTTAGTAGTATACCCTCTTCCAAAAATACCACCCACACTCATATCACCAGTAATATTTCCCTTCACACAGCAACAACTCAAAGTAGCCCCAGTAGATACTCCTACTATTCCACCAGCACTTTCATTATAATCACCACCAGCAACACCAGTTACAGTACCATCAAAACGACAATTTGTAATATTAGATAAGGCCCCACTAGATCCTGAAATACCACCAACATAGTTAACACCATGCACCGAACCAAAAACACTACAATCAATTATACTAGCATAATGACTAGGTTGCCCCGATTTACCTCCAACAAGACTAGAAATGCCACCTACATAACTAGAACCAATAATATTACAACTCACCAATTTTATATTTCGTACACAACCAGTTGAAAATATATAACAAAATAATCCAACATTATCAACAGTAGGCTTATTAATAGTTAGGTTCTTAATTGTAAATCCATTGCCATCATATGTACCATTAAAATAGATAGTCCCATCACCATTAACATCATACCCCAAAGGCTCCCAGTCAGAAACATTTACTAAATCAATATCAGCGGTTTGTAAATAATAACTATCATAATTCCAATCATCAACTCCAGTAGCAACTTTCTGTAATGTTGCTACATCATACACATAAAAGGGATCATTTTCAGTACCAGTTCTACCACTATTAACATCCTGCGATGGAACAGAATCCCCTCCGTCAGCCTCAAAAGAAATAAAATCTACACCCTGCTGAGATGCCAAACTATAAAATTGCACCCCATTCTTAAAAAGACTCTGTACTTTCTTACCTTGTGCATAAGTATTGCCTAATTGTTTACCCTTAACAAAAGTTACCATT
>Ga0123357_10000512_pt1 | contig 37846 bp, 37 predicted proteins | sample TergutEmb28metaG_FD_89873 | JGI IMG/M metagenome (GOLD analysis project Ga0123357, IMG submission 89873) | Embiratermes neotenicus P4 segment gut microbial communities from Petit-Saut dam, French Guiana - Emb289 P4 | ecosystem: Host-associated > Arthropoda: Insects > Digestive system > Gut ... | reverse complement strand
GTGATACGGTTACAAAAGTAATCTTTAGCTTGATATTCGTTTAATGGTAATTCTAAAAATATCGGCTGTTCAACATCTAATCCGTCAAATGGCGGCGGAAACTCAAACTTCGGAAAATATAAATTCTCTTGGAGTAACGTTTTATTTTGCGGATTTTCAATATATAGAAATCCATAGCTTTTGAAAAACTTTATTGTGCTTTCATATGGATTGGCGGCAACAAGCATGGTTATGCACCCTGCGGATTTACTGCTCTCCACACACTTGTCGATTAACGAATGTCCGATTCTTTTACGTCTATACTCCGATGATACATCAACAGATAACAAAACACTAAATCCATTGGCTTCTCCAGAAAGAGGAAGAACGGACGCCATTCCAACGATTCGGTTATCTTCAAATGCACCGTAAACAATACCGCCAAAAGAAATGATTTTATGTAATATCTCAATACAAGTTTTAAGATAAAAACCATAACCGTCAATGTCTAAGTAGGTAAAGTCGAGACTCCTTACGCCATCTTTGTTAATATGCCAAGCGGCTCGGATTTTTTCGCTTCTATCAATGGAATTAAGCAGTTCACATTCATCAAAGCATAATTTTTTTATTTTCATTTAAATCCTCCTGTAAAAAATATGAATCAAAATCGTACTCTGCGAAAATCCAAATGTTGAACGGTAAGTTATTTCGCGGGATTGAACTCGCGTTTCAAAATTCCATAGATAGCCTCGTCATAATAAACACCGTTTATTAACCTTACCTCTCTTACATGACCTTCTTTTATCATTCCAATACGTTCGCACAATGCTGTACTTCTGGCGTTTTCCGCATTTGGACATGCCATTATTCGGTTTATTCGGAAATTCGCAAAAGCATATTGTAAAACGGTTTTAGCGGCTTCAGTCGCATAACCTTTGCCCCAATGTTCAAGCAAAAAATGCCAGCCGATTTCCCACTCGTGCGTCTTTTCCCAATTACACCAGAGGTGTACTTCTCCGACTTTAACATCATTACTTTTTATTATCCATTGGATTGAGCCTTTATTCGGGAGATTTTTTGCTCCTTCAAGAAACTCGTTGAATTGTTTTGTTATTTCATCATCATTATAAGCCCCGTCATTTTCGTATTTGAAATATTCAGGTCTTGTCCTTAATTTTTGAACAAAATCGAAATCAGATTCATTCAAAGGCTGTAAGTCCAATCTATTTGTTTTTATTGTATGGTTCATACTATTTCCTCCGTTTACTTTTAACTGAACATATAAATTATATCACATAAATTGCTGTTTGTGTGTTCCCTGTTTTTTTATAATAATATAAGGAATACCTCTGTCATGTTCAGACGGAGGTATTCCTGTTCATTTACAGTATATAATTTTCTTAATCGTACTCTCAGATAAATGGTACTTGTCCACTAACTTTTTCGCGGACAAACCTGACTCATGGTCGTCTCTGATTTTGCGGTTTCGGCTGCGCAGCAATATTTTCGTGTCGGTAGACTTGCCCCAATCTTTTCGCAATCCCGGTCTGTTGGGTATATAAATCACACACCCCTCTGCGTACTCCTGCACCGCTTGCAATAATTCGTCAGGTAACAGCGACGACGCTTTTATGTATTTCATTCCAATCCAACTCCTTAATCTAAATATCAAATCTAAAATGTAAGAAGCAAAGCCGGAATGAACCTCGATGATACTGCAATTACTCCATACAAAGCATCATCGATGCTTCATTTGCGGACTCTGCATGGAGTTTAAAACTTCGGTTGTATGCCGTTTTTTCATTTATTTTTCTCCTTTAACCTTATTAGTATAATTATAGCATAAAAAATAAAAGAAAACAATAACAATTTGATAAAAATTTAATAAGTGGCGGTCATTTTTTAATGTATTCGAAAAAGTCCGTAAAATTTACATTTATTTTCGCAGATATTATTGTTTTCTCTTATTTTTTATGCTATAATTACATTAAACATATTGCCGAAGATTTCGGCTGAAATAATTATTTTAAAGGGAGAAACGTAGTTTTATGAAAAAACAAATTAAAAATTTATTCTGCGTGATTTTTGTATTAACCTTGATTCTTTTGATATTCTCTTCATGCGCCTCAAAAAATCCTGCAAATACAGACAGCAATGTCGGAGAAACATCGGGGCAGACCGCAGACACAGCAGAATCCACCACGGAAGGCAAATTGCCGTTTACCCCGACAGTAATGGACCTCGGAGGCAGGACGTTCTTGTTCGCCGACTGCAGCTGGGGCACGGAAACAACGTCCGACCAACGCGACGTCAAAGCCGAAGCAGAAAACGGCGAGACCATAAACGACGCGGTGTACGCGCGCAACATGGCTGTAAACGAAATGTTCAACTGCAATATAGACGAACAGAAATACACGGACAACGGCGCATTGCTGACGGGAATCAAAAAGAGCGTAAACGCCGGCGACAGCCAGTTCGATGCCGCGTATATACGTTTCAGCGGAAATCTTAGCCCCCTTGCAACGGGCAATTACCTGCTTGACCTAAAAAAATTACCGAATATGGATTTAACTCAGCCGTGGTGGGACCAGAACTGCGTTTCCATGATTTCTATCTGCAACAAATTATTCGCGGTTACCGGCGATATAGAAATATTGGACAAAGGAGCCGTAAACGCGTTTGTATTCAACAAGAAGCTGCAGGCTGATTATCAAATCGAGGACCTTTATTCTCTTGTGAAAAACGGTCAGTGGACTCTCCCAAAGATGCTGCAAATATGCACGCAAATATCGGCTGATCTTAACGGCGACGGCGTAATGGACGAAAACGACCGCTACGGTCTTCTTTATTACCGCGATTCGATGCCGGCTTTCCTTGCGGGCTGTAATGCGTATATAGCGCTCAAAGACGCAGACGACGTTCCTTACCTTAGCTTTAACGACCAAAAAGTATATGACGCCCTTGACTCTATATATGACGTTATTTATAACAAAAACGTTGCGTTCCACACCATGATAGCATTCGGGGACTCCGGATTTATCATCAAAGGCGGAGCGATGTTCCAGAATAATCAGTCGCTGCTTATGTATATCCGTATGACGGAAATAGAAGGTCTGCGCGGTATGGACACCGATTTCGGAATACTTCCGTTCCCTAAATACGACGACACTCAGACAAATTATTTAAGTCTTGTAAACGCAATGATAGGTTCCGCGCTCTGCGTTCCGACAACGGCTGACCCCGAAGTTTCCAGCGCGGTTCTTGAAGCTATGGCTTACGAGTCAAGATATACCCTTCTTCCGGCGTATTACGACGTCATGCTGAAAAATAAAGTGTCGCGCGACAGCGATTCCGAAGAAATGCTCAATATAATATACGGCAATATGACTTATGATATCGGGGGCATATTCGCCTTTGGCGGGATCGACAACGAGCTTATGTACCACACGATGACCTACGGACGCGCAATGGCTTCGTTCTATGCGAAAAACGAAGGGAAAGCGCAAAAAGATATAGACAAATTGGTAGCGAGTATTCAGGCAATCAGTTAAGCGGCGGCAATATAACAGTTTGATAAATTGAACGGAAAAAATTATTTCGTAGGGCGCGGCGACCCCGACGCGCCGTAAATATATTTTACGTAAAAATTTACAGGTATCAAATTTACGGCGCGATACTGAGCGAAGCTCAGTCTGTCGTCGCGCTCTACGAAAGATGCCTTAGAAAAGCAAATTAAAAATAAATATTTTATAGAATTTATATTTTGGACAAAAAGGGATTGAAAAATGGAATTGAATAGAACTAACACAGATGTATTCAAAATCACGCGTTTCAACGACGACAGTGAATTTTTCAGCATCGACGCCGCTATTTTTACCGAAATTATATCCCATTACGAAAATTTTCCGGTAACCGTAACTAAATTAAGCGAAGTAAATACGGTGCATAAGGAATATTCTAACGCCCGAAGCGAAAGGTTTGTCATTAATGTCGGTTATATTAAAAATTATAGGGAATATTCAAAGAACTTCTTCATAAAGAAGCCGCGCGAAAAAAATCCAAACGAGGCTATTCCCTACCTAAATTTACAAGGATGCGACGCGCCTATTCCAAAATTATACGCTTATTACAGCGAGGAAAACGAAAGCGACATAATTATCACAGAAGTTGTAAATCCTCTGCATGAAGTCGGCTCAGATTTTATGCTTCGCGAAGAAATTTTCAAGCCGTTCATAACCGCCACAGCAGAATTTAATTCCGTAAAGATAAGCGCCGAATATAAAAACTTTCTTTTTCAACGATACGATATTGTTAATCAAAAAATAATCCCATATAAAGAAAAGTTGGAACAAATTTTTATTCAAATACATGAGCAGGAAAAATATGCAAGATTCCGGCAAAGTTTTTCTCAAAAAACGTTGGATGCGTTATTGGCGCTGCACGGCAAGATGTGCCGGCGGGTAATATCTATGGAAAGAGGATTATATCATTGGGACCACTCGCCGTATAACAGCGGTTGGAGCGAGTTACAGAATAAACTTGTCCTTTTTGATTTGGAAGCCACGCTTTGGGCGCCGCGTTTTGATAATATCGCCGTTTGGATAGGCGGGAACGACGAAACATATGCGTCAAAGGAAGTATTAGCGGAGTTTTATCTGTCCATTTATAACCAACGTTTAGGCGCTAACATTTCCGTTGATAATTTTTTATATGAATGTTACCCACTGTGGCTCGCGTCTAAATTTCAGAATACTGTCTGGTGTTTTAACGACTGTGATGAAAAAATGATGTATTACGCAGATTTACTGGCAAATTCAAAACTCTAAAAAAGCTGTTGGATACAATAGAAAACAACCCGATGACAAGTTTTGGATAATAATAGCCCGTTTATAAATCAAGCTCTGCACTAAAATTTCCTGTGAATTTTTTGCGAGGGCTTGATTTTTTGCGTTAAAATATAATAAATTTTGTAATTTTTTACAACAATATACTTGTTTATTTTGCGGTTATATGATATAATACAAAATTAATTCTTATTTTGGGTTTAGGGAATTGCTGGATTTATAAAGGTAGAAAAATGGAATCAAAAATCAATCTGCTTGACATTCATGTCGCAAATCTTATAGCCGCGGGCGAAGTCGTGGACAGACCGTCGTCCGCGCTTAAAGAACTTATCGAAAATTCGATTGACGCCGGGGCGTCGGTTATAACGGCTGAGATAAAAAGCGGCGGGATAATATATATGCGCGTCACAGACAACGGCTCCGGCATGAACGCCGAAGATTTGGGCAGGTCTGTTTTGCGTCATGCGACAAGCAAAATAAAAGACGAAAAAGATTTAGCAAAAATAAATACGCTCGGATTCAGGGGAGAGGCTCTTGCGGCGATAAGCAGCGTCACCGATATGAAGATATTCACGAAAACAAAAGAAAGTCAAACAGGGTATATGCTTGAGTCGTCAAGCGGGCACGATGTTAAGATTTCGGAAGCCGGGTGCGCAAACGGCACCACCATAGTAATAGAGAAGCTGTTTTCGAAAGTCCCGGCGCGTCAGAAGTTTTTGAAGCGCGAAGCGACAGAGGGAATGTACTGTAAATGGATTACGGAGAAAATGGCTTTGTCAAACCCGTCCGTATCATTTAAATTTATTCAGGACGGAAAACAGAAAATATTCACTCCGGGAAACGGAAGTCCGAGAGACACAATATATTCGATATTCGGCGACGAAGTCGCAGACAATATGCTTTGCATAGAAAATACTGAAAACGCGGGGGATATGAGAATCGCCGATAAAGTAAGCGTCTCAGGATTTTTGTCGAAAATCGAGGACGGGAGAAAAAACAGGGCGGACGAAAACTTTTTTGTGAACGGCAGATATGTTTATTCCAAAACAATTATGTCCGCGCTTGAAGAAGCGTATAAATCTATATCCGAAGTGTCCGCGACGGCGGGGAAATTTCCGTTCTGCGTGTTGTATATATATGTTGACGAGTCGAAAGTCGATATAAACGTCCACCCTCAGAAAATGGAAATCAAGTTTTCGGACGAAAGGCAAATATATTCTTCGGTTTATTATGCCGTGAAAACTGCGCTGAACAAAGCGGATTATTCTGTAGGGACGAATATACTGAGCTCCGCTCAGTCGGTTCGTCCGCGTAATAACAATAACATCGGCGTTTTGGACGGACGAACCTGCCAAAATGCTGACGCAGTCGCATTTCGGACTTTCGTCCCCACGAAAACAGCCGAAAACGCAGTCATTTTAAAAAAAGACGTCGATATTAATAATATAAATATACCAATAGAGTATAAAAACTCCGAAAAGAGTTATCAGTATAAAGAATTTCGGCAAAAGGACGAAATAAATGTAAACCCCAATAATTCAAATAATTTAAATTATGTTAATACTTCTGAAAATAAAATTAAAATAAATATATTTGATAAGGATACGGAAAGTAATAATAACGATAATAATGAAAATAAAGGAAAATATAATTATAAATTAGTCGGCGAGATTTTTTACGGGTATATAATTGTGGAAAAAGATGATAAAATAATAATAATAGATAAACATGCCGCCCATGAAAGAATAATCTATGATATAATATTAAAGAGATCGGCAGACGCAAACAGTAATTATAAAACGCAGATCCTGCTCGTTCCGATTGAAGTAAAACTTAATCCTGAAGAAGCCGCCGGAATTATTGATATAGAAAACGATATGAAAAAGATGGGGATTATCTTTGAATGGGAAAGCGACGGCGTTATTTTGATCACAGAAGTCCCGTATGAAATAGCCGACGTGAATATTGAGGAAATAATAAAGGAAGCGGCGTATATGAGTTTTGAGGGAAATCTGTCCGCGCACGAGACGGCATTTGAAAAACTCGCCGAACTTACGGCAAATAAATACGCCGCCTGCAGAGCCGCAATGAAAAGCGGAATACGAGACAGCGTTGAAAATATTATATGGCTGGCGGACAGGATTATGAATTACGAAGACGTTAAGTATTGTCCGCACGGCAGACCTGTTGCGTTTGAAACGACTAAATATGAGATAGAGAAAAGATTTAAGAGATAATATTAAAATAATTAAAAATTAAGCAAAAAACAGTTGTTAAAACAGTTAAAAAGGAGAGAAAAAATTATGTCTGATATTCCGGACAACAACGACAGCGTTAATGACGACGTTATAAAAGAAAGCGCGGATGGCGGAAACTTAGATGAAAGCGGCGGGATTGAAAATCTGAATTTGAAAGAGTCGGATGAAACGGATAAAAAATCTGCGGAAGAATCTATTCTCGCATCTGACGGTATTGAACGCGAAGAAATTCATTTTATGAATGGCTCAGCCGAAGTTGACGGCGGTTCCGATATTATCGACGACGTCGACGAAGATGAAGATGACGAATCGGACGAAAACGTCCGGATTGACGAAAATATATACGGCGAAGTCTATATTAACGACGGAAACATTAAAAATACTGATTTATCCGGCGGCGATAATTTCAGTATGCTTCCTGTTGTCGCAAACCGGATAAAACGGAACGCCTACTCTTCAAGAGTTAAAATAGACAGGAAAAAACCCGGGAAAGTCAGCTATTTGCCTATACATATTTTTGCTTTCGCGATACCGTTTATGCTCATGCTTATCGCCTACGCGACAATAAAAATATACCCGTTCGGAAATCAGCAGATTATGATTATCGACAGCTGGCATCAATATTTTCCGTTCCTGCAGGAATTGCAGTATAAATTAACTCACCTTAAATCGCTCATGTACGACTGGAACACCGGCGCGGGCACAAACTTTCTGACTTTGATGGCGTATTACGCCTCGACTCCGCTTTATCTTTTGTCGGTTCTTTTCCCGAAAGATTCACTGCGGGAATTTATGATGCTTACAACCGTCGTTAAGATTTCATGCTCCGGACTGTTTTTCTCTATTTATTTAAGGGGCATTTATAACCACGATTTCAGAAAAGTAAATAAATCGGGGAAATTGGTGACCTCGGCTGATCCCAAAGAAGATCGTAAAAGATGTTCGCTCAATATCGGACTGGCGATAATCGGATTCTCGCTTCTTTATGCGGTGAGTGCATATGCCGTCGGATATTACTGGTGCATTATGTTCTTAGACGGCATGGCTCTTTTGCCGCTGATAATCCTGGGGCTTGAGCGGTTTATCGACAGCGGGAAATTTAAACTGTATATAATCGCCCTCGGCGTGGCTATAATAGCCGATTTTTACGTATCAATATTCATATGTATATTTATCGCCGTATATTTTATAGTCCTGTATTTTATGAAAGTCAAGAAGCCAAGCCTGTACGGATTCGTTATCCAGGGATTGAAAACGTTCGGGGCGTCGTTAATCGGGGTGGGGCTTTCGATGTTTATAATTCTCCCTACGTTTTTATGGTTCGGAAACACGGGAAATTCCGGGTCTAAATTTACAGGTGCAATAGATACTTACAACAACCTGATTGATATCATAAACCATCTTCTTCCCGCGACAACGCCCGCAATCCGCGCAGGGCTGCCGAATATCGCCTGCGGTCTTATCTGCGTTATTTTTGGGGCGTTATATTTTATAAACTCGAAGATACGGGTAAGAGATAAACTGCTTGTCGGCGGTTTCCTGTTGTTTATGCTTTTCAGCTTTAATATAAATATTTTGAATTTCATATGGCACGGAGGGCATTATCCCAACGAGATACCGTACAGACAGGCTTTTGTATTCACGTTTGTGCTTGTCACGGCGGCGTTCAAATCGTTTGTCGCGTTTAAAGGCGAAGGCATAAAGATAAAAAGCGTCTGGGTTTTGGGAGTGTGCATGCTCGGATATCTTATTCTTATGGAGCAGCTGTACGGCAAAACGTCCGACCAGTTCAACTTCAGAATATTTTATATAAGCATGGCCTTTCTGATAGTATACATGGCGATTTTACTGCTGTATAAAAATAAAAAATTCTCGGCTAACTATCTTGCGACGATTTTGATTTTCGCGATGATGTTCGAGGGCGGAATGTCCGCGGTCAAAGGCGCGGAAACATCGGGTACATCAGGTCCGAGAGACGTTTATCCGCCGTCGGCTGATACAGTGCGTCAGACGGTCGGCGATATATACGCGCAGGACCCCAATAAATTCTTCAGGCTTGAAATGTCCCGCTGGTACAGCACAAATGACCCCGCTTTATACGGGTACAGGGGAATATCGCAGTTCTCGTCCGAAGCGAACGGACGGTTTGCGAGAACTCTCGAAGTTTTGGGACTTGCGGCAAACGTCGGCTCAAACAGATATTTGTATTCTTCCGCGACCCCAGTTTTCAATATGCTGCTGTCTTTAAAATATCTGATGTCGAGAGACGAAGCCTCCGGCTATCCAGTCAGCAGCGTAGTATTCGACGAATTCCTGCACAATGACAAAACGACTGCTCTTACGGACGCAAACGGAGACCCCATGCTGGACGAGAACGGAGAGCAAATGACAGACACGTCTGAGCCTGTCACGGCGTATATAAATAAATACTGGCTGCCGCTCGGATTTATGATGTCGGAAAATGTGAACAACGTTGACGTAAACGAAGAAAACACGTTTATGCTGCAAAACGATCTTATGAAAAAGGCTGCGGGCATAACCGGCAATGTGTTCAACAGCATAACTTCCCCGGTTACGGACAACATCAATATGGACGAATATCCCGGACAGTACGGCATTTATTCATACAGAAGCATAGACAAAACGCAGCAGGCTACGGTTACGCACTATTATACGAGCGATGTGACGCAGGAGGTTTATATGTATGTAAAAGCCGGCAGAGGCAAAAACGCGACGGTTACAGTCAACGGACGTTCTTCCGACTATGAGATAACCAGAGGTATAACTATAGACTGCGGTCAGGTTACGGCAGGTCAGGATATAAAAGTCACGTTTACTATGGACCCTGCGGACAGCGGAACATATTATATATTTACGGCGGGATTTGACGAGAACGTATTCAAACAGGGATATGATATATTAAATAGCAGCACGCTCAATGTGACAAGTTTTGACGATACCGATATTAAAGGCGACATCACGGCAAACGAGGACGGATTACTGTTTACCTCAATACCTTACGACAAAGGCTGGCATGTGAAAATAGATGGCAAAGAAGTGCAGACAAATCCGAAATCTGCGGCTGAACAGAATAATCCGACTGTCGATAAAGCGCAGAAACAACAGCAGGCAGACGAGCGTCAGATAACAAAAATAACCGACGGATTTGTAGTTGTGCCTATGACATCCGGCACGCACAAAGTCGAGCTTTACTATGTGACCTACGGATTCATTCCCGGATTGCTTATAACAATATTATGTATATTATTGATTATTGCCTGGGAAATGTATGACAGGTTTTACAAAAAGAATAAAGCGTCTAAAAAAGCTATAAATAAAGGAGTTGCGGAATAAAATGAGTTCAAATGATTATAAAAAAATCGCGGATTTGTTATTTCCGGACGTTAAATTGACGCCGGAAAATTTGGAGAAAAAATATCCGCCGCGAAATTTACCGGACGGCGCGTGCGTAACAAGACCGGCGCCGAGTCCTACAGGATTTATGCACTTAGGTAATTTATGGAACGCGATGATTGATGAAAAGCTCGCCCATCAGAGCGGCGGCGCGGTCTATCTGAGAATAGAAGATACAGATCAAAAGCGCGAAGTCAAAGGAGCAATGAAACTCATAATTGATGTTTATGACAGGTTTGATTTTAATTTCGACGAGGGATATACAAAAAACGGCGACTTTGGGGAATACGGTCCATATATTCAAAGCAGAAGAAAAGAAATATATCGGGTTTTCGCAAAACAGTTAGTGTCAGAGGGAAAGGCATATCCGTGTTTTTGCAGTCAGGAAGAATTGGAAGAAATAAAAAAACAGCAAAAAGCGGTCAAAGCAAATACAGGATATTACGGCAAATGGGCAAAATGCCGCGACTTGACTTATGAAGAAATAGAGAATAACTTCAAAAACGGCGAAAAATATATCATCAGGTTTAAATCGCCCGGCGACGAGAATAAAAGAATATCCGTAAATGATTTAATCAAAGGTCTGCTTGACCCGCCTGAAAATATTCGTGACGAGGTTGTTTTAAAATCCGACGGCCTGCCAACATATCATTTCGCACATGTCGTGGACGACCATTTAATGCGCACGACGCATGTTGTCAGAGATGAAGAATGGCTGCCGAGTTTGCCGACACACGTGCAACTTTTCGAGGCATTCAGATGGAAAGCCCCGTATTATATGCACCATTCGCGTTTATTGAAGCAGGAAGGCGTAAGTAAACGCAAGCTCTCAAAACGCAAAGATCCTGAGTTAGCTCTCGATTATTATGATAAAGTCGGGTATATTCCGCAGTGCCTGAAAGAATATATTATGACGCTGCTGAACTCGAATTATGAAGAATGGCGTATCGCAAATCCTACGGCTGATTTAAACGATTTTAAATTCACAGTCGAGAAATTAAGCCCGTCCGGCGCGCTGTTTGATTTAAACAAACTCAACGATATAAGCAAAAATTATATCTCGACTTTAGTGACCGACGAAATATATGATTACGTCAAAAACTGGGCTGAAACGTATGACAAAGATTTTTATAATTTTTTGACAAGCCGCGAAGATTATGCGAAATCTATATTGTCAATCGGACGCGGAGTTGAAAAACCGAGGAAAGATATAACATACATGAGCGAAGTCAAAAATTATGTCAGCTATTTTTACGATGAATTATTCAATGCTGATTACACAATGCCGTATAATATAAAATCGCAGAGCGCGGACGATATAAAAAATATCGCGAAAGATTATACAGATATATACGATTCAAACGACGAGCAGACCGTTTGGTTTGACAAAATCAAATCTCTTGCGGCAAAATACGGATATGCTCCGGAAATGAAACTATACAGGAAAAATCCTCAGGATTATAAAGGCAGCGTCGCAGACATAAGCATGATTTTGCGCGTGGCGGTCTGCGGGCGGCAGAACTCGCCCGATATGTATGAAGTTTTCAAGATTATGGGCAGTGATATGATATGCAGGAGATTGGAATGGTTTGCCGGGAAATACAAATAAAATGGAAATATTGGATATAACAGGCGCAAGCGGTGCGATTCCAAGAACGGACTTTAAACGGATGAGGGCGCACGCAGAGCGTTATTATGAGGAGATACGTAAACGTACTACAGATATGCGGCAATAGTTAAAAATACAGGATTTTCTAAAAAAGATATTAAATTGATAAAAAGGCATATTTTTTCAATGAATATGATTTGGGCGACGAACAGCCGGAACGTTTTGCCCCCGATTATGATATGGCTGTTTCCTGGCAGAGATTGATTGACGGAAAAGATATTCACGAGATGGATTTGGTTATGTTATACCATGAACTTATGGAATATGAATTGATGATTGTAAAAGGTTTAAGTTATGATAAAGCGCATGAATTGACCCAAGTAAAATATAATTATTCAAAATATGTAAAAGAATTAAATGCAAGGGAAGGTGTACTATGAATAAATTTAAACTTAAAGAATTTAATGATGAACACGTTGTATATTTATATCAACCTGAGGGTAGAGGTGAATGGGGTGAAATCATTTATGTTTTTGCCGATAATGAGGCGAAGATTATAAAAAGAGCTGAAGAGGCAAGCGATTGGTACGCCAATAAGGCAATTTTAAAAGTAGAACAGTGCGTAAGAAAAAACAATCTGCCTATAAAATGTATTCAGGCGTGGTATTAATTATTGATATTTTATATATAAATTTTGGGGGAGAAACCATATGAACGAAGACAGATTCACAGGGAAAGCCGATATATACAAAAAATTCAGACCGACGTACCCAAAAGAACTTATGGACTATTTATATTCGGAGGTTGGGTTCAGCAAAGACAGCATAATCGCCGATATAGGCGCAGGGACGGGAATTTTCAGCCGCCTTTTGTTAGAGCGGGGCAGTCATGTTTACTGCGTTGAGCCGAACGGCGATATGCGTCAAACTGCCATAGAAGATTTGTCAGAATATAAGAATTTCGTTTCTGTCAACGCCCCTGCGGAAAATACGGGATTGCCTGAACACAACGTAGATTTTGTGACGGCGGCGCAGGCGTTTCACTGGTTCGACAGACAAGCGTTTAAAGCAGAGTGTCAACGGGTTTTAAAGGATAGCGGGAAAGTTGTACTTGTCTGGAATATAAGAGATTCCAAGTGCGATATTATCAAAAAAGAATATGTCATACGCGAAAAGTACAGTATAGACTCAAAAGGTTTGGGAGGAAGCGGGGGACCGCCAGAAGATTATTTGGAATTTTTTGCAGACAGAGTTTGCGAAGTTAGAACTTTCAGAAACGATTTGGAGTTTGACCGCGAAAGTTTTATAGGCAGAAATGTATCGGCGTCATATATCCCAAGAGAAAGTGAAGATCCTGAAAAATATCGCGGGTTTGTTAAAGAATTGAATGAATTGTTCGATGAATATAATGTAAACGGGATTTTGAATTTCCCGCACTTTACGGAAAGCTATGTCGGGAGAGTGTGAGGTTTTATGAAAATGGAATGGGGAAATCCTGAAAAACCAAATATATTTGAAAAAAATGATATACAAAAGAAGATTTGATTAAAGGAGTAAAAAATCCGTTTTATCACGAATTATGTAAAGATGTTACAATTGGCGTAAGACATGAGGATTACGAATTGTTTAAAAAATTGCCGAATCATATGACGTTACTCCTGAACATATGATGCAGTCGTATCTTCGACAGCAGGCAGATTTATTAAGAGAAGATTACGATGATAAGTTTTAAATAAAATCAAAAAACAAAAAAGGAGAAATAATACTATGATAGATAAAGAATCATCCAGACCGACATTCCCCAAAAGAGTGGTCATAACCGGAGGTATGCCATACGGCGAAAAAGAATTATACTTTCATTATATCGGCGGATATTTCGTACACGCGGATATATTAGCACGGTTCATGCGCGACCGTATCGGCGCAGAAAATGTTTTGTTTATTTCGGGCGTTGACTGTTATGGGAGCGGAGTCGAATTGGGTTACGAAAAGGCGGTGAATGGCGGCTTTACGGGCAGTCTAACGGATTTTGTGGCGCGAAATCACGAAATGCAGAAAGAGATAATTGGCAGGTATCAGATTTCACTCGATATATACGCAGGTTCGGCATTAGGCGAAGCGGGGGAAATACATGCCGCTTTATCAGCGGAAATATTTGAAAAACTTTATAAAAACGGGGCTTTGAAACTGGAACGTACAATGCAGTTTTATGACGCGGAAAAAGGCGTTTACCTTAATGGACGTCAGGTAAAAGGCCGCTGTCCGATACAGGGGTGCAAGTCTGAAAACGCTTATGCCGACGAGTGTTCTCTGGGGCATCAGTACAAACCGGATGAACTTATCGAGCCGGTCAGTGTCCTTTCAGGAAAGACACCGGAGCGTGTTCCGGTCGATAACTGGTTTTTTGACCTTCCCGCATATGAAGAACGCTTGAAAGATGTGTTAGATAAATGGGAAAAAGACCCAGCCTGCCGCAAAACACTGCTCACAGTTATACGGGAATTTTTGAAAAAGCCGTCTATTTATGTAAAAAAAGAATTGATTGATGAAATAAAAGACATTAAAGAGATGCCGCCTTTTAACATAATTGAGGACGGGCAAAAGACTTCATGGGTTCTTGAATTTGAAAACTTAGATATCAGGGAAAAGGCGGTTTCAGTTTTGACACAGAACGGAATCAGATATCGAACAGGTAAAACGCTTGTGCCTTTCAGATTGTCCGGCAACGTAAATTGGGGCGTTCCGGTTCCTGAAAAGGATGGTATAGCGGGATTAACCTTTTGGGTTTGGCCTGAATCGCTTTGGGCTCCGATATCGTTCACAAAAACAGTTTTGGGCGACGGAACGGACGGCGTAAAGTGGGAAGAATGGTGGAAATCGGACGACACGAAGATTTATCAATTTCTTGGAGAGGATAATATATATTTTTACGGAATCGCTGAAATGGGAATTTTTATGGCATTGAATGAAGGGTACAAATTACCTCTTATAGTGCCGAACCGTCATATTCTTTTTGGGAAAACAAAGGCTTCCAGCAGCAGTGAAATTAAGCCGCCTAAAGCGGCTGAACTTCTCGATTATTATACTGCGGAACAACTCCGTTTGCATTTTATGAATACCAGTCTGAGTGAACGCAGCGTGGGGTTTGAGCCTAAAGCGCTTCTAAAAAACAACGAAGGATTCGACACGGTTCTGAATGAGGGGAATTTAGTCACAAATATATTCAACCGGCTTATTCGTTCCTGCTTCTACACCGTACAAAAATATAACGGCGGCGCACTGCCTGAATATGCGGTAAATGAAGGTGTCAAAAAAAGCTCCGATAAAACAATATTGGAATACGAGAACTTGATGACTACATTATCTTTCGATAAAATATTTGAATTGCTGAACATTTATCTTAGAGATGCAAGTAAGGATTGGGCAGCGCGAAGCCGGAGCGAAAACGCAGAGGATATAGGACAATTATTGGCAGACAGTTTTCATATAGTCAGAACCGCCGCCGCATTGTTTCATCCAATAACGCCAGTGGGGTGCGAAATGATTCGCGAATATCTCGGCGTTGATAAACGTATATGGGAATGGAAATACATTTTTGAACCACTCACATTCTTTACGAAAGCCGAACATAAATTAAAATTTCTTGAGCCTCGCGTTGATTTTTTCAAGAAGCATTCTTCACAATTTGAATAACCAAATCATCGCATACGAGAGATTCCAGTTTGTGCGGATGGGATATTTTTATAAAGACAGCAAATACGATAAGACATACAACAGAATTGTCACACTCAAAGACAGCTATAAACCGGGATAAAATTAAATCAAAAACGTGATAAAAAATTGGACTCCCTCCGTCAAACGCTAATTGCGAGTAAACTCGCGGCGTTTGCCACCTCCCTCCAAGAGGGAGGTGGCGCGAAGCGACGGAGGGAGTTCAAAAAATTATCCATTTAATTTATCTTACCATCAGATATTCGCCGTACATATTTTTGGTTTTTTCGTCCACAACGGCTGTGACGGTCGCGCCGTCCTCGCCGTATTCGACATCTGAAACCACTGCGTTTTTGTACAAATAATTTATATATCCTTGTTCTTTACCGTTAAACGGGAAAATAAACGTCGCCTGTTTACGCTGTTTTTCTAAAACTTCCTGTATCTTGAACATCAGATTCTCGATTCCTTCGCCGGTTTTTGCGGATATATACGCTTCGTCGTCCATGCGTTCAAAAATCTCATTTTCTTCGTCAATCATATCTATTTTGTTATAAACTGTCAGTATAGGCTTGTCTGTTACGCCCATTTCTATTAAAAGCGATTTTGTCACATCAAGCTGCGCCTGATGTTCGGGGTCTGATATGTCGACTAAAAGCAAAATTATATCTGCGTAGTTAATCTCGTCAAGCGTCGATTTAAAGGCTCTTACAAGATGATGAGGCAGTTTTCTGATAAGTCCGACAGTGTCGGTTAAAAGCGTTTCGGTGCCGTTCGGGAGTTTCAACTTGCGGGTGGTCGGGTCCAATGTGGCAAACAGTTTATTTTCTGCGAGAACGCCGGCGTTTGTGAGATAGTTCAGCAGAGTGGATTTGCCGGAGTTCGTGTATCCCGCGATGGAAATATTTGTGATTCCCGTTTTTTCCCTGCGCGAACGCATGACGCCTCTTGATACTTCAAGCTGTTTGATTTCTTCCTCAAGTGCGGCGATACGCGATTTTACGTTTCTGCGCTCAATTTCGAGTTTGGTTTCGCCTGCTCCTCTGCGGGCTCCGCCCGCACCGCCCGCGCCGGCTCCGGAACTTGCCGCGCCTCCGCCGAGCCTCGACATCGCTTTGCCTTTGCCGGTGAGCCGCGGCATAGTGTAGCGGAGCTGTGCGATTTCGACCTGCAGTTTACCCTCGCTTGTGTGCGCGTGTTTTTCGAATATCTCCAAAATAAGCATTGTCCGATCGACGACTTCTATATTTAAGCAGTCCTCGATATTTTTTATCTGCGACGGCGACAGTTCGTCGTCGAATATCGCAATATTTATATTGCTTGTTTTGATTATATCTTTCGCCTCGTCCAACTTTCCTTTGCCGATATAAGTTGCGGGCTCGGGCGACTGCCTGTTTTGAAACATGCGCGCGGCAGACGATATTCCGGCTGTGTCCGCAAGTCTTTCAAGCTCCGCGAGCGAGATCAGGCATTCGTTTTCGGATGTTTCAGGCGTAATTATAGCGATTAAAATCGCTTTATCTTCTGTTTCGGTAATTATTTCAGTCATTTTTGTTCTGTCTGTTTTTTCAAATTTTTCGTTAATATTTGTAATACTCATTAAGCGGTTTCTCCTTTTAATTTTTATTAGTTTTGTTAAAATAAATTAAAAATATTCTGGAGAACAAACAAAAAAATACTGCCGCAATAAAGCCTGAGTATAAATCAGGCTAAATAAACTGAGCGTAGCTCAGTTTAACTGTGACAGTAAAATTATTATCAAATAATATCAGATAAACTGCGAATCAACTTTCGCTTGCGAGAAGTTGATTATATAAACGTTATACTTTGTCTCCGTAACGTTTTTTAAATTTATCGACTCTGCCGCCTGCGTCAACAAATTTCTGCTTGCCTGTAAAGAACGGATGGCATTTTGAGCAGATGTCGACTTTTATATCTTTTTTTGTTGAGCGGGTTGTTATTTGTTCTCCACACGCGCATTTTACTGTTACGTCATAATATTGGGGATGAATTTTCTCTTTCATTTGATTGTGCACCTCGTTATATTATTAAAAAACTTTTTTACTTTAATTAAACAATTTATAACACTGAGCGACGTTCAGTGTCAACAATAAATAATATTATATCATATTTAAAATATATTTTCAACAGTTTTTTCAAAAAACTTAAAAATTTTTATTTGAATAATTATTTCAGAAAAAGGGATAATATCTGATAATATCAATTTATTTCAGAAAGAACAGAAAGGACAGGGAATAAATAATAAGTATGATTCCTCCTAAAAATTTTAAAAACAGAGATAAAAATAGAATTAAAACGCACGATATGAATATGTTCAACATGAACAGTACCGGTATGAAAAAAGCGAAAGATACAGCAAAAAAAATGCGTTCGGCATCCGACGCAAGAATTAAAAGCGACGTTCTCGGCTCATACACCGGTATGTTTTACGACGGCGACGAACCCGATCAGGACGCGGACGATTTGTAGAAATATGATACGCATGATATGTTGCGTAGGGGCGGGGTTTTCCCGCCCCTACAAATTTATTCCAATGCGCCGCATTAATACGCCGTACCCCAGTATAACAACTTATCGGCTTTTTTCCCGCAGCACACGCATGTGTCAGATATATGATCTTCGTCTACGATACAACGCGAAGAAATGTCGGCTTTTTCTTTGAGAATAACTTCGCACTTTTCGTCTCCGCACCACATTGCCTTGATAAATCCTGTACTTGTTTTTGCAATCTCTATAATTTCATCAAGATTTTTAGCTGTGAAAGTTTTGTTTCTGCGGTTTTCAAGAGCCTTTTCATATAAATTCTTAGAGATTAAGTTTAAAAGTTCTTCTGCTTTGGATTCTATTACATCAATAGAACATGTGATTTTTTCACTTGTGTCGCGGCGGACAAATACGCACTGATTCTGTTCAATATCTTTCGGTCCGATTTCGAGCCGCAGCGGGATTCCGCGCATTTCCTGTTCCGCGAATTTAAATCCGGCTGATGTGTCGGTCAAATCTATATCGCACCGGAATTTTTCTTCGAGACGGTTCTTTAACTCGCCTGCTTTTTCTAAAACTCCCGGTTTATGCGACGCAATCGGCATGATTCTGATTTGCACAGGCGCGACTGCCGGGGGAAGGACAAGTCCCCTGTTGTCGCCGTGCGCCATTATTATACCGCCGATTAGACGCGTCGAAATTCCCCACGACGTCTGGAAGCAGTATTTCAGTTCGTTGTTTTTATCGAGATATTTTATATCAAACGCTTTAGCGAATTTATCGCCGAAATAATGCGATGTCCCTGCCTGCAGGGCTTTTCCGTCGTGCATCATACTCTCTACGGTATATGTCGCGACTGCTCCCGCAAACTTCTCTTTGTCTGTTTTCTGCCCCTTTACTACCGGCATACATAAATAATTTTCGCAGAAGTCGGCGTAGACGTCCAGCATACGCAAAGTTTCTTCAAGCGCGTCCTCATGCGTTGCATGGACTGTATGACCTTCCTGCCATAAAAACTCGCGCGTTCTTAAAAACGGGCGCGTCGTTTTTTCCCAGCGCACTACAGAACACCATTGGTTATATAGCTTAGGCAGGTCTCTGTACGATTTTACCGTATTTGCGTAATGTTCGCAGAACAAAGTTTCTGATGTGGGGCGAACGCACAGCTTCTCAGTCAGTTCTTCCGAACCGCCGCGCGTCACCCAGGCGACTTCGGGGGCAAAACCCTCGATGTGGTCTTTCTCTTTGTTTAAAAGAGTTTCGGGGATAAATAATGGCATATAAACGTTGCTGTGACCTGTCTTTTTAAACATATTATCTATTATTTTCTGTATATTTTCCCAAACAGCGTACCCGTATGGTCGGAGAATAACGCACCCTTTTACGCTGGAATAATCGATAAGCTCAGCTTTTTTAACTATGTCTGTGTACCACTGTGCGAAATCTTCTTCAATCGGCGTTATTTCTTCGAGAAGTTTTTTGTCTGTCTTGTCTGCCATTTTTCAATCTCTCCTTTAAAATATTTAAACAAAAATACTAAAATTACAAAAAATTATAATTTTAGTATTTATTATACTATATAAAATAAATTATGTCAAATTATTTTTTATTTTTTATATCTTTTACTTTTTCTTTCTTGTGACTAAAACAACTATTATGACTATGACAATCACGGCGGCGACAGCGATAATAATCCATAAAACAGCATTGCCGGAACTGCCGCTTGAGCTTGCCGCGGTGGTGTCGGGCGCGCCGGACGTGTCGGCGGACGCCGCGCCGGAAATATCGCCGGCATTAGTCTGGGCATCTGTAATCTGCTGGGTCGTGGGAGCCAATGTTGTCGCTAAGGTTGTGGCTGCCGCTGCTGCGGCTTTTTCCGCGTCATACTGAGCGGCGGTTCTTGCGGGAGTATATGTCCAGGCATTGGCGGCGGCTTCGGAATCAAAGAACGCGATATATTCGATTTCCATTTTGTCGCCTGTCTTTGCATGTCCGCCGCTTTCTTCGTAATACATAAAGTCAAGCCTGAGCTGGTCTATCAGCCCGTGCCAGTAGTCCGGATAAACATTGGGGTCATCGACGTCCGCCGCGCGTTTCGGATAATATTTTTTGCACTGGTCCGTAACATTGAAAACATAATCCGTATAGCCGCTGTTGGGATTGATGTCGAAAGTTATCGAAGTCGAAACGCTGAAGCCTATCCCCATATCCGGCGCGCTGAAATGGACTTCAAAGCCCGGAGCGGCGCTTTCGTTTTTCAATCCGAATTTTATCCATTGATATGTGTCCGCGTTAACGTTTAAATCGGCAAAGTTGGTTATAGGAGAATATAAGTCGCCTTTTGTACTTGTGCCGTCGGGGTCGTCCGCCGGGTCGTAGCCGTCCGTACATTCGGCATACAGCACTCTTTTGTCCCCGTCGTTTACAATGTCGAATTCGCCGTCTCCGCCTGTGGATGAATCCAGCACGTCTTCCACGTAATCGTACTTTGAAAAGTCTATTACTATCGGGTCAGCCGCCGCGAATACGCCGAAGTTCAGCATTGGGCACAGCATAATCGCAATAATTGCGATTGTAAATACTTTTGACATTTTTTTCATAAAAATAATTACCACCTTTTCGTAAAAATTAATAACCCTATTTATTTCAGTATAATATCTTTAATATTAATTTAATATAAATATATTAAAATTAAATGAACGAAAGGCAAATATTCATAAATTTATTGAAAATCCGACAAATTCAGAGAAAGCGGAATCTTCTGTCAGGCTGATTATATCAATAAAATTTCCTCGGCGTTTTTCTGTTATTTCTTAACAAAATTATAACAATATAGACGGCAAATAATATGATAAATATAGTTACGCTTGCTTTAAACCAAAGACACGACACTATGCCTTTTATCTGGTCAAGGGCATATAAAACGTTGCTGCGCTCAACTGCCGCGGTGGATAAAAGTTTCGCGCTCCCGACAATCTGCCCTTTATACCAAACGGTGATTTCGCCGAGACAGTCCCCAACGGAAATCGGAGCCACGAGACTGTCGGTATAAGTCGTGGATTTTATTTCAATATCTTTGTCCATATTCACATTCTGCGGAAGCAGAACGGAAATATCGGCGTCGGGAACGAGAGTTACTGTATCCCTGTTTGCTGAAAGTCTTACTTCCGGGCTGCTTATTTTGTCTTTTGTGGATACGATTGTTTTATAAGAATATATCGAAAAAGCCCAGTCAAGCAGGGAATGAGCGTCTGAATATGAATTAGGGATTTCGGTATCTCCGCTCGGAATCGCCGTGGAACCCATCACTACGCAAAGATAGGAAAGCTCGTTCTGTTGGGCTTGTTGAGCAAGGGTCACAAGACAGTACCCGGCTGCCGAAGTATTGCCGGCGTTTATGCCTTTAGCGTATGGGTAATAAGAATCTGAATTTGTTCCGGAAGCTTTTGAAGTAAAATAATTACGGTTAAAAAGCGGGCGTGGGTCGGAATCTTTATTTGTCGGGGGAATATCAAACGAATCGGAAGAAGTTATATCCATTATTACTTGATTTTTAGTCGCATATGCGGCGATTTTTGCAATATCGGCGGCGGTTGTGTGCATAGAATCATCGTGCAATCCGCTTGGATTTGTAAAAACAGTATTTACACAGCCGAGTTCTGCGGCTTTTTCATTCATTTTAGCGACAAAATCAGGCACGCTGCCCGAAACATATTCAGCCAATGCGAGCGCGGCGTCATTTGCCCCGTAAAGAAGCATCGCGTTCAGAAGCTGTTCAACCGTAAAAACTTCTCCGACGGAAACGCCTATATTTTTGCTTGTAACGATAGTGTTATCGACAACATATTGCGAGATTAAAGTCTGGCTGTTTAAGTCCGGCACATTTTCCACAACGAGTATCGCTGTCATGATTTTTACGGTTGATGCCGGATAGATGATTTGGTTGCTGTTTTTTTCGTATACTGCATTTCCTGTCTCCATGTTTATTATCATTGCCGCCTGTGCGGTAATATCGGGGGGAGCCGTCAGTCCGTCCGTATTCATATGGACTGTCACTCCGTTTCCGTATGAAGTGGACAAATCGGACGAATCAGACAGCGCAGACGCAACGGTCGTATCTTCCGCCGATGTAGTTGATGCGGCTGATATAACCGATATATTCAAAAAAATACAGCAGATGAAAAATACGGCAAATATAAATCTAATTTTTTTATTAATAACAGACACTTTTCTGCCTCCAGATTGTTATTGCTATAATCAACTTCGCGAGGTTCCGCCAAATTAGCGAAGCGAATCGCCGAATGTGTTCGGCAAGGGAACAGGCAGAAGTTGATTAGATAATTATAAAATTTTATTTCTATATTTTATATTATATACAAAATATTACCGCTTTTCATGGTAAAATCAGCAATATCAAAATTTTTACTTTCCGTTAATTTTATTTACTATTTGTTTATTATTTTGAAAGAAATCAAATTTCAATAATTTTTTACGCGATTGTTATGTTATCGCAATGTTTACTATTGACAAATTGACGTAATTATGATATATTTAATTAGTGAAAATGTATAATATTACTTATTATTTCTAAGGAATAATAAAAAAGGCGGTGTCCGTTCAGTTGGGTAAATCTATAATGATAACTTCGTTTAAAGGCGGAGTTGGCAAATCGACGATTTCTGTAAATCTGGCGATTGGATTTGCAGTAAGCAAATATAAAGTTCTGATTATAGACATTGACGCTTCTTCCGGTTCCATTGATTTGTTTATGGGCTGCGAAAGCGACACAATATATAATTTCTGCGACGTAATCGAGGGTAAAGTCAAAATTGAAGACGCTGTTTACGTAAAAAAATCAACCTTTAATCCGAATAAAAAAAATAATGTCTCGAATAATCAAAATAATTTAAATAATCTGAACAATTCTACCGTTCCAAACAGGTCAAGCGAGTCTGAAGAACAATTATATTACTCTGTGGATGTGCTGAAATCCCCGTCGTCATACGATTTGACTAAGTTTTCAGATGAAGAAATCAGCGATTTTATTAAAAAAGCTAAAGAAACATATGATTTTATAATATTCGACTGTCCGTCCGGCAGATTTCCCTTTTTTGATTCATTAGCTAAACATACGGATTATATATTTGTCATAACGCTTCATTCAGCCGCCTCTATACGTTCTTCCGAAAAAATGGCTCTGTTTTTGTCCGAAAAAGGCAATGAGGGAGAAAAAGTGCGTTTGATTATAAACTGCTTCAATCCCAAAGGAATATCGAGAGGATTGAATTTGGGGATAGTAGATATAATCGAGCGTTCAAAAATAAAATTAATAGGACTGATAGAAATAAACAATATGCTCAGGGATTACCAGGAACTCGGCAAAACGGCTTACGACGTCAGGACAAGAAAACTGCGCCGGTTTTTCGACGATATAGTGGGGCGTGTTTTGGAAAGCAATATTATACTGAGCAGAAAATACGACGGGATTAAAACTAATAATCTGTATTTTAAAAAAGAGATAAAAGATACGAACAGAATTTAATTGTTAAGTGTTAATTAGTAGCATGAGATGGGGGATATTGTATAATGGAAATAGCAATAATAGCTCACGATAAGAAAAAAGAACTAATGGCTCAATTCTGCATAGCGTATTATAATATATTAAAAAATCACAGTCTTTGCGCAACTGCAATTACGGGGAAATATATATCCGACGCCACGGGGTTAAAAATCGAAAAAATGCTTATGGGCGATTACGGCGGAGAACAGCAGATGGCCTCGAGGATTTCGTATAACGAAATAGACTGCCTGTTATATTTCAGGGACACGACAAGCGTCGAGAGTTACGACGAGGACGCTATTAATATTCTTCGCCTGTGCGACGTGCATAATATCCCCGTTGCCACAAATATTGCGACGGCGGAGATTTTAATCTGCGCAGTGGAACGGGGAGATTTAGACTGGCGCAATTACGTCAATCCGATTTACAACAAAAACAGAGAACACAAAGATAACAGAGAAAACGGCGAAAAAACCGTAAAACATCAATAATTTAAATAATTAGGGAGAATATAAAATTTTATGATACAAAAACCAAGAGGGACTCTTGATATACTGCCGTCCGATTCAGTAAAATGGCAGTATGTTGAAGATATTATAAGAAATATATGCAAATCGTACGGATTTGCGGAGATACGTGTGCCGACGTTTGAGGCGACGGAACTTTTTCAGCGCGGTATGGGCGACGCTACGGACGTCGTTCAAAAAGAAATGTATACTTTCACTGACAGGGAAAACCGAAGTTATACGCTTCGCCCTGAGGGAACGGCAAACGTAATACGCAGCGTTATAGAAAATTCGCTTTACGGCGATGCCCTTCCGTTGAAATTATATTATATTATGAGTTGTTTCAGATATGAAAAGCCTCAAGCCGGACGCTCGAGGGAATATTATACGTTCGGCATTGAACAGGTAGGGGCAACGTCGCCGATAGTGGATGGGGAAGTGATAAGTCTTGCCGATACTCTTTTCAGGAAACTCGGCATAGGAAACATAGCCATAAATATAAACACAATCGGTTGTATGAAAGACGACTGCCGTCCGAAATACAATAAAATCTTAAAAGAGTATCTTAGGGAAAGTTATGACAATTTATGCGACGCGTGCAAATCGCGTTTTGAACGCAATCCGACGCGCATTTTGGACTGCAAAAGCGACATTTGCAAGAATATTGTCGCAAACGCGCCGAAACATAAGGATTATGTGTGCGTGGAGTGCAAAGAGCATTTTGATAAACTGCAAATTTATTTAAGAAGTTCGGGAATTGAATTTATCATAAATCCGTTGATTGTGCGGGGTTTTGATTATTATACAAAAACGGTGTTTGAATTTACGTCAAAGTCCGTAGGCGCGCAAGACGCTCTCGGCGGCGGCGGAAGATACGACGGTTTGAGCGAATTGATAGGAGGTCCGAAACTTCCCGGAATCGGCTTTGGATTGGGACTGACGAGAATTATTATGGCGCTTGAAAACATCGGCGGATATTTCCCCGAACGCGACAAGCCTTTGATTTATATAGCAGCGTTATCCGACGATAAAGCTAAGGAAACTGCCGTCGCGTTAGTCCGAAAACTTCGCGACAGCAATGTTTACGCCGAGACTGACAATATGGAGCGTTCGCTTAAATCGCAGATGAAATACGCCGATAAAATCGGCGCGAAGTTTGTATATATAATCGGCGATAAAGAAGTCGCGGAGAAAAAAGCTGTTTTGAAAAATATGCGCACATCGGAACAAAACGAAGTCGGGTTTGATGAATTAATTAAAAGATTAGAAAGGTGATTTTATGAAAAACTTTAATAATTTACCGTTAGTTGTAAGAATAATAATCGCGATAATAGCTTTTATTATAATAGTGCCTGTAGTCGTATGGGTAGTATTCTGGGTACTCGCCGGCATTATAAGAATAATAATCGGAATTATAGGATTTGTCATAGTTCTGGCAATAGTTGTCGGGATTATTTACTTAATTTCTAAGATAACAAAGAAAAAATAATTTATAAAGAATTGATAGGTGAAATCATATAAAATGAAAAACTTAAAACGAACGCATTACAACACGGATCTATCCGTGAACGATATAGGAAAACAAGTCTGCGTCATGGGCTGGGTACAGAAACAGCGGCATAAAGGCGCGCTTATATTTATAGATTTGCGCGACAGAACCGGAATTATTCAGATTGCTTTGGGTGACCACACTGACAGGGAAGTTTTTGAAACTGCCAAAAAGTTAAGAAGTGAATTTGTTATCGCCGTAACCGGAACTGTCAAATCCCGCGGAAAAGACGTCAATGAAGACAGAAAAACCGGAGCGATAGAAATCGACGCGGATAATATCGTAATATACGGAGAAGCGCAGACTCCCCCGTTTGAAATTGTTGAAGACTCAAACGTCAACGAAGAATTGAGATTAAAATACAGATATCTGGATTTGCGCAGACCGTCGCTGAACTCAAATATAATTTTCAGGCATAATGTGCAGAGAGTTACGCGGGATTATTTTTACGACAACGGATTTATAGATATAGAAACGCCGAATTTAATCAAACCTACGCCGGAGGGCGCGCGGGACTATCTTGTGCCGAGCAGAGTGCATAACGGCAAATTCTACGTTCTGCCTCAATCTCCGCAGTTATATAAACAGCTTCTTATGGTCGCGGGATTCGACCGGTATTTTCAAATCGCGAGATGTTACAGGGACGAGGATTTAAGGGCGGACAGGCAGCCGGAATTTACCCAAATCGACTTGGAAATGAGCTTTGTTGACGAAGACGAAATTTATGAAATAATAGAAGGATATATAAAAACTTTATTTAAAAAGATACTTGACGTCGATATAGAAACGCCTCTGCTCCGCATGACTTACGACGAGTGCATGAATAAATACGGTTCGGATAAGCCGGACCTGCGCTTCGGTTATGAATTTGTCGATTTGACCGAAGCACTTAAAGGGTGTTCGTTTAAAGTTTTCGGCGACGCAATCGAAAACGGCGGTTTAGTCAAAGGCATAAAAATCGACGAAGATTTTTCGCGCAAAGAAATCGACGCGCTCACCGAATACGTCAAGACATATAAGGCAAAAGGTCTCGCGTGGTATAAAAACTCCGAAACTCCCACGTCGTCTTATTCCAAATTTTTGACTGATGAAGAAAATAAAAAGATTCTGGAGTTATTTGACGTGAAAACAAACGAAGCAGTTTTTATAATTTCGGATGCAAATCCTGAAGTTGTTTACGCTTCACTTGGCGCATTGCGGTGTGAAATCGCAAAAAGAAAAGATAAAATCCCGAAAAATGTATATAAACTTCTCTGGGTTACGGATTTCCCGATGTTTGAGTACAGCGAGGAAGACGGCAGATGGTATGCGAAACATCACCCGTTCACAATGCCGAACCCCGACGAGCTTGACAAATATCTCAACAGCGACCCGTCGAAAATCCATGCGAGAGCATATGATATAGTCATAAACGGCTGGGAAGCCGGAGGCGGTTCGATTAGAATAAATAATCCCGAAATGCAGCAGCGCATATTAAAATTCTTAGGCTATGAAGAAGAAATCGCAAACGAACGTTTTGGATTTTTACTTGAAGCGTATAAATACGGCGCGCCTCAGCACGGCGGACTGGCATTTGGGATAGAGCGGCTCACCTGTTTGCTTCTCGGACTTACAAATATACGCGACGTTATAGCGTTCCCGAAAGTGCAGAACGCGTCGGAGCTTATGAGCGGCGCGCCGTCGGTCGCCGACAAAAAGGCATTGGACGAGCTGGGTATTGAGATAAAAGAGAAGAAGTAGAAAATGGCAGGGTAATAACATTATCTGCGTAACAGGCAATATGTGATTATTATGAAGGAAATTTATATTATCGGAGAAATGAAATATGAATATGAAAGAAAAGGTTGATTACGCCGGAAGTCTCGGCGAAATAAGCGGCGAGCAGTTTGAGAAAGCTCTGCAAAAATTAAACTTAGGCAATCTAATTAAAGTTGAAAAAGTAACCGGCGGAGTTGTGGGGCAAAACGTGTTTCTCACATCTACAAAAGGCGAATATGTATTCAGAGGCAGACCATTTTATGACGAGCAGTTTGACGTTGAAAAATTTGCAGTCGAAAATCTGCGTGAAAAAACAAGCGTGCCTACGGCTTACCCGTATATGATAGATAACGACACAGATATATTCGGCTTTAAATACGCAATTATGCCGCGAATGTCAGGCATACAAACTATGAACGGCGGCACGCTTATTCTTGATTTATCAAAAGATGAACGCCTTAAAATAGCGCGCGCAATGGCTGAAACATTAGCGGAGATGCATAAGTTAAAGTATGAACCTGAGAATCATCAAAATGGAACAAATCCTTTCCCTTTCGCATTTGAATATAAAAGCAGTGAAGCTTATGCGGAATCTATAATCGGCGGAATCGCAAATGAGATTGAAGACCTTATAGAGATTAGAAGCAGTGATGTTAAATATATAAACGAGATTATCGCGAAAAATAAAGACGCGCTGTCAGTCCCGTTCGAGCCGTGTTTTCTAATGGACGACTTTAAAGAGGATAATGTGCTGTTTTCAAACGATAACGGCGAGTGGAAAGTGTGTGCGGTGTTTGACTTTGCGATGTCGCATTTCGGTGACTGCGAAAGAGATTTGTCAAGAATATCTGCCATGTATATTGATGAGGATGCCAGTTTAGCAAAAGAATTTATAAATACATATATAAAGTTAAACCCGCCGCGCGAAAAATTTTTCGAGCGTTTAAAACTATATATGCTTAATGAGCGTAAAGGTATCTGGTGGTGGGCGAAAACACAGAACAGGGATTTGTGGGATAAAAACATGAGCTTGACTGAATGGCTTGAACCATATTTGAACGTAGATTTTTAAATACACAAAATAAGCCGGACTGTGTAAAAACGAAATTGAAATAGCAAAATGCGCAAAAGAAGAGACCATTTTGTAGGGCATGGCGACCTCGACATGCCGGGATTCCCAGTAAATCCGTATTAAAACGGCACGTCGGGGTCGCCGTGCCCTACATTTTTGTGCAAATTGCCGAACGCTTTTTGTTTTTACGCACCCTCAAGCTTTTGTGACAACGCGATAAAATATATATCTTCTACATGATTACGAATATTTTCTATGCTATAATGTATTTTATGGATAAAAAACAAATTTTAGCATTACTGCGCGAATTGGGTGACGAACTTGGCATTGAGATAAAAGGGCAGAGATAAAAAAATGATGGAGCAGAGGGAAGATTTCTGTGAATAAAAATCATATCGGAATTACATCGGCAAATGGGTGGCCTTTCTTACCGTTCAAAGAACGTTTTGCAATTTATCAAAGACTTGGGTTTCATTCTATTATGCTTTGGTGGGGAGAGGGCGAAAAAGAAACAAGAGAAGATAGGGTTGTTTTAGCAAAAGAACATAATTTACAAATTGAAAATGTACATGCCGAAATGGAATATAGTAATTCTTTGTGGAAACCCGGACCGCACGGCGACCAAAAAATTCAGGAGCATATCGAAGCCGTAAAAGATTGCGATAAATATGATATAAGGCGCATAATTATTCATTTAACAAACGGAGATTCGCCGCCGGATATATCCGATGTCGGTCTTAAAAGGATTGAATTATTGATTGAGTGCGCCATAAAACATGATGTAATTTTGGCAATCGAAAATGTTCGCACCGATAAACACATTAAATATGTTCTCGATAATTACAAAGATAAGCATGTTGCCTTTTGCTACGATACAGGTCACGCTAATTTATGGTGCAAAGATACTGACTGGCTGTCAATGTATGCAGACAGACTTGTTGCTGTTCATCTGCATGATAACGGCGGAATTGAAGATGACCATACTTTTCCATTGACGGGAACAATAGACTGGGCTGATGTTATGCAGAAAATAAATAAATCTGCATACGACGGTTGTTTGTCCCTTGAAACGGAGTACATGGGAAACGGAAATACTGAGCAGTTAGAAAACTTTCTCAGAACATCATATCAAAGCTGTTGCAATCTTGCTTTGCTTTGATGAAATAGGTAGTGGTTATGGATAAAGAACAAATTTTAAAATTGCTGAACGAATTAGGCGACGAATTGGCAAAAGAACAGAGTTACGCCACTATAAACGTATGCGGGGCTGCGGCTATGGCGATTGCGTATAACAATTTAAAGTCGTCCGACGATATTGACGCTGTTTTGACTGATTTCGACAGCAGAAATAAATTCACGGACTGCGTAAAACGTATCGCAGAACGTCACAACTTGCCCGATAACTGGCTGAATGAAAATGTAAAAATATTTGTGAATTCAATGAAAGAAAAGAGTTTTATCGACTTCGGCAAGTTTGGGACTTTATCCGTCCGAATAGTTTCAGAAGAACAGCTTTTGGCTATGAAATTGTTTGCGGCGCGTGAAAATAAAGACTTAGACGACGCTGTTATATTGGCGAAATCTTTAAATATCGTTTCGAAAGATGATTTGAATAAAATATTATATAAATATTTTAGCGAGAAATCTGTCGATATTATGGCTTTACGCCAAAAAAGAGCCAGTTATGCCGAAGTTTTTCAGGAGGCAATTATTGATAAATTAAAAGGCAATTAATGACAGATGATTATTGATTATATTTATTTAAAAAATAACGACGTTAAGAGAATTTTTATCAGCAATATTTTGCACGATATAAAATACAGCGACGATATTGACGAATTATATATAAAGTATGGCAGTATTGATTTATTTGATATGGATAAAGATAAAATTATTGAATTGTGCGTGCTTGCGACGTATGTTGAACAGGCGTTTAATAACAGAGGCTTAATTGGACCTAAGTGGGTATATGATAAACGTTTGATGCTTGAACACCCTTATTTTATCGGCGTCCAAACTCATGACTTGGTTTTGCACGCGCCTCAGGCTTGTTTGAACCATAACGTCTTTATGCTGAGAAATAATTTTGAGGTGTATTGAATTTTGGAAAGAAAGTTTTTATCAATTATTTTAAGTGGAGAATAAACTTATGAAAAAATCTATTTTACTTTTGTTAGATTGTGTGGTTTTATTGAGCCTGCTCAGTATATGTTTGCTGCTGTTTTCGTGTTCACAGAAGTCAGGCGAAACTGATACAACAACGGCGGCGGGATCTGAAGCAAGCGGAAGCGAACAGGACAGCGCCACGAATCCTCTTTCTATTTCGGACAATCTCCCGCTAGATTTGGACTTCAACGGCGCGACAATCCGCGTGTGGGGACGGGAAGTGGATAATGTTTTCTATACCAGCAACTGGGAGTTTACTGAAGAAATGACAGGCGAAATTTTCAACGACGCGCTGTATGCGCGCGAACTGGCAGTTGAAGACAGGCTGAATGTAAATATTGAAAAAACTCTTACCACCACATCGTTCGATAACGCGTATAAAGCGGTAAAAGCGGGCGATGATTCGTTCGACATACTTTTCGCCAACGCCTACGACGTTGCGCCTCAGGCACTGGAAGGAATTTATGTCAATCTTGCCGATTTCCCCCATATTGATTACAATATGCCATGGTGGCCGGATACAATTATGAAAGACGTTACTATTAACGGCAAAACGTACTTTGTAACCGGCGATATTACGCCCTCTGTGCTGGGTTTTATGAACTGTATATTTTTTAACAAAAAGCTGGCTGCGGACTACGATATATCAGGTCTGTACGATTTGGTCTTTTCTGGGAAATGGACGTTTGACAAATATGCGGAAGCCGCAAAAAATATGTATAAAGACCTCAACGGCAACGGAGTAGTCGATTCGGAGGATATGTTTGGCGTGACCACTTCCGATTATTACGACGTGTATTTCTCGGCGTTTGAAATTCCGATTACGACCACCAGCCCGGACGGCTCGCTAAATTTGGCTTTGGGCGAAAAGTTTTACGAAGCATACAGCAAACTCCGGGAATTTTCAATGGATAAATCGGCTTTGCCGCAGGATATTTCCAACAAGGGCGAAACTGTCAATTATGAAAACGACGTCAAATTTTTCGCGAACGGGCAAATATTATTTTTTGGCGGCTTGGTTCGGTTTTCGGATTATTTCCGAGCAATGAAAGACGATTACGGCATTTTGACCGTGCCGAAATGGGATGAAAATCAGGCGGAATACCATACTACGTCCCACGCCAACTACTCGCTGGTGAGCGTGCCCGTCACGGTGCCGTCTGAACGTTACGGCATGATAGGAGCGGTTATGGAGGCGATGGCGTCCGAAGGTTACCGGACGACTACACCCGCATATTTTAACAGTACGCTGAAAGACAAATACAGCCGGGACGAGGAAACTCTTAAGGTTCTTGATATTTTGCGGAACGGTCTCGAATTCCAGCCCGTAATGATATATTACAAGAGTATGGGCGATATACTCCATTTATTCAGATATTCCTGCTATCCGCAAGCCCAATATAACAACATGGTGTCGTATTACGAAAAAAATCTTCCCGTATTTCAGAAAGCCATTGATAAGTTTAACAAATCTTTTTTACAGTAAATCTAATTTTAGGGTTAAAAGCGGCGCATGTACGTTTAAATAAATGAAACGCAGAGAATTAAAATAATAGAGGTATAATATGTCCGGGAAAATAATAACAGAATTTAATCAGATTTCTATACTTGATGAACAAGAAACATTACAAATACCAATAGAAAAGTCGGAATTATTTTTATCTATAAGCAAAGACGATAAACGCAATGACTTTATACCGGAACTTTGTTATAAGAACGGACTTCTTTTTACTGGCGACAGTTTATTATGGCTGAAAACTATAAAAGATTCTTCGATTGATTTAGTTTTTGCAGACCCCCCTTATAATATAAAAAAAGCTGACTGGGATAAATTTGAATCGCAGGAAGAGTATATAAATTGGTCAATTAAATGGATAGAAGAAATATCTCGTATACTTAAACCGACAGGGTCGTTATATGTTTGCGGTTTCAGCGAAATACTGGCTGATATTAAACATCCTGCTATGAGATATTTTGCCGGATGCAAATGGTTAATATGGAACTATAGGAATAAAGCAAACTTAGGAAATGATTGGGGACGTTCTCATGAAAGCATATTACATCTGAGAAAATCAAAAGACTATAAAATGAATATCGACAATATCAGAATATCCTATGGGGAACACACTCTGCGATATCCCGTTCACCCTCAGGTGGAAACAAGTCAATACAGCAATGACAAAAACATTTCGCATATATGGGAGCCGAACCCATTAGGAGCAAAACCGAAAGACGTTTTTGAAATTCCTACAATATGTAATGGTATGGCGGAAAAAACAAATCACCCGACACAAAAACCCGAAGAACTTTTAAAAAAAATATTACTGGCTTCAAGCAATGCTGAAGATATTATACTTGACCCTTTTTCCGGCTCAGGAACGACTATTGTAACGGCGGAACAATTAGGGCGAAAATGGGTTGCCTGCGAAATGAATCCCGAATATAATATGTGGGCTGTAAACAGGATTAATAATATAGTTTACAGGTCTGTTGACGAATGGATATTGTTTGACAAAGCGAATGCGAAACGGAGGGAATCAATAAGATGACGCTGGCGCAGTTGCTTGAATGGGCATCAGATAAATCAAGATTTGTTCACATAAATGATTACGCCGCTTTTTGTAAAGAATATTTAAATTTCATTTTTGACGGGTTACAGGCAGTGATTGTTTCAAAAAATGAAAATAATTATAAATTTTTTCAATATAAACGTGACGGGTCATATAATATTACGAGACCTCTGAACAGTGAATTGATGTATTCCATCGACGATTTTAATAAAGCTAATGAAAATTTTATATATTCGTTAGCTCATATAAGAGAAATTCAAAATAATTGTGAAATGCGAACAGTGATAAATAGATTTATATATTCATGTCAGCAGGCTATCGGGGCTGCGCTTGATGCACTTCCTGCTGGAAATTGCCGATATCGGAATATCAGTTCGCGAAGGAACAATTTTAGTGCCTGTTATTGTTGAAGGCGAGGAATTATTTAAAATGTCATATCAACATGATTTAATTATTGAGCAGAGTAACGAAATAAAAGCGATAGGTTCTGTAAAAACATCAAGTAAAGACCGGATTGATAAAATTTTTGTTGATAAGTTTTTGTATAATAAATTAACGGGTATTGACACTCCGCATTTTGCCGTATTTTTAAATGATGTTCAAAGAAACGGAAAAGAGCCGAATTATGGAATTAATTCAACATTTTTAACAGGTCATTTTAAAGGATATACAATAAAACTTAATCCGCTTGACGGAGTATATTATTGTGACTTGCGTCCTGTTATGCAGACAGATAAGATTATAATAAATTATATTAATACATTAGATTACCTACTCATTGAAGATATCTGGAAATTTATTGAAATTTAAATAAAACACACGGGGAGATACAATCAAATGGGAGAAACAATAATATCCACATGTTCCCTTTCGTCCGGGTCGTCGGGGAATTCCATATTTGTCGGCTGCGGCGGCACAAATATACTGATTGACGCGGGACGTTCGGCAAAAGCCATGACTGAACTGTTAGCCGAAATCAACATGAAAATCGCGGATATAAGCGCGATTTTCATCACTCACGAGCATATCGACCATGTGAGCGCATTAAAAGTGCTTATCAGCAGGCACAAAATCCCCGTTTATATGGTGTGGGAATCGTTCGACAATCTGAGCGACGACTATAAATCCGCGCTCGGCGAAGTCATAAATTTTATTTCCCCGTATGATAAATCCGATATAAACAAAAATAATATAAACATCGGCGAATTAAGTGTCGAATGTTATGCTACGCCTCACGACAGCGCGGCAAGCGTCGGATATGTAATCAGACATAATGCGGACAATTCAAGAAAAGCCGTTGGAATCGCGACTGATATAGGTCATATGACAAAAGAAATCATAGATTCTGTATGCGGCTGCAAAGTTTTATATATAGAATCAAACCACGATTTGGAAATGCTCAGGGATTCAAGCTATCCGGAACAAATCAAACAGCGAATCAAATCAAAACACGGGCATTTGTCAAACGCTGAATGCGCGCAAAGTCTGCCGTATTTTATCCAGAACGGGGCGGAGAAAATAATTTTATATCATCTGAGCGGCGAAAACAATACAAAAGAAATTGCGTTAAACGAGTCGAAAAAAAGCATATTGTCCGCAAGATTGCACGCGGGCACTGTATATTTGGGAGCCGCGCCGAAATCGTCGCCGTCTAAGATGATAAACCTGAAAATCGAGACTGACCCGAAACCTGTTTTTAACCCGCTAGACCCGAACTCTGATAGGAAAGTTTTACATATTCAGAATATATCGAAAAAGAAATCCCTTGAAATTCCTGAAATCGACATAAAAAATAACAATGTAAGCGAAGGGATTGTTTAAACTGTGCGTAAAATAAATATAATATATGTCGGAGGCATTAAAGCGCAGGAAAAATATTATCAGGACGCGGTAAACGAATATATAAAACGGCTGAGTCCGGCGTTTAAAATCGAGAACATAGAAATAAAAGAAGAACAGCTTCCCGAAAAATCCGGCGATGCTGAAATAGGTGTGTGCCTAAAAAAAGAGGGCGTAAAAATTCTTGAAAAGACATGCGGCAGTGCGTATAAAATCGCGCTTTGCGTGGAGGGTAAAAGGTTGTCGTCCGAAAACTTCGCGGCGCTTTTATACGGAGATAAAGCAATAAATTCGCAGTCGGTCGATTTTTTTATAGGGAGTTCGCACGGACTTTCAGGCGAAATAAAAAAGTCGGCGGACTATTTGCTGTCGTTATCGGACATGACCTTTACGCACAGACTTGCGAGGGTCATGCTGACAGAGCAGATTTACCGGGCGTATACGATAGAAGTCGGCAAAAAATATCACAAATAAAAATTATGAGAGGGTGATTTGATATGATAAATATATCGATAGAAGAAGCGAATAAAAAAAGTTTAATGGAAATTATACAACTGGTTGAAGAAAAAGGGACAGCAACCGTGTTGAAAGGTGGTCGGCGCTTTATTGTTCTTGAAGATAATGAAGTCGATGGCGAAAAATATGCCGACGATTTGAGTGTTCAGAAAACAGGCGAAGAATTTATACAAAAATATTTAAAAGCATTTAAGGAATTGGCAAAATGATAGTAAAGATATTACGAATAAATAAAATTATTGATTTGCATGAATCACTTATAAGAGAAACCGGCGGAATATCTGGTTTTATGAATATGAATTTGCTCGAAAGCGCGCTTGCCGCTCCGTTTGCGTCGTTTGAAGGAGTTTATTTTTACAAAACTGTAAAAGAACAAGCCGCAAGATTAGCATATGGGATTATAAAAAATCACCCGTTTATTGACGGAAATAAAAGAATAGGAATACTTGCAATGCTCACATTTTTAAAAGAAAACGGAATTATTTTGAATTGTTCTGATGACGATTTGGTGAGATTAGGTTTATCAATTGCTGGCGGAACATTTGATGTAAAAGATATTCTTGAATTTATAATAAATCATGAAATATAATTGGAGGCGGTTTTTGTGAAGTTCAAAGTGAAAAGACAGTGGTGGATGTGGGTTATAGGCATAGTGTGCAATATTTTGGCGGTAAGATTTCTGCAGGTTGACGGTCTTTATATTATGTCCGTTATTATATTTATTGCCGATGTCTTTATTATTTTCCCTGATATTCATTTGAGTTATGTTATTGAAAATAAATGCCTTACAGTTAATCGCATACTGCCGAAAAAGGTGATACCATGTAATACGATTATGTCGGTGGAAAGCGCGACCCTGCTTACCGTTGGGGGTTTTGCGTTGAAAATATACGAAAATAAATTAGGCTCATATAAAATTACATATCTTGATGAAATTCATAAACGCCGGGCAGTTATCGTGTCCCCTAAAAACGGGCAGGAATTCATGAGCGAGCTTGATTTATACATAGACAGAGAAGTGAATTTATTAAATAACACCGAAAGCGCGTTCAAAAAGAAAAAAGATGATGATTTATAAAAAGTTATTGCAGGCTGAAATAATATAAACCGCAGGGAGGAATTTTCACGGAGTTAATACTATCCGCAATAAAAAACGACAAAGAATATAAAAACTTAATATATGAGTTAAGCAAATTAAAAAGAGACCGAAACAGACTGCGCGGACAGTTGCTGCCCATATTCGCGCAGGGGCTGTGCGACGGCAGTTTCGAAACTTTCACGGCGGCGGTCTGTCAGGATTTGCAGGAAAAAGCCCTGATTGTCGTGGGAGACGAAAAAGCGGCGACAAAACTGCAAAACTCCATGTTCAGCTTTTTCGAAAAAGTTTTTATCTATCCTAAAAAAGATTTTATATTTATGAATATGGAAAACGTGAATAATCCGTTTGAATGCGAGAGGCTTAAAATTCTCGGCAAAATTTCAGACGGAGATTTTGACGTTGTCATAACGACGCTCGACGCAATGCTCGAATACACTATGCCGAAAGATAAAATTAAAGAATATTCGATGGACTTGAAATACGGGGAAAGCATAAAAAATTTAGACAGCTTTCTGAAATCGCTCGTTTCGGCGGGATATAAACGCGCGGACACGGTCGAGGCGGTCGGGAAATTCTCTGTCAGGGGCGGAATTATAGATATTTTTTCCCCGTCGGAGGAATATCCGGTCAGGATAGAATTATTCGGCGATGAAATTGATTCTATGGGGATATTTGACCCGGTTTCCCAAAGGCGCGTAAAAAATATCACGGAGTTCAGGGTTATACCGGTCACAGAAATCGTTATTGATGAAATTTCGCGCGAAAAGTGCGTCTCTGTGTTAGAAGCTCTGACGAAAAATAAAAACACCGAACAGAATATAAAAGACAGGCTGTTTTTTGAATTGGACTGCCTGAAAAACGGCGACGATATAAGTTCAAAAGACAGGTTTAT
>Ga0123357_10000511_pt1 | contig 37857 bp, 30 predicted proteins | sample TergutEmb28metaG_FD_89873 | JGI IMG/M metagenome (GOLD analysis project Ga0123357, IMG submission 89873) | Embiratermes neotenicus P4 segment gut microbial communities from Petit-Saut dam, French Guiana - Emb289 P4 | ecosystem: Host-associated > Arthropoda: Insects > Digestive system > Gut ... | reverse complement strand
CGATCGTGTAGACGGGGTTCATGGCCGTCATCGGCTCCTGGAAGATGACCGCGACCTCCCCGCCACGGACCTGGTGGAGGTCTGCGGCGCGCATCCCCAGCAACTCGCGCCCGCCCAGGACAGCCGAGCCCGTCGCACGCCCGTTGGGCGGCAGCAGCCCGATCAACGACATGGAGGACTGCGTCTTGCCCGAGCCCGATTCGCCGACGATCGCCAACACCTCGCCGGGACGGACCTCGTAGCTGACGTCGATCGCCGCCGGGAACCATTCGCCTTCGACGTAGAAGTCGACGTTGAGCCCGCGCACCTGGAGGACGGGCGTGGCCGTGCTAGCGTTCATCGGCGTTCTCCGTTGTCACAACCCTGCTAAAAAGATGGGGGACGACCCCCATACCCCCGCGCGCTGCGCTGCCCGCCCTGAATCCATCGTGGCGGACACCGCAATTCATACGGTGATGGGGGACGACCCCCATACCCCCGCGCGCTGCGCTGCCTGCCCTCCAGCTATCGTGGCAGACACCGCAGCGCATGTCGGCGGCGACACGAGCACCCTTAGCCCACCCAGATGGGACAATGGCACGGTGACGTACCTCGTCTTCCACCCTCGGGCCGCACGTTGGCTGGCGGTCGCCAGTTGGGCCGTCTGCGCGGTGTTTGTCGTCGGCCTGGCAACCACGGCGACGCCCGCACAGATCGCCGCCTATGTGGCGTGGGGACCGTGGTTCGCGCTGGTCATCTGGCTGATGTTCTGGCGCCCAGACGTGCGGGTGGACGAGTCGGGCGTCGCCGCCCGCAACCCGCTGCGCACCTGGCAGGTTCCCTGGGCGCTGATCCAGCGCGTCGACACGAAATACTCGCTGACCCTGTTCACCCCGCAGGGCAGGGTCCAGGCATGGGCGGCGCCAGCCGCGTCCCGTCGCGCCGTGCGGCTGGCCTCCCCCGCCGACGTGGCACACCTGCCGTCGTCCACCTACGGCCCAGGGGGTGGCGTGCGGCCCGGCGACCTGCTCGCCTCGGATTCCGGGCAGGTCGCCCTCGTGGTGCGCGAGCATTGGGAGGCGCTGCGCGACGAGGGTCGCCTGCACCCCGCCGCCGATGACGCCGTCACCCGTGGCTGGCACATACCCTCCACCGTCGGGCTGGTCGCCGTGACGGTGCTGGCGGTGGCATTGACCGCGTTGTTCCATTAGGCACCCCCTGCCGATGCGGCAACCGGCGTCGCAGTTGCCTTCGCAGCCGACCGGGCAGCGGCCCGTGCCATCTTGCGCGCCGAGGGTATCCGCCGCTGGCGGGGGTCGAACGCGTCGCGCAAACCGTCGCCGATGAAGTTCACGCACAAGGCGATGGCGACGATGAAGAAGCCCGGCCACCAGAACAGCCAGGGCCGCGTCGAGAACGAGCTTTGATACTGGGAGATCAGGTTGCCCAGCGACACGTCCGGGTATTGGATACCGAAGCCGAGATACGACAGCGCGGTCTCCAACAGGATCGCGGAACTCATCAGCAACGTCGTGGCCACGATGATGACGCCGACCGCGTTGGGCAAAATGTGGCGGAAGATGATCCGGGAGTTCGACGCCCCGGCCACCCTCGCGGCGTCCACGAATTCCCGCTCTTTCAGCGTCAGGAATTCGGCCCGCACGAGCCGCCCCAGCGTCATCTAGCTCACGCACGCCAGTGCGATGCCGAGCATTTCGGCGCCCACGCCGTTGGTCATCTTGCCGAGCACGGCGCCGATGATCATCGCGGGGATGGCGATGACCATGTCCGTGAACCGCATGATCACCATGTCGACCTTGCCGCCGAAGAACCCGGACAGGGCGCCCGCGAGGATGCCCAGGATCGTCGCGCCCAAACCGATGAGCACCATGACGGTCAACGACTTCTGCACGCCGCGCATCGTCATCGCGAACATGTCGTGGCCCAGGTTGTCCTGGCCGAACGGGAACGGCCCGATGACCAGCCCGTGTTGGAAGGACAACGACATCGTCGGCTGGCCGCCGGCGTTGGCGAGGTTGTACGTGTCCACGTAGTTGTGGATCCACCAGCCGGGGATGACCCCCCAGCCGATCGAGGTGACACACAGCAGCACGATCAGGATCAGCGCGCACAGCGCGACGACGGCGGCGCGGTGGCGGAAGAAGCGTTTGCGGACGATCTGGCCCTGCGACAGCCCCTCGGTGGCGCGCAGCTCGATGGACGCCTCGTTGTGGTAGTCCTGCAAGTTCTCGCTCGACAGCCCCTCAGCCGCCCGCAACTCGACCGACGCCTCGTTGGCGGACTCCTGCGAACCCTGTCCCTGCCCGGCCTCGGGGCGTTCGTCCTCGGTGCTCATGCGGCCACCCGGATCCTCGGGTCAAGACCCGCGTAGATGATGTCGGCGACGATATTGGCCGCGATGGCCAACACGGCGGTGACGAGGAAATAGCCCATCACCCCGTAGATGTCGCCGGTGTGCATGTCGGTCAGGAACATCTGCCCCATCCCCTGCCAGGCGAACACGGATTCGGTGATGATCGCGCCGCCGAACATCGCGGCCACGTCCATCGGGATGATGGTCGCCAACGGGATGAGCGCGTTGCGGAACGCGTGGCGCATCACCACCGTGCGCTCGTTGAGGCCCTTCGCGCGGGCCGTGCGGATGTAGTCCTGGTTCATCACTTCCAGCAGCGACGAGCGGGTGTAGCGCGTGTAGCTGGCGAAGCTGATGAGGACCAGCGCGATCGTGGGCAGGGCGAGGTGGGTGAAAATGTCCATGTTCTGGAACCAGAAACTGCCGCCCAGGTTGGGCGTGGTGGCCCCGATCGTCGCAATTGGCCGGTTCCCGACGGCGGGCAGGTACGTCACCCACGTCTGCATGATCCGGTCCACGACGATGAAAAACCCGACGACGAACGCGACGATCGCGCCCGTCCTGGCCGAGATGCGCCGGTCCGGCCCGCCCCAGGCCACCCCGATGACGATGCCGCACGCGATCGCCACCACCGCCAGGCCGATCAGCACCCAGCCGTTGGCGTAGACGAACAGGTATTGCAGCGGGTAATACAACGCGATGCCGACGACCGCTGTGGTCACCGCCGTGCCCAGCGCCCGACGGTTCTCGAAGCCGGTGGTGATGGCCACGACCGCCGCAGCGACGCCCAACGCCGTCACCGCGATGCCGACGATGCCCAGCCCCGGGTGACGCAGCCAGTCGGAGGCGCTGACGTACCACAGGGTGAGCGCCACGGCGAGGAACCCGACGCCGCCGACCAGCAGGCGGACCCGCCACCTGCCGCCGACGACCAGCACCAGCACCGCGCCGACGCCCACCGAGATCAGCGCCAGCACCGGCCACGGGACCTGGGGGCTCGCCAAGAACGTGTTGAACTGGATCGCGCCGAATTCTTTGAGGAGGACCGCCACCCAGAAAGCGGGCAGCGAATAGAACAGGAAAGTAATGAAAGTGGTCACGTAGTCGAACGCCGAATACTGCCTCAACGCCGTGGCCACGCCGACCGCGATGCCCAAGATGATGGCCAAGATGAGCGAGCCGAACACCAGCCGCACCGTGACCGGCAGGGACGAGGCCAACTGCGACAACACCGTCTGGCCGTTGATGAGCATCCCGAAGCTGCCCTGGCCCCACAGGTAGCTGACGATGCGCCCGAGCCAGGCGAAATAGCGCAGCACGGGCGGGACGTTGAGGTCCAACATGCTCGCGACGCGCGCCATCTGCATCGCTTTGTTCGGGTCCGCCGACGTGCGTAGGGCTTGCAGCGGGTCGACGGCGTAGGAAACCGTCATGAAGACGATGAAGGTCGCGCCGAGCAGGACGACTAACCCGGCGGCGATACGGCGACTAATGAAGGAAAACACGCTCTGCCTCTAGATGCGATCCTGGGGCCTGCCGGGCACTGTGCTCGGCAGGCCCCAGGAATCCGTCATTGCTTACTTTAGAGCCTTATTCAGATTTAGCTGGTAGCGGTCCAGTTCCAGTAGTCCCAGAACATGGTCGGGGCCATCGCGATATCGCTCACGCCGGTCACCTTCGTCTTGTCGAAGGCCGTGACCTCCGGGAACTGGTACAGCGTCAGGCCGTAGCCGTCGTCGAACAGCGTCTTGTCAATCGTGAGCGCGTTCTGCTTCACCACAGCCGGGTCGGTCGAGGTGGCCAACACGCTGAACGCGTCGTCCACGGTCTTGTTCGAGTAGCCGGAGAAATTGTTCTGGCCACCGGTGACGTAGGTCGCCTGGTTGTCGTTGATCGAAGTCGACACCGACTGCCAGCCGAAGATCGACGCGTCGTAGGACCCGTTGCCCAGCAGCGAACCCCAGTCGGCGCTGCCGACGTCCTTGACCACGAACCCGGCCTGGGTGGCCGACTGCGAGATCAACTGGAACTCCTGCACACGGCGCGGGTTGTCCTTCGCGTACATGATGCGCACGGTCGGGTTCTTGACGCCGGCCTTGGCCAGCAGGGCCTTCGCGCCGGCGATGTCCACCGCGCCGTAGTTGGACGAATCGTTGCCGGCCGCCAGGTCGGTGTAATTCGGGTCGGCGGTGGTCACCAAGAAGGAGTTGCGGACCGTCGCGTTCGGGTCCAGCGGCTTGATGATCTTGTCCACGATGTCTTGGCGCGGAACCGTCTTGAGGAACGCCTGCCGCACCTCCAGGGCCTTGGTGGCGTCGCCGCCGTAGGTCGCCGGGTTGAACGGGCCGTTCTTGTTGTCGAACGTCAGGTCGACGTGCTCGAAGGTGCTGCCGTCGATCGTCGTCACGGAGGCGTTGGTGTTGCTTTGGAGTGCCTGCAACAGGTCAGAGGTCGCCTGCGGCTGGATGATATTCACCTCGCCATTGGCCAGGGCCTGGGCCTGGGCCATCGCATCCGAGATGAACCGGACCACGATCGTCTTCACCTTCGGGATATCGCCCCAGGTGTAGGCCGGGTTGGCCTCCAGCGTCAGGTAGTCCTTGCTCCAGTTCTTCAGCAGGTACGCCCCGCTGGAGAGCACCAGCGACGGATCGGTCGGCATCGACGTCATGTCGAACGAGGTGTTCCAGACCTGGGCGATCTTGGCCAGGCTGGCCATGTCACCGGTTTGGATAGCCTTCACCAGCGCGTCGGTGGCCTGCACCGGGTCGCTGATGTCGAGCGCCTTCTCGGCGACGACGTGTGCCGGGAGGTTGAACGTCGTGAACGCGAACTGCCACGCCTCAGCCGGCTTGGAGTACACCATCGTGATGGTGTGCCCGTCGTCGCTGATCGTCGGAACGTCCTTGATCAGCGCCACGTTCGGGTCTCCGGCGTCGAAGAACACCTTGCCCGACGCGACCTCGGCGGCACCGGCGTCCGTGCGCTTGACGGTGGACGAGTCGACCTGGTTGTACTTCTGGGACAACGCCACCCAGTCGAGCAGCATGTCAGCGGCCTGGACCGGCTGGCCGTCGGACCACTTCATGTCGGGGTTCAGCTTGTACTCCACGGTCAACGGATCGTCCGAGGTCTTCGTCACCGTGACGGCCTTCGTGTTCCAGATCCAGTTGAGATTCTCATCGAAATGGCCCAACTGCGTCTGCATCAGGTAGCCGATGTTGGTGTTCGAGGTCGCGTGGCCGTTGGACGAGTTCTGGTTCATGGAGAACATGGCCTGGTTCCACGCCACAGTGACGGTGCCGGACTGCCCGGTGGCGCCCCCGCCTGCGCTGGCGGTCGTGGTGCCCGCGTCGTTGGTGGTCGGACCGCTGCATGCGCTGAGGCCGAGCCCCAACGCCACGGCGACCGTCCCGACGACCGCTAAAAACTTTCTGGTACCCATAGGGGTTCCCTTCTATTGCGTGACTTTTCTGATCGATACCGGACTGGACGGCGAGGGGACAAACCCTCACGCCAGAACGTATCCAACCTGCCAGTCGCGCCGGCTCACGGAAACTCGGAGCCGCCGACCGCCTGCAGGTCACATGGCAGCCAAGCATACAGTCAGGGTCTGCGGCGCGCCAGACTTTGGCGACCACCGCACCATGACGCGGGCGCAGCGGGTCAGCACTAATCCTGCCGTTCGACGGCGATCACGCGGGCCTCCAGGGCGCGCAACGCGGCGCGGGCCTCTTGTTCGGCGTCGAGGCCGGCCAGGTCCGCCGCCACCACCAGGCGCAACAGGTCGGCGCCGATGCGGGTGGGGTCGACCTCGGCGGGCTGCACGCCCAGTTCGTCCAACGGATGGCCCAGGCGGCGCGCCCGTCCCACCACCTTCGCGGCCCGCGACAACGCGGACATCTGCGTCGGGATGCCGTCGAGCACCGACGTGCGGCCCTTCTCGCGGGCCTTGCGCTGCTCCCAGGACTCCATCAGGTCGTCGGGCACCTGGGCGTCGGCGAAGACGTACGGGTGCCGCGCGATGATTTTGTCGGCGATGCGGGCGGCCACGTCTTCGATGTCGAAACGGCCCGTCTCGCTGGCGATCTGCGCGTGGAAAACCACCTGGAGCAGCAGGTCGCCCAATTCCTCCAGGAGGTCCTCGTCGCTGCCCGCCTCGATGGCGTCCACGACCTCCAGCGTCTCCTCGATGACGTAGGGGACCAGCGTCGTGTGGGTCTGTTCGGCGTCCCACGGGCAGCCGGTGCGCACCGTGCGCATCACCTCGACCAAGCGGTCGAACTGGGGCGACGCAGTGCCCTGGGCCGACGGGGACGTAGCGGGCGTGGCGGACGGGGACCGCGTCACGGCAGCTTGGGAGCGGCGGTCGCCGGGACCGACAAGGAGCCGTTATTCGTGGAGAACCAGCCCGAGGAGGGATCCCACTGCCCGAAGCGCGGGTTGAGGGTGACCGTCGCCTTCTTGCCCAGGCCGAGCAGGGTGGTGGCCGCCGTCTGGTCGCTTTGCGCCTGGCTGATCGCCAACTCGCCGCGCGCCCAATCGGTGGCGCCGGGCACCTTGGCGATCGCTTGCGCGACCGGGTCTTGGGCCATCACCTGGGAGACGGAATCGGACGTGACGACCGACGCACCCTTGTCGGAGGCCGTGTCGAGGACGGCGGCGGTGAACAAGCCTTGCAGCGCGACGACGGGAGCGTCGCCCGCCGAGATGGGCGACGACGAAGTCTTGGTGGCGCTCACGAGCGCGTCGGCGAGCTGCTGCACCTGCGTCATCGTGATGGTTTGGCCGTTCACCTGGGCCGCCGTGGACGCCTGAGTCCACGAGGAACACCCGGCCAACGTGACCGCCAACGCCGCTACCAGCCCCACCAGGGCCGCAATCCGTCGCTTCATGACTACCTCCGTCTTTCAGGAGAAAGTTTAGTGCATCGCGCGCGGCCGACCCGACGGCGCCATAGCACGGTCGTGATGGGCGGGCAAGGAAGGGGTGGGCCAACAGGAAGGCGCGGGGCGCAGCTCCCTCCACGTCGCCACGCCCCGCTAGTCCTGGGGTGCCAGATCGGCAAAGCCCAAGCTACCCGACAGTCGGCGCAGACCCAAGACTGAACCCAGCAAAAATCGTAAACAGGTAGTTATTTTAACTTGTCTAGTCACGTATTTTGACGTGACTACGTATCTAATTTTGCTTGATCGCGTACAATTATTGAAGTAGTTGAGATAATTCATACCTTAACAGCGAGAAAATCTGATTTTGATGCGCTGCGGGACGACGCCGCACCTGGGACGACACCGCACTCCAGCAGGCTGGGGTCACGCGAACATCGCGTCGAGGACGCCCACCACCCAGGCCAGCAGGGCGTCGTCGACCACGGGCTGCCCGCCGATGGGGGCGGTCATGGGGCGCGGCACCAGCGCGAACTGCGCCGTCTTGCGCACACTGGAGCCCGGATACAGCCGCGCCAGGCGCAACTGCGCCGAATCGGGGAGGCCCACCGGCGAGAACCGGATGTTGGACCCCGCGCTGACGATCTCCTCCACCCCGCAGACGCGTGCCTTCAGCCGCAACGCCGCCACGCCCAGCAGGGCAGCCGCCTCGTCGGGCGGTGGGCCGTAGCGGTCGACCAGTTCGTCGCGGACGGCGTCGATGTCGGCGGTGCTGGTGACGGCGGCCAGGCGTTTGTACATCTCCAGGCGCAGGCGCTCGGATTCGATGTAGTCGCCGGGCAGGTGCGCGTTGACCGGAAGCTCGATCTTCATGTCCGGCTCGGGCTGCGTGTCCTCGCCCCGGAAATCGGCGACCGCCTCGCCGACGAGCCGCAGGTACAGGTCGAAGCCCACGTCGGCGATATGGCCGGACTGCTCGCCGCCCAGCAGGTTGCCCGCGCCGCGAATCTCCAGGTCTTTCATGGCGATCGACATGCCCGCGCCCAGTTCGGTGTGGGCGGCCATCGTCGCCAGGCGGTCGTGGGCCGTTTCGGTCAACGGTTTGCCGCCGGGGTACAGGAAATAGGCGTAGCCGCGCTCGCGTCCGCGCCCGACCCGTCCGCGCAACTGGTGAAGCTGGCTCAGGCCCATGAGGTCGGCGCGTTCGATGATGAGCGTGTTGGCCGTCGCGATATCCAGGCCGGCCTCGACGATCGTCGTGCAGACCAGCACGTCGAAGCGGCGTTCCCAGAAATCGACCATGACGGATTCCAGCGCGCGCTCCCCCATCTGGCCGTGGGCGACGCCGATGCGGGCCTCGGGGACGAGTTCGGCCAGCCTGGCGGCGTCCTCGGCGATGGACTGCACGCGGTTGTGGATGACGAACACCTGGCCCTCGCGCGCGAGCTCGCGGCGGATGGCCGCGCGCACCTGGTGAGCGTCCGATGGCCCGACGAACGTGAGCACCGGATGGCGTTCCTCCGGCGGCGTCGCGATGACGGACAACTCGCGGATGCCGGTGACCGCCATCTCCAGCGTCCGGGGGATGGGGGTGGCGCTCATGGCGAGCACGTCGACGTTGAGGCGCAGCTTCTTGAGGGTTTCCTTGTGCTCGACGCCGAAGCGCTGTTCCTCGTCGATGACGACCAGGCCGAGATCCTTGAAGACGACCTCGCCTGAGAGCAGACGGTGGGTGCCGACCACCACGTCGATGGCGCCGGACGCCAGGCCGTCGATGACTTTGCGGGCCTGCGCGTCGCTTTGGAAACGGGACAACGCCGCCACCGTCACCGGGAAACCGGAGTAGCGGTCGGCGAACGTGGCCAGGTGTTGCTGGACGAGCAACGTCGTCGGCACCAGGATGGCGACCTGTTTGCCGTCCATGACCGACTTGAACGCGGCGCGCACGGCGATCTCGGTTTTGCCGTAGCCCACGTCGCCGCAGATGAGGCGGTCCATCGGGACGGCGCGTTCCATGTCGGCCTTCACGTCGGTGATCGCGGAAAGCTGGTCGGGGGTTTCGACGTACTCGAAGGCGTCCTCCAGTTCGCGTTGCCAGACGGTGTCGGAGGCGAACGCGTGACCTTCGCTGGCCTGGCGGGCGGCGTAGAGCTTGATGAGTTCGGCGGCGATCTCGCGGACGGCCTTGCGGGCGCGGGATTTGCGCTTGTTCCAGTCGGCGCCGCCCAGCCGGTCCAGCGCGGGGGCTTCGCCGCCGACGTAGCGGGTGAGCTGGTGCAACTGGTCCATCGGGACGAAAAGCTGGTCGCCGGGCTGGCCGCGTTTGCTGGGGGCGTATTCGACCAGGAGGTATTCGCGGGTGGCCCCGGCGACGGTGCGTTGGACCATATCGACGTAGCGGCCCACGCCGTGCTGTTCGTGGACGACGAGGTCGCCCGGTTTGAGTTCTAAGGGGTCAACCTGGTTGCGGCGACGGGCCGGCATCCTGCGGGCCGACTTGTCGGTGTCGCGGCGGCCAGAGAGGTCGCCAGCGGTGAACACGTCCAGGCCGATGGACGGCAACGAGAACCCGTGCTGCACTTGGGCGACTATGAGCAGCACCACGCCGGGGGTGGGGGCGTCAGGCAGGTCGGCGGCGGTCAACTCGGCGTCAGGGAGCTTGGCGTCGGCCAGCTTGGCGGGGATGTCCGCGTCGGCCAGCACCTCGCTGAGGCGTTTGGCCAGGCCGGGGCTGTCGGCCACCAGGACGACGCGGTGGCCAGCCTTGGCGGCGGCGCCGACCGCCGCGACGGCAGCCTGTGTGTCGCCGCGCCACACGGGGGCCTCGCGGGCGTCGAGGACGCGCGTGGGGACGCCGAGGACCAGGGGGGCGTCGGTGTCCGTCTCGTCGGCGTCGGCATCTGGGGAGAGTGGGACAAAGTCGGGGTCAGATGCCCGATCGGGGGCTTTTTCGCGCCGTTGCGTCATCTGGCTTCGAGTTTGTCCCACTTCGTCATCGCCAGCACCCGAATCGAAGGGCGACAGGGTCCACCACAATTGGCCGCGGTCCAGGGCGCGGGCGCGGACTTCGGCCAACGGGCGGTAGGCGGCCTGGTCCAGGTGGATCGGCTCGTCGCCGCCCTCGGCGGCGGCGCTCCAGGAGGCGTCCAGGAACTCCTGGCTGGTCTGGACGAGTTCCAGCGCGCGGGCGCGGACGCGTTCGGGGTCGCTGACCAGGACGGCAGCCGTCGGCCCAAGCGTGTCGACCAGCAATTCCAGCCGGTCCACCAGCGCGGGCGCCAAGCCCTCCATGCCCTCGACAGCGTGGCCTTGGGCGATCTTGTCGAACAACTCCCCCAGGTTTCCGGGCGCTCCCGCGTACGCGACGGCCAGCCGCGCCGCCCGCGCGCGCACGTCGTCGGTGATCAGCAGTTCGCGGCAGGGGGTGACCAGCGCCTCGGGCAGCGTCGTGTCCATCGAGCGTTGGTCGGCCACCGAGAACGGGCGGATTTCCTCAATGGTGTCGCCGAAAAAGTCGACGCGGACGGGGTGCTCGTCCATCGGCCCGAACACGTCGAGGATGCCGCCCCGGACGCTGAACTCCCCGCGCCGTTCCACCAGGTCGACGCGCACGTAGGCGGCGTCCACCAACTGGCGGGCCACGTCGCCCAGGTCGTAATCGCGCCCCGCGACCAGCCGAACAGGGCGCAGCGCCCCCAATCCTGCCACCTGCGGCTGCAAGGCGGCGCGCACGGGCGCGACCACCACGCGCGGGGCGGGAAGTTCGTCGTTGCCGGCCAGGCGGCGCAACACCGTCAGGCGCCGCCCGACCGTGTCCGAACGCGGGCTCAGCCGCTCATGCGGGAGCGTCTCCCACGCGGGGTAGTAGGCGACCTCATCTTCCCCGAGCAGCGACGCGAGCGTGGCCGTCAGGCTCTCAGCCTCGCGGTAGGTGGACGTGATCACCAGCAGCGGCGCGCCGGAATGGGCGGCCATCGCGGCCACGACCACGGGCCGGGCGGCGTCGACGACGGTCAGATCGAGCGCGGGCAGGCGTCGCTCATCCGCGAGCCGCAGGCATTCCGCCACGACCGGCTCGGCGGCAACCGCTTCTACCAGGAGGTGGCGCCGATAGATGGCTTGGCGAGCGCGTCGAGATGGCGCCTCAGCGGCGTTGTCGTCGAGCGGCGCACCACCAGCGCGCCTTACTCCTTCGCCTTGCTGAACCACCATCTCGCCCCGCTCGCTTCACCAGCCATCTATCGGCGCCACCTCCATCCGGTTGACGCACCGGGCCAGCGTACCGTGCGGGTGGCGTCCCTTACTCGGCGGGAGGCTCGTCCTCCTTCGGATGCGCCAGGTTGCGAGCGGCGTTCAGGAAGGTGTCGGCTGGCACCAGGTCCGTTGAGACCGTATCTGCCGGCGGAACAGGAATGGCCTGCGCGGGGACGGCCGTTCCCGGCGCACGGGGTTTGGGTTTCGTCGCCGGAGCCTTCCCGATGAACAGGTTGATCAGCGGCGCGACCATCGCCACGACGATCCCCAGGGTCACCAAGGTGTTGCTCAACGAAATTCCGCCGAACCATGTGACGATCACCGTGACCGCCAAGGCCGCGCCGACCGCCATCCCGATGACCGCCGTCGCCAGTATCCAGAAGAACCACAACGGCGCGGCTGACGCCTTGGCGCGGGTGAACTGCCACGACACGGCGACGTTGGCCACAAACCCGACCACGAAGATGGCAAGGATTTCAGCGACGATCACCAGTTCGCGCACCAGCATCTCGCCCCCGAGCCCTGGCATGGCCCCGGCCGCTCCCGACCCGCTGATCGTCACGATCGTGACGATCAGCGCGACGACCTGGATGACGGTGACGATCAACGGCACCCGCACGGGGATCGACACACGCCGCGCGGAAGCCGACGGCGTCCGAGTCGACGTGGCGTCGACAGGCTCCGGCGGCCGGATGGCGGCGGCGAAACCCGCTTGCGCGATGGCGCACACCGCTGCGCCTGCGGCGTTGGCGGCGGCGCCGACGTACGCGACGCCCGCGAGCATTCCGGCCCAGCACGCGCACGCCCCGACCCATGCCGCCACGCCCGCCAACCGGGCGACGATCCACGACTGCGCCACACGGATGGCGCGGGCGCGCGCCGCGTCGAGCGCGTCCTGGCCGCTGGAACGCCGCGCGCCCAGGGCATTGACCAGCAGGTGCGCGAGGAACAACACGAAAGAGACGCCGAAGGCCGTCAGGCACATCGTCCGCACCGCGTCGATGGACCCGATGGCAACCCTCAGCGACTGGATGGATTCGCCGAGCAGCGAGGCGGGCGTCAACGCCTCGCCGAACGACGCCGGCATCGGCGCCATCACGATGCTGCCCGCCATCACCAGAGCCGCCGACAGGAGCGCCACGAATCCCGCGTGCCAACCGATCTGTGTCAGTTCCTGGCGCACCGACGCGGCGCTCACGACCTCCTCATGGGCCGCCTGAGACGTCGGGCGGCCAGCCCGCGCCGACCCGCCGATCTCGCCCGGCGGCGTTGCGAGGAAAACCGGGGGTCGCCCGCCCACGTCGTCGGGCCCCGCGATCAGCGGCGCAGCAATGGGTCCAGGCACATCGACAGGAGGCCTGCGGACCGGATCGAAATGCCACGCTTCGAGATCGGTACCGTCGCCCGCGTTGTCGGCGCTCGGGGCGTCCACGGCGGCTCCCACTTCAGCCGCGGGCGGCGGGACAAATGCGATAGGCGCTTCTGCGGGGAGCGGGGACGTCGCCATAGGCTCTGCCACGGGTGGAGCCGTTGGCGGGACGACGGCTGGGGGGACTGCCGCGACCGGCGCGGCTGACGGTGGTTCCACTGGGATGGGCGGCGTCGCCGCCACGAGCACCTGCGCGTCCGATGGGGCAGCCATCGGCGGCACACCGTCGGCCGACACAACATCCGGCGACACGACAGGGGCGACAGGGGCGGACTCCACCGACGGCACAACCGGCGGCACACCAACCTGCGCATCCGGAGCCACCGGCGACGGCACCCCCCCGGCAGGTACAACATCCGGCGACATGACAGACGCGACAGGGACAACCTCTACCGGCGGGACAACCGACGACACACCGACCTGCGGTGGGGGCTCCGGCTGAGACGCGACAGGTGGCACGTCGGCAGACGTCACGGGGACTGCCGGCTCTGGACCCGCCGCCCCGCTGACCGGGGTTTGCTCCGCTGGCACCTGCTCCTGCGACGCACCAGGCTCCTTCGGCCCGCTGAACCGAAGTTCGACGTAGTCCTCGACAGGTGGCCACGAGTCCGCCAGCGAACCCGATTCCGACGGCTCTAAGGGAATGGACGCCGCCGGGCTGACGTCGACCGTCCCCCCGATACTTCCCCCGGGTTCCGGTGACGGGACCGCGCCTGACTCCACTGTCGTCGGCTGACCGGTTGGGGCCTCGGCCGACAAGGATGCGCCCGACGGCGTCATATCCGCGCTCGCGCCAGGCGGCGTCTCCACCACCACGGGGCTAGGCGGCGTCTCCACGACCACCGGGCCAGGCGGCGTCTCCACCACCGGACCAGGCGGGTCATGCAATTCAAGATCCGGGCGTTCCGGGCGTGGAATCACCTCACCGCTCAGCGCGGCCACCGAGGACTTCGCACCCGCATCGACGGCTGAAGCGATCGAATCCAGTTGGCCGAATAATTGATCGATGATCGATGATTTCACGCTCACATCGACGGGTTGCGACACTGTCGCCGCCGGGGACGTCGCCGGCGTCATGTCACGCTCGCTGCCCGCAACATGCTGCCAAGAGCTAGTCTGGCCGACAGGCGACGCCGGCGTGGGGATATCAGGCATAGTCGGAAACTACCATTCCGCTTCGCGTCGGACAACGCGCGCACAGAACCCGCACCGAGCGCACAGCCACCGAGCACGTCCACGCAGCACCGACATTCGGCGGAATGCGACGAAAATCCACCCCCACGACCCAGCTTCACGGTTCCCAGCGAGCGTTCATTCCCCCGGCTCGCCCCGGCCCGCCTGCCACCCCTCCAGATAGCCGCGTGCGCGCTCGGCCAGCGGGTAACGCGCCAGCAGGTCGCGGAACCGGCGGGTGTGGCCGTGTTCGACCAGGTGGATGGCCTCGTGCAGCATGACGTAGTCGGCCACCCACCCAGGCATCGCCTGCAACCGGTCCGACAAGCGGATCGTGCCGTCGGCGGGTGTGCAGGAACCCCACCGGCGCCCCTGGTTGGACACCCACCGCACCGTGAATGCCGGCAACGGCTCCCCGCTGGCCGGGGCCGCGTACCGGTCGTAGAGCGCCTGGACGCGGGAGGCCAACTCGTCGGGCTGCGTCGAAGGGCGCCGTTCCTGTTCGCGTCGCAGATACCGCTCCACCAGCCCCGGAACGATCCGGTCGAGGTCGCGCGCGGCGGCCCGCTGCGGCACCAGGGCCACCAGACGCCCGTTCTCCCGGAACACGGTGACGGTTTTGCGCCGACGCGCGCTGCGCCGCACTTCGACAGGCGGCGTGCCGGAACTAACCATGCCCCGAGGCTACAGCGTGTACGCGGCCGACGCCCGCGCCAGGAAATCCCGCAGGTCGCCCGATTCCCCGTCGCGGCCACCGCGCGCGACGACCAACGGCGGCGGGGAGGCCGGCACCGACACCCCGCGCCAGCGCGCCGAGGCCGAACCGGGAACCACCAGCGAGAAATACTGGCCACCGGGGCCGATGGCGATCGTGTGGGCCGCGTTGAGGTACCAGCCGACCTGGTCGGATTTCACCCGTCGCCCGTTCAGCAACGACGCCTGCAACGGTTCCGGCGACACACCCCGGCGTTCCATGTCGGCGACGAACGCGTCGATCTGGCGCTGGGCGGCGGCGGCCTCGGCCTGTTTGGCGGCCGCCTCCATGTCCGCGCGACGCTGGGCGTCCGCACGGCGTTGGCTGGGATCCGGCATCGCTCACCCCGCCGATTTCATCCCGCCGGCGGCGCCGCGTCGGGCGGCGGCACCGGATGGCCCTGCTGGTCCACCACGGTCAGCGCGGCGGCGTCCCCCAACGTCATCGGTGCCACGTGCGGAATCGTCACCCAGGTGGTGCTCCGGTGGAACAGGATCGCGATGTAGAGGAGCACCCAGGTGGCCAGGAAAATGGGGAACGCCGCCACCGCCTTCGACGCGCCGGGCCACCAGACCTTCTCCAGGGCCAACACGCCCCGGGCGACGGCGGCGACCGCCAGATACGCGACCACCGCCGAGCACGCGCCCATGACCGCCATCAGCATCCACTGGCCAGTCGAGACGCCCGTCAGCACGGTCATCGTCACCCCCACCAGGGCGCTGATGCCGCTCACCAGCGTCCCGACGCTGAAGACTGCGGCGTCGAACGTGTTGCGCCCCGGCGTCCGCAGCTCGCGGACAAGACCCGGCGTGTTGAGCCTGACGTTCTGGATCCCCCCCACCGACCACCGGTAGCGCTGTTTCATGGACTGCGCCCAGGTGAGCGGCTGCTCGTCGTAAAACACGGCGTCGTAGGCGAACGACACCCGGTGCCCGGCGATGATGGATTGGAGCGTGAATTCGATATCCTCACACACCGAATGCGTTTGCCAACGCAAATCCGGCAAAACCGACGTCAGGAAAACATATCCGGTGCCGCCGACGGTCGGGCACGGCACGCCCCGCCGCGCCCTGGGCGCCAGGAATAGGCGCGTTTGGAACAGCCAGAACAACGACGTCGCACCGGCCACCGCAGAACCAGACGGATTCTTCCCCAGCCGGTATCCGATCACGACGTCCATGCCCCGGTTGAACTGGCGGTTCATTGCCGCCAAAAACCCGGGGTCGACGACGTTGTCCGCGTCGAATACCGCGCAGGCGTCATAGCGGCCCGCGTATTCCACGCGAAAACGCTCGAAAAACCAATGGAGCGCGAATCCCTTGCCGATGTGGTCGGTATCGTGGCGTTCCCACACGATGGCGCCGTGTTGCGCCGCGACGCGCGCCGTGCCGTCCGTGCAATTGTCGGCGGTGACGAAAATGTCGAACGCCGACGTCGGATAATCCTGGGCGCGCAGGGTGTCCAGGAGTTGGCCGATGACGGTTTCCTCATTCTTGGCGAATACCAGGACGGCAAACCGGTGGACCGTCCCGCCGTCGGGCCCCGGCGGCTGCCGCCAGTGCGTCAACGGGAACGCGGTGACGGCGAAATACAACCCGTATAATCCGCTCAACGCGGACAACACCCCGCACACAATCAGCGCAATGCCCAACACCCGCGCCTCCACGATCAATAGGGACGATGACGACGGCCAGCGCGAATGGCACGCCCTGGCCCAAGGTTACAACCCGGGACGAGAGCCCGCCGTTCACACGCGGCTATTGGACAAGGAAACGCCGTCGCCCGACGGCTGCGGCCGACTTCGCGGTACCGCCGCCTCAGCGAAAGCGGCCCGCGAATTCGCGGCCCGTTTCGGCCACGCGGTCCCAATCGGTGTATTCGATGGACAATGTTTTGTCGGTCGGCCCGCCGGTCATCCGCATAATCAACTGGATGGCCACCCGGTCCCAGATGCGATAACGGGGGTATTCCAACGCCCCGGCCACCACTTCGGTGTGCCCGGGCGTCCACGCCGATGCGGCGAGGAATTTGCGGGTATAAACATGCACGGCCGGGTCGCGCTTTTCGGGCGTCCGCGCGGTCAGGGAAACGGTCACCAGCAGCGTCGGGACGGATTCCAGCCATCTGCGGTGGCCGTCGATCAGCCGGAAGACATCGCGGTCGAAATGCCCGTACCGCACGGACGCGACCAGCACCAGCCCGTCGTGGCGGCTTTCGTTCGGCGTGGTCTGGCCGTCCAACGGCACCACGTCCGTGCCCAAACCGGCGGCGTCGAGCTGTTCGGCGATGGCGCGGGCGATCTTCTCGCTCTGCCCGAACCGGCTGGAGTACGCCACAAGAATGCGCGGCGTTGTTGGCATATCGTCCCCTCCTCGTCGGCGGATAGCCCGCAGCTCTCCTGGCCCATGGAACTCCCGCTCGCTACCCAAGATTACGCCCTCCGCCCCTCCGCTTCCCCCCGCCCCGTTCCCTCGCGCCCCCGCCCCCACCGCCGAGGGCTGCCGTTATGCGGCAGGAAGCGCAGCCCTCGGCGTGAGAGGCAGCCGTCAGCGGGGTGCGCCGGGGCGCAGGGGCCGGGGCGTGGCGCGCGGAGCGAGGGCGCGCGGGCTGCCGGGGTGTGAGGGGCTGCGGGGGCGGGGACTCAGGGCCGCCGCGCTGCGGATGGGGGCTGTCGCCGCTGTGGAATTTACGACGTGGGCAGCTAGTTCTCGTTATGATAGGAAGTTGAAAGGCAGGTGCACAGCGTTGCTGTTTCCCAACGAATCGAGTTGGTCCTTGTTCTGGGTCAACGCGGCTTGTTATTCCCTCCTCGTGCTGGTGCGGGAGTATGTCGACGTCCACATACCCGCGCGGTGGCTCGACCCGGCCCGTTGGTGGTTCAGGACGCGCCGGTGGGAACACGGCGGCGAGTTCTACAAAAAGGCGTTGGGCATCGACCATTGGAAGGCGAAACTTCCCGCTTTCGCCGGGCTCACCCACTTCTCCAAGAAACATTTGGACGGCAGCGACCCGGACTATCTGCAACGGTTCATCCTAGAAACGTGCCGCTCAGAATCGAATCACGTGCGCGCCATTATCAGCGTCCTGGTTTTCAAATTGTGGACGCCGCTGGGGCTATGGCTGATCTGCGTCATCCTCGCCCTCATCGGCAATATCCCGTTCATCTGCATCCAGCGCTACAACCGTCCGCGCCTGATGCGCCTGGCCGCCATCGAGGAACGCCGCGCCGCGTTGCGCCAGCGCCACCACGACGCCCAACCCCTGCGCGAGCAGCCCCACCCCTACGCCAGGGGAACCGACGACGGCCTAGACAGCGCCTACGCAACGGGAACGTAACGTCACCCCAGAAGCGCCGAAGCGCCCAGGATCACCGGAACGGACAGGATCGTTGAGGTGAAAATCGCGTCGCGGGCCAACAGCACACGCGCCTGATAGCGGCTGGCGAACATGTAGACGTTTTGGGCGGTCGGCAGGGCCGCGATGACGACGACCGCGAGCGTGTTCGCCGTCGACAGATGGAAGACGAACGCCGCCAAGACCCACGCGACCACCGGCTGCCACAGGCATTTGATGACGACGACCTCCACCAGTTCGCGCAGATGCGGGCCGCGTCCTGGCGGCGGATCGAGCCGCAGCGAAATCCCGAACGCGATCAGCATCGCCGGCACAGCCACGTCGCCGATCATCGTGATCGGCTGCCACACCAGGGACGGGAAGTGGAGTCCGCTCAGGTTGACGACCAGCCCCAACAGCGAGCCGACGGTGATCGGGTTGCGGAACGGCAGCGTCGCGTAAAACCACCAGGGCTTCCGCTTCCCCCCGGCCTGCCGGTTCATGATGTCGAGGATCGCGATGGCGGTGGGCTGCAACAGGCACGTCTGGACCAGGATGATGGGCGCCATCCACGTCATGTCGCCCAGGATCAGCGCCGCGATCGGCAGCCCGAGGTTCCCGGCGTTGGTGTACGCCGAACACAGCGTGCCGATGGTCGCCCCGGACACCCCCTGGTGGAAAACCGTCCGCGCCGTCGCCAAATACGTCCCACCCGCGACGACGATGGCGATCACCGAAATGAGCAACGGTTCGGCGAACAGGTGCGCGAGGCTGGCCTGCGCCACCGTCTGGAACAACAGGAACGGCGACGCGACCAGGAACGCGACATTCGAGAGCATCGCGCGGTGGTTCTCGCCCAACGCCTTGACATGCGCGCAGATGAAACCGACCGCGATCACCGCCCAGATGACTGCGTAGCCGCTGAGAGCTGACTGCACGCATTCAGCATATGGCCTCACACGCCCGCCGATATGGCTTCTCAAGCGGGCAATACCCTCAGCCAGCGCTTGACCGTCTGGGCCCATTCACGCCCCTTGAGGTACGCGATCTGGCCCCCGCCGGATACTCTGGGACTGATCACAGTGCAACGAGCAGCGCGGAAGGAGGGGTCCATGGGGGTTCTCGACGGCGCTGAGAAGAAGCTGGAAGGCGCGGTGAGCAACGTTTTCGCGCGCGCATTCAAGGGCGACGTGCAGCCCATCGAGCTGACCGCCCGGCTGCAACGCGAGCTCGACACCCAGGCCCAGATCCTGGGCCGGGACCGCAAACTCGTCCCCAACGAGTTCCACATCGCCCTATCCCCCCACGATTTCGCGCACATCACGCCGTACGCCCTCACCATGAACGCGGACATCGTCCCCCAGTTGCAAAGCTATGCCGCGCAGCGCGGCTACATCTTCAACGGCGCCATCGTCATCGACTACGCCGAAAACCCGCGCCTGCCGGTGGGCCGCTTCACCGTCACCTCCCAGGCCGTCGCCGACGTGGACGCGGCGCCGATGCCGTCGCCGCTGCGACCATCGCGTCCGGCGGCGTTGGCCATCGAGGTCAACGGCGCCAGGCACCCCCTGCGCCAGCCAGGCGTGACGATCGGCCGGGGGGCCGACGCGGACATGCGCATCAACGACCCAGGAATCTCCCGCCTGCACGCCCGCATCCTCGTCAACGGCTTGGGGGCGAACGCCGCGTTGTCCATCGAAGACTTGGGCTCCACCAACGGGATCACCGTCGACGGCCAACGCGTCAAGAACGCCGTGCTGCGGGTGGGCAGCCGCATTGGCATCGGAAACACCGTCTTGGCGATCGTGGCGGTGAACGATGTCTGATCTGATCGTCGTCGGCCTCAAAATCGGCTTCCTCGTGTTGCTGTGGCTGTTCATCCTGTTCACGGGCAACGTCGTCCGCACGGACCTGTTCGGGCGCAAGGTGCCCGCCGCCGAAGCCGCCGAACTGGTCGGGCAGCCCGCCACGGCCCCGGCGCCGTTGTCGTCCAAACAGCGCCGCGCGGACAAGAAGCGCCCGAAATCGCTGATCGTCACCCACGGCACCCACGCGGGGGAGTCCACGCCGTTGGCGGACGCCGTGCTGATCGGCCGGGCGGCAGACTGCCAGCTGCGCCTGGACGACGACGATTACGTCTCCACCCGCCACGCCCGCATCGCCAGGGGCCCCGACGGGTACGTGCTGGAAGACCTCGGCTCGACCAACGGCACGTTCGTGAACAACCACCGGATATCCTCGCCCACCCCCATCGCCATCGGCGATACCGTGCGTATCGGCCGCACGCTGATGGGCCTGGAGAATTGAGACGCCGATGACGCTGAGCCTCACCTATGCCGCGCACTGCGAAGTCGGCCTGGTCCGCAAGAGCAACCAGGATTCCTGCTATGTCTCGCCGACGATGCTCATCGTCGCCGACGGGATGGGCGGCGCGGCTGCGGGCGACCTCGCGTCAGCCGTCGTCATCCGGGAAATGCGGGCCGCCGACGGGCATTACGAGGGCGAGCAGATGCTCGACGTGCTGGCCGCCGCCGTGGCCAAGGCCGGTGAGTCCATCGCGTCCCTGGTCGAGGCCGAACCCACGTTGGACGGCATGGGGTCGACGGCTACCGGCCTGATGTTCGACGGCGCCCAGGTGGGCCTGGTCAACATCGGCGACTCGCGCACCTACCTGTTCCGCGACGGCACGCTGTCCCGCCTGACCCATGACCACTCGTGGGTGCAGTCGTTGGTCGACGAGGGGCGGATCAGCGAGGAGGAGTCGTTGGTCCACCCGCACCGGTCGCTGATTTTGCGGGTGATCAACGGCCAGCCGCAGCACGTCCCCGACGTGGAACTGTCCGACGTGCGCGCGGGCGACCGGCTGTTGGTCTGCTCCGACGGGCTGTGCGGCACGGTGACGGACGCCGCCATCGAACGCGCGATGCCGGGCGCCATCAAGGACGTGATGCCGGCGCTGGTGGGCCTGGCCCACGACCAGGGCGCCCCGGACAACATCTCGATCATCCTCGCCGACGTGGCCGAGGGCGCGGGCGCCGGGATGCCGCAGGTGTTCGGCTCGGCGGCGTTACTCGACCTGGACGCGCCGCTGGACACGTTGAGCCTGGAGGTGCCCCGGCCCCAGCCCGGTGCCGCACAAGCAGGGCCTCGTCCGGCACCGGCGCCGGCCTCGCCCGAACACGCCCGCTACGCGCCGACGTCCAAGCACCGGATGAGCACCTGGGTCAAGGTGGTGCTGGCGGTCGTCGTCCCGCTGCTCGTGATCGTTGGCGGCGGATGGGCGTGGTATTCCTACACGCAGCAGCAGTATTTCGTCGGCCCCGACGGCGACACGGTGGCGATCTTCCAGGGCATCCCCGACCAGACCTTCCACCTGCCGCTGTCCCATGTGGTCCAGCCTGGCACGACGCTCGTCGCCGACCTGCCCGCCTACTACCAGGCGCAGGTGCGGCAGACGATCTCGGTGCCGTCCCTGACAGCCGGGCAGAGCACGCTCGCGCAGTTGCAGCAGCAGGCGAATTGGTGCCTGTCGCAGCAGTTCGCCACCCCGCAGCCGACGGCGCAGGCGACCCCGGACCCGCTGGGGTGCGGATGAGCGAGGTCGTCGTCTTTCGCAAGCGCCGGGGCAGCGAAGCCTTCATGATGCTGATGGCGCTGGCTTTGGGCACCGGCGGCTATCTGCTCACCAGCCTCGACATGAACGGGTCGCTCCCGGCGGGCTGGCCCGTGCCGGTGGTCATCATGGTGGGCCTGGCGCTGGTGGCGCACCTGGTCGTCCGGTGGCGCATCCCGTACGCGGACCCGTTGATCCTGCCGCTCGTGCTGGCGCTCAACGGCGTCGGGCTGGCGATGATCCACCGTCTGGACCTGGTGACGACGCCGCCCGGCACGTCGGCGCAGCTCCAGTTGGTGTGGACGGCGGTGGCCGTCGCGGCGTTCTGCATCGTCGTCCTCGTCTTGCGGGACTACGAGGTGCTGCACCGGTACACCTATCTGCTGTTCCTGGCTGGCATGGTCCTCTTGCTGCTGCCGTTGATCCCCGGCCTGGGCTCGACGCGCAACGGCGCCCGCATCTGGATCCACCTGGGCCAGTACACGTTCCAGCCGTCCGAGGCGGCGAAAATCATCCTCGCCATCGCCTTCGCGTCCTACCTGGTGGACAAGAAGGACGTGCTCGCGTTGGCCGGGAAGCGCGTGCTGGGCATCGACCTGCCCCGCCCGCGCGACCTGGGGCCGATCCTGCTCATGTGGCTGGCGAGCCTGGCCGTCTTGGTGTTCCAGAACGACCTGGGCACGTCGCTGCTGTTCTTCGGCCTGTTCGTCATGATGCTGTACGTGGCCACCGAGCGCCCCAGTTGGCCGATCCTGGGCACGGTGCTGTTCGTCGTCGGCGCCTACGCGGCCTACCTGTTCGTCGGGCACGTCCAGGTGCGGGTGTCCGCCTGGCTGGACCCGTTCTCGAATTACGACCAGAACTACCAGATCATCCAGGCCCAATTCGGCCAGGCGTGGGGCGGGCTGTTCGGCACCGGGTGGGGGCTGGGGCGTCCCGGGCTGACGCCATTGGCGAAATCCGATTTCATCGCCGCGTCCATCAACGAGGAATTGGGCGTCGTCGGGTTGTTGGCCATCATGGTCATCTACGCGCTGTTGGTGGCGCGCGGGCTGCGGGCGGCGCTGGGGTCGCGCGACCCGTTCGGGAAACTGCTGGCGGCGGGCCTGTCGTTCTCGGTGGCGTTGCAGGTCTTCGCCATCCTCGGCGGCGTCACGCGGCTGCTCCCGTTGACAGGGCTGACGACGCCGTTCATGTCCCAGGGCGGCTCGTCGCTGGTGGCGAACTGGGCGATGGCCGGGCTGCTCATGGTCATCACGCACCAGTGCCGGCGTCCGGCCCCGGCGATCGAGAACCCGATGGTGTCGTTGGCGTCGGACACCACCCAGATCGTCGCGTTGCCTGTCGTTGCGGTCGACGACGCCAGCGCTTCCGACCCACAGGGGGCGGCTGTATGAACGGACCTATCCGCAAGGTGGCGGTCGTGTGCATGGTGCTGTTCGTGGCGCTCATGCTCAACGTGTCGGTGACCAGCATGACGCGGCAGAGCTCGCTGGACGAGAACTCCCAGAACCGCCGCGTCATGGACGCCCGTTTCGCCCAGGACCGGGGCGCGATCATGGTGGGCACGACGCCCATCGCGGTGTCGAAACCGGTCAAAGACCAGTACAAATTCCAGCGCAGCTACCCCCAGGGCGAGTTGTATGCCCCCGTGACCGGCTTCTACAGCTACGTCTACGGCGCCTCGGGCCTGGAATCGTCGATGTCAGCCGAATTGGCCGGCCAGGACAGCAACCAGATCCTCTCGGGCCTCATCTCCGCCGAAGCCGGACAGTCGCAGCCGGGGGCCACCGTCGTCACGACGCTCAACGCCAAAGCCCAGCAGGCCGCCTGGGACGGGCTCGCGGGGCGCCCAGGCGCCGTCGTCGCCATCAACACCCAGACCGGCGCCATCGAGGCGTTGGTCTCCTCGCCCAGCTTCGACCCCAACACCCTGGCCACCCACGACCTGGCCGCGTCGCAGGCCACCTGGAAACAGCTCAACGCCGACGCGTCCCAGCCGATGCTGAACCGGGCCACCCGCAACACCTACTCGCCGGGGTCGACGTTCAAGCTCATCGTCGCCGCCGCCGCGATGGAGAAGGGCATGACGCCGCAGACCATGATCGACGCGACGCCCTACAAGCTCCCGCAGTCGACCAGCGTCATCTCCGAGAATTGCGGCGGCGCGAAAATCACGCTGCTCCACGCTCTCCAGGTCTCCTGCAACCCGGCGTTCGCCCGGCTCGGCGTCAGCCTCGGCCAGGACGCGATCCGCTCCGAGGCCCAGAAATTCGGGTTCGGGCAGAAGTTCCTGCCCGAAATCGGCTCGGCAGCCAGCACGTTCGGCCCCGACAACCTGAACGACGCCCAACTCGCGCAAAGCTCCATCGGCCAGTTCGACGTGTCCGCCAGCCCGTTGCAGATGGCGATGGTGGCCGCCGCGATCGCCGACGACGGCGTGGTGATGACGCCGTACCTGGTCGACAAGGTGATGTCCCCCGACCTCCAGGTGATCAGCCAGACGACGCCCCAGCAGGCGTCCGTCGCCACCAGCGCGGCTACCGCAGCGGGCCTTCGGCAGATGATGGTGGCCGTGGTCTCCTCGGGCACCGGGACGAAGGCGCAAATCCCCGGCCTGGACATCGGCGGCAAAACGGGGACCGCCCAGACCACCGGCAAGCAGGTGCCGTACGTGTGGTTCACCGGCTACGCCGCGCAGCTTCACGTGGCCGTGTGCGTGTTCGTCCAGAACTCCGGAATGAGCGCCGACGACACCTGGGGAAGCATCGTCGCGGCGCCCATCGCGAAATCTGTGTGGGAGGCATTGCAATGATGACCACGAGAGCCTTATTCATCAGTCCCGTTTACTGCGCGGCGCCCGGACGCCGCCTGGACTGCGTTGTCGTCGTCGCCGATAGTTCCACTATCAGCTTCGCTTCAACCCTTCAATCGGTTCGGAAAACGAATCACGTTTCGTTTTCTCTCACCTCAATCGGGTCTATCGACTCCTCCTCCGCCTTGCCAGCCAACGCCCGAACACCGCTCGCTACAACGGTACTGATGAATAACGCTCTGGTTTCCGGCACAATAGGCAGTGTCATGACGATAAGGAACGACGAATGACTGACCAGCCAACAAGCCTGCTGCCGCAGGAGCCCCGGCGGTTGCTCGGCGGACGATACGAACTCGGCGCCTTGCTCGGGCGTGGCGGCATGGCCGAGGTCCACCGTGGCCGCGACATGCGGCTCAACCGCGACGTGGCCATCAAGCAGTTGCGCATCGACCTGGCCACCGATTCGGTTTTCCAGGAGCGGTTCCGCCGCGAGGCGCAGGCCGCCGCCAACCTCAACCACCCGAACATTGTCGCCGTCTACGACACGGGGGACGACCCCGATCCCGCCACCGGCGTGAGGGTGCCCTACATCGTCATGGAACTGGTCGAGGGCCACACGCTGCGCGAGATTTTGCGCACGGGCCGCCAGATCCAGCCGGCGAAGGCGCTGGAGTTCACCCAGGGCGTGCTGGACGCGTTGGCGTATTCGCACCGGGCGGGCATCGTCCACCGCGACATCAAGCCGGCCAACGTCATGCTCACGACCCAGGGCGTCGTCAAAGTCATGGATTTCGGCATCGCCCGCGCCGTCGCGGACACGTCGTCGACGATGACGCAGACCGCCGCCGTCATCGGGACGGCGCAATACCTGTCCCCCGAACAGGCGCGCGGCGAGACCGTCGACGCCCGCTCCGACCTGTACTCCACCGGCTGCCTGCTCTACGAGCTGTTGACCGGGCGCCCGCCGTTCCAGGGCGATTCGCCCGTCAGCGTCGCCTACCAGCACGTCCGCGAGCAGCCGATCCCGCCCTCCCAGCTCGACCCCATGATCACCCCCGGCATGGACGCGGTGGTGCTCAAGGCGTTGGCCAAAGACCCCAACGAGCGGTATCAGACCGCCGGGGCGATGCGCGCCGACATCGCGCGGCTGCTGGCCGGACAAGACGTGGCCATCCGCCCGCCGATGACGGTGGCGCTCCCCGCAGTGTCAGCCGCTGCCACGCAGGTTGTCCCCGCGATGGCAGCCGCGCCCGTCGAGCCCGACAACGCGACGCTGGCTCAATCGGCCAACGCCTCGCGCGCCGTCGAGACGCCGCCGAACCGGCGCATCGGGTTGTGGGTGTTCGTCATCGCCCTGGTGGTGATCTTGCTGGCGATCGGCGGGTATTTCCTGATCGCGCACCCCTTCGCGAACCAGGTGCCCATGATCCCCGTCCCGAACGTCAACACCATGACGGAGGCCCAGGCGAAGTCGTCGCTGCAAAGCGTGAACCTGGTAGTCAACGAGATCCAGGTCCAAGGCCCCGACGACGACACCGTCGGCCATGTGACCGACCAAGACCCGATCGGCGGCACCCAGGTCAAGCCGGGCACCACGGTGACGATCAAGGTGAACATCGGCCCGACGAAGCAGCCGATCCCCGTCGGCCTGATCCAGCAGAACTACAAGACGGCTGTCGCGGCGCTGAACCGCATGGGCTTCACCAATGTGACGTCGATGCCCGATCCCGCCGAGTCGACGGATTACCTGACGTTCACGGCGGGCCAGGTCACGCAGGTCAACCCGCAGGAGGGCACCGCCGTCGACCCGACCACGCAGATCACGGTGTACTACGCCACCGGCATGAGTTCGGTGCCGAACGTGTACGGCGTCCCCGAGGCGACCGCCAAATCGATCCTGGGCAACGCCGGGTTCAAGAACGTCAAGACCGTCACGAAAGAGGACGCGACCGCCACGCCCGGCTCGGTGACGCTGGTGGCCCCCGACGTGGGCACCAACGCCGACCGCACGAAACCGGTCACGCTGACCATCGCCACCGCCCCGCCGCCACCGCCCACCACGCCGGCAGCGCTCCCGTCGACGACGGACACGAACGCCGCTCCCGGCGACACCGGCGCGAACCAGGCGGGCGCCGGGACGAACGGCTAATGCCAAGTGAGTCGCCGTAGGGCGCTGTGTTGCCCGCCACGATAGATGGAAGACGGGCAACGCAACGCGCGGGGGTATGGGGGTCGTCCCCCATCTTTATCACGCTGCCGTAGGGCGCTGCGTTGCCCGCCACGATGGATGGAGGACGGGCAGCGCAGCGCGCGGGGGTATGGGGGTCGTCCCCCATCGTCATCACGGGCGCCCGCGTCGCGTGGACGCTGAATGGTTCCCCCGCCGCCGAGGCGATATCCTGGTGGGCGAGTTGTACCTTCGCACAAGGAGAGATCGGTGCCCGAATCACGAGTTCGCAAGTCTGCCGCTGAGAAAAAGAAGCAGACCGATCGCGCTGCCGTCTCCTCCGCACGGGACAAGGTTGCCGCGCCTGGCAGCCGCGCGTGGGTGCCGCCGACGTTCATCACCGTCGGGCTGCTGGGCGTCGTCTGGCTGGTGCTGTACTACATCACGTCGTCGGCGGGCATCACCGTCCCCGGCATGAGTGGCCTGGGCGGCTGGAACATCCTCATCGGCATGGGCGCGATGGCGGTGGCCTTCGCCCTGGCCACGTTGTGGAAGTGAGCCACCGCCGCCGTCCACCCACCACGCTGGAACGACGCGAGCGCGCCGAGAGCTAGCCTTCTTGCCGAGGGCTGCCGTTAACGCCGAGGGCTAGCGTTATTTGTGCCAGTAAGGGCAGTCCTCGGCGAGAAGGGCAGTCCCGGCAACTCAGTCGAACAACCCATCCCACCCTGCCGAGGACTGCCGTTAACGCCGAGGGCTGGCGCTCGTGTGAGAGCCCGCTGATTCGCCCGGCTTTTGCCAGGAATAGATTCCCTGGCGTTGCTCGTCCTCGGCGCTCGGGCTGAGGTTGATCCCCCTGCGGTCGCGTAACGACAAGACGGCCCCCAGGCCGATCACGGCCATGACGATGAGGTAGATCGTGATCGCCGTCGACGTTCCCGTGGCGCTCAGCAAGGCAGCCGCGATCATCGGGGCGAACGCGCCGCCGAGGATGGAGCCCAGGGCGTACGAGATCGACACCCCGGAGAACCGGACGGACGCGGGGAACATTTCGGTGTACCACGACGACTGCGCCCCGTAGGTGAACCCGAGCGCGATCGTCAGGAAGAAGACGCCCAGGAACAGGCCAGCCGTCTGCCGGGAGTTCACCAGGGGGAACAACGCGGCCAGCGCCGCCATCTGGAGGACGTAGCCGACGATGTAGACGTTGCGGCGTCCGATGCGGTCGCTCAACGCCCCCGCGACGATGGCGAAGACCAGCCAGGACGCGCCGGCCATCGTCGACGCCCACAGGACCGTCCCACGGTCGAAGCCGATTTCGGGGCGGGTCGCGTACTGCTGGATGTAGCCGCCGGTCGTCATGTAGCCGGACGCGTTGTTCCCGGCGAAGACCAGCGCGGCGAGGATGACCAGCGGCAGGTAGTGCCGCAGCAACTGGGCCGTCGGGTTCTTGGTTTTCTCCTTGCGTTCCTTGATCTCCACGAAAACCGGGCTCTCCTGGACGCTGCGCTGCACCCAGTACCCGACGCCGATCAGCAGGAAGCTGACCAGGAACGGGATGCGCCAGCCCCACACGAGGAACGCGTCGCCGGGGAAGACGATGTTCATCAACGCCAGGACAGCCGACGACAGCAGCAGCCCGACGGGCACGCCGATCTGCGGCATGGCGCCGAAAAGGCCGCGCTTGTTCGCCGGGGCGTGTTCGACGGCCATGAGGGCCGCGCCACCCCATTCGCCGCCCGCCGACAGGCCCTGGGCGGCGCGCAGGATGATGAGCAGCAGCGGCGCCAGGATGCCCGCCTGCGCGTAGGTGGGCAGGACGCCGATGAGCGTCGTGGACAGGCCCATCATGGTCAACGTCAGCACCAGCATCGGGCGTCGGCCAATCTGGTCGCCCATGTGCCCGGCGATGAACGCGCCCAACGGGCGGAACAGGAAGCTGATCCCGACGGTGAAGAACGAGACGACGGCGGCCATCGTCGGGCCGGCGTCGGCGAAGAACAGGTGGGGGAAGACCAGCCCGGCGACGGTGGCGTAGACGAAGTAGTCGTACCACTCGACGGAGGTGCCGATGACGGTCGCCACGGCGACCCGGCGGCGGATGGACGCGGCGCCCGGGGGCGCGGGGTGGGATTGGGTAGTTGCGGACACGTCGAACTCCTTAGTTTCGGCAAAAACTGCGCGGTAGCCGACCGGGGAGCACGGGCATCATGCGGGGTCCCCATTGGCCCTTGTGATTGGTGACGATATCATATACAATATGAGATATGCTAGTAACAACTAGTAACCCAAGGAGGCACCGTCGCCGTATGTCTGAGCGCACCGACACCGAACAATCCGCCGGGCTGCCGTTGCCCGTCGGCAAGGTCATCGCAGTCCACCTGAGCTACGCCTCCCGGGCGGCCCAGCGCGGACGCCGGCCTGCGGCGCCGTCGTATTTCCTCAAACCGGCCAGTTCGCTGGCGGTCAGCGGCGGCGTCATCGAACGTCCCGACGGCACCGACCTGCTGGCCTTCGAGGGGGAGGTCGCGCTCGTCATCGGCACACCGGCCCGCTGGGTCACCCCGACGCGCGCCTGGGAGTACGTCGGCTGGGTCACCGCCGCCAACGACGCCGGCCTGTACGACCTGCGGGCCAACGACGCCGGCTCGAACCTGCGGGCCAAGGGACGCGACGGCTACACCCCCCTCGGCCCTGCCATGATCGACGCGCGAGCCGTCCGGCCCGACCAGTTGCGCGTCCGCACCTGGCGCAACGGGGAACTCGTCCAGTCCGACACGACCGGCGCCATGATCTTCCCCCTGCCCCAGCTCATCGCCGACCTGTCCCAGCACGTCACGCTGGTCCCCGGCGACATCATCTTGACCGGCACGCCCGCCGGGTCGTCGGTGATGGTGCCGGGCGACGTGATCGAGGTCGAGGTGGACGCCCCCGACGCGGCTGGGGCGCCGTCGTCCGGACGGCTGAGCACCCGCGTCGTCAACGGGCGCGGCGACTTCGACCCAGCCATCGGCTCACTGCCCTCCGCCGACGACCGCCAGCGCGCGGAAGCCTGGGGCTCCCGCGAGGCCGCCGGGTTGCCGCCCGAGGCCGACGAGGCGGCGTCCCAGCACGTCGCGCCTGAGCCTGTAGGCACCCAGGGCATCCCGGACACGCCAGACGACGCCCCGACACCCCATCATCCCGGCCACCCCAATGTCCCGGACGCGTCCGGCCCAGGCGCCGTGCCCACCTTCTCTCCCCTGCCCGACGACCTGCGGCGCGCGCTCATGGACACGCCCGTGGCCGCCCTGGCCGCCGAACTCCGTCGGCGCGGCCTCAACGCGGTCTGCGTCGACGGTGTCCACGCCCAAAAACCGGGGACCAAGCTGGTCGGCGTCGCGCGGACGTTGCGGTTCATCCCCGGACGCGAGGATCTGTTCGCCAGCTACGGCGGCGGTTACAACGCCCAGAAACGGGCCTTCGACCAGGTGCGCCCCGGCGAGGTGATCGTCATCGAGGCACGCGGCGAGCCCGGCTCGGGGACGATGGGCGACATCTTGGCCCTGCGCGCCCTGTCGCGCGGCGCTGCCGGCGTCGTCACCGACGGCGGGGTGCGCGATTACGCGACGGTGGCCGCGCTCGGCCTGCCGGTGTTTTGCCAGGGGCCGCATCCGGCGGTGCTGGGGCGCAAACACGTCCCGTGGGACACCGACGTCACCATCGCCTGCGGGGGCGCCGCCGTCCAGCCGGGCGACATCATCGTCGGCGACGACGACGGCGTCCTCGTCATCCCCGCCGGACTGGCCGAAGAAGCCGTCCGTGCCGCGCAGGCCGCCGAACAGGAGGATGCTTGGATCGCACAACAAGTCCAAGCGGGGAATCCGCTCGACGGCCTGTTCCCGATGAACGCGGCGTGGCGGTCGCGGTTCGAGGCCGGCCATCTCAGGGCGAAGACCCGCGCGTGAGGGGAACGACGACACCATGAGCGAGAAGACGAGCAAACTCGAGCACGCCTACGACTGGATCTACGAGCGGATCGTCCAGGGCCAGTTCGGCCCCGGCTACCGCCTGGTGCTCTCCGACATCGCCCGCGACCTGGGGATGAGCGTCGTCCCGGTGCGCGAGGCCATCAGGCGGCTGGAAGCCGAGGGCCTCATCACCTTCGAGCGCAACGTCGGCGCGCGGGTCAACATCGTCGACGAGACCAGCTACGTCGAAACCATGCAGACGCTCGCCGTGATCGAAGGCTCGGCCACCGCGTTGGCGGCCCCCCACATCGACCCCGAAGACCTCGCCCACGCCGAGAAGGTGAACCAGCACCTGATCGTCCTGCTGGACGATTTCGACGCGTTGCTGTTCACCCAGCTCAACCAACGGTTCCACGAGTTGCTCTACCAGTCCTGCCCGAACGCCTACCTGCTGGACCTGGTGCGCCGTTCCTGGACGCAACTGCCCAACCTGCGGTTCTCCACCTTCGGCTCCGTGCCCGAGCGGGGCGCGAAATCCGTCGTGGAGCACCAGGAAATCCTCGCCCTCATCCGCAATCACGCCCCTGCCGGCGATATCGAACGCGCGGTGCGGGAACACCGGTGCAAGACCGTCGACTCCTATCTCACCCGCGCGCGAGCGGCGTTCGCCTCCGAGGAAAGCTCTGACATGACCCCATCCATCGTGGCGGACACCGCGGCGCCACCCACCCCAGACATCTGAACAAGGAAGACCGATGAACGACACACTCGCCGGACGCATTCCGGCAGCCCTGCCCACCCGTATCCAGCATTACATCGACGGCGCCTTCGCCGACTCGGTCGACGGCGCCACCTTCGACGTTCTCGACCCGGTGACCAACCAGGTCTACATCCAGGCCGCCGCCGGGAAGAAGGCCGACGTGGACAAGGCGGCGACCGCCGCGAACAGGGCCTTTACCGAGGGCCCCTGGCCAACGATGCTGCCCCGCACCCGTGCCCGCGTGCTGGACAAGATCGCCGACATCGTCGAGAGCCGCGACCGGCAGGTGGCCGACATCGAGTCCTTCGATTCCGGCCTGCCCATCACCCAAGCACTCGGCCAGGCGCGCCGGGCGGCGGAGAATTTCCGCTTCTTCGCGGACCTGATCGTCGCCCAGGCCGACGACGTGTTCAAGATGCCCGGACGCCAGGTCAACTACGTCAACCGCAAACCCATCGGCGTAGCCGGCCTGATCACGCCCTGGAACACGCCGTTCATGCAGGAGTCGTGGAAACTCGCCCCCGCGTTGGCCACCGGCAACACCGTCATCCTCAAACCCGCCGAGTTCACGCCGCTGTCCGCGTCGCTGTGGCCGGGGATCTTCGAGGAGGCCGGGCTGCCCGCCGGCGTCTTCAACATGGTCAACGGCATCGGCGAGGACGCGGGCGACGCCCTGGTCAAACACCCCGGCGTCCCGCTGATCTCATTCACCGGCGAAAGCCGCACCGGGCAGATCATCTTCGCCAACGCAGCGCCGGGGCTCAAGGGCGTGTCGATGGAGCTGGGCGGCAAATCCCCCGTCGTCGTGTTCGCCGACGCGGATATCGACGAGGCGATCGACGCCGCCATTTTCGGCGTCTTCTCCCTCAACGGCGAACGGTGCACCGCCGGGAGCCGCATCCTCGTCCAGCGTCCCATCTACGACGAATTCGTAGAACGCTACGCGGCCCAGGCCGCCCGCGTGAAGGTCGGCTACCCGAACGACCCGGCCACCGAGGTCGGCGCGCTCGTCCACCCCGAGCATTACGCCAAGGTGATGGGCTACGTCGAGGCCGGCAAGGCGGAAGGACACCTGGTGGCCGGCGGCGGACGCCCGGACGGCTTCCCCACCGGCAACTTCCTGGCCCCGACCGTGTTCGCCGACGTGGCGCCGAGCGCCCGGATCTTCCAGGAGGAGATTTTCGGCCCGGTGGTGGCCCTCACCCCCTTCGAGAACGACGCGGAAGCGTTGGCGTTGGCGAACAACACCCGCTACGGACTGGCCGCCTACATCTGGACGAGCGACCTGAAACGCGCGCACAATTTCGCGCAAGCCGTCGAATCCGGCATGGTCTGGCTCAATTCCAACAATGTCCGCGACCTGCGCACGCCATTCGGCGGCGTGAAGGCGTCGGGCCTGGGCCATGAAGGGGGGTATCGGTCCATCGATTTCTACACCCACCAGCAAGCGATTCACATCACGCTGGGCAAAGTCCACAACCCCACATTTGGGAAATAGAAAAAGCTGCTGCGGTCGCGCACCGGCCGCAGCAGCGATAACAAGAAAGGAACCCTTGTCATGAGTCATGCTACGTTACCGCCACCCCCCGACATCGTTCGTGTCGGATATGTGGAATTGATCGTCACCGATCTGGCGAAATCGCGCGAATTCTGGGTCGACCTGCTGGGGCTGGTCGTCACCGAAGAAACCAAGGACGCGCTGTACCTTCGGTCGTTGGAAGATTTCCTGCACCACAACGTGGTGCTGCGGCAGGGTCCGGATGCCGCGTTGGCCGTCTTCGGCTGGCGCGTGCGCACGCCCGAAGACGTCGACCGCGCCGAGGCGTACTACCAGGCGCTGGGCTGCCGCACCCAACGCCGGGCGAACGGCTTCGTGAGCGGCATCGGGGACGCCGTCCGCGTCATGGACCCCTTCGGATTCCCCTACGAGTTCTTCTACGAGGCGGCACACACGCCGCGCAACATCCGCGAGTACGACAAGCGCGGCGTGCCCGCCCTGGTCCGTCTCGACCACGTCAACCAGGTCACCCCCGACCTGCCCCCGGCGATGGAGTACATCACCAACCTCGGTTTCCAGACCTCAGAGCGCATCGTCGACGATCAGGGGACGCTGTATGCCACCTGGGTCCACCGCACGCCGACCGTCCACGACACGTCGTTCACCGGCGGCCCCGGCCCGCTCATGCACCACATCGCGTTCGCCGTCGCCGAGCGGCACGACATCTTGGACCTGGCCGACAAGATCGGCGCGCTCCGCAAGAGCGATGTCATCGAGCGCGGGCCTGGCCGCCACGGCGTCTCCAACGCCGTCTACCTGTACGTCCGCGACCCCGACAAGCACCGCGTCGAGATCTACACGCAGGACTACTACACCGGCGACCCGGACAACCCGGTGATCGATTGGGATGTCCACGACAACCAGCGGCGCGACTGGTGGGGCAACCCGGTGGTCACGTCGTGGTACAACGAGGCCTCCCGCGTCGTCGACCTGGACGGCACCCTCGTGCCGGTGGTCCAGCGCACGGCGGCTGCCGAGGAAGCGGTGACGGTGGGGGCCGACGGGTTCACCTACGCCCGGCCCAGCGAGCACTAAACGATGCTGAGTTCGCACGAGATCCTCGCGATCGCCGACGAACTGGCCGTCGCGGAGCGGGACCGGACCACGGTCCCGCTCCTGACGGCCCGCCACCCGGGGATGAGCGTCGAGGACGCCTACGCGGTGCAGAACGAATGGCGACGCCGGGGCGTGGCCGCCGGACGGCGCCTCGTGGGCCACAAGATCGGCCTGACGTCGAAGGCGATGCAGGCGGCCACCGGCATCACCGAGCCCGACTACGGCACGATTTTCGCCGACATGGTCGTCGACAGCGGCGCCGTGATCACCCACGACGCGTACTCCAACGTCCGCATCGAGGTGGAACTGGCGTTCGTGCTGGGTTCCGCGCTCCAGGGGCCGGACGTCACGCTGGTCGACGTGCTGGAGGCGACGCAGTATGTCACGCCGGCGTTGGAGATCCTGTCCAGCCGCATCGAGATGGCCGGGCGGACGATCGTCGACACGATCAGCGACAACGCGGCGATGGGCGGGATGGTCGTCGGCGGCAACCCGGCCCCGCCATCGGATGTCGACCTGCGGTGGGCGTCGGCGTTGCTGTACCGCAACGAGACCATCGAGGAGTCGGGCGTCGCAGCAGCCGTCCTCAACCACCCGATGATGGGCGTCGTGTGGCTGGCGAACAAGCTGGCCCAGTACGGGGACCGCCTGGAAGCCGGCGAAATCGTCTTGGCCGGGTCGTTCACCCGCCCGATGTGGGTGGAGCCCGGCGACACCGTCCTGGCCGACTACGGACCGTTGGGAACGATCACATGCCGCTTCGTTTAAGAGCGTTATTCATGAGTCCTGGTTTGGCGGGCGGTGTCCGGGCGGTGGCTGGCAAGGCGGAGGAGGAGTCCGTGCTGGTGGCACGGGTGACGACGACAACGCAGCCAGGCGCCGATCCGGGCGACGCCCGACTTCCAGGACTTATGAATAGGGCTCTGAGCCCCACATTCCGTGACCGCCTGGCAGCCCGCCAACGTCCGCTGATCGGCGGGTGGGTGTGCTCCGGGTCCCCGGTGGTGGCCGAGATTATGGCGGGTTCGGGGCTCGACTGGGTGCTCATCGACATGGAACACGCGCCCAACGGGCTCGAATCCGTCCTGGCCCAGCTCTACGCAATCTCGGGCTACCCCCAGGTCACGCCCGTGGTCCGGGTTCCGGTGGGCGAGGCCGTCGTCATCAAACAGGTGCTCGACCTGGGCGCGCAAAACCTGCTGGTGCCGATGGTCTCGACGCCCGCCCAGGCGTTGGAGGTCGCGCGCGCGGCGCAATACCCGCCCGACGGCATCCGGGGCGTCGGCAGCGCCCTGGCCCGGTCGGCACGCTGGAACCGGGTGGACGGCTACCTGGCGCACGCGGCGAGCCACGTCAGCGTCGTCGTGCAGATCGAGACCGCCGAAGGCGTCGGTAACGCGGCGGCGATCGCCGCGACACCCGGGATCGACGGGGTGCTGGTCGGCCCGAGCGACCTGGCCGCCTCCCTGGGGTTGCTCGGGCAACAAACCCACGCGGACGTGGTCGACGCCGTGAACCAGGTGTTCGAACGCGTCGCCTCCGTCGGCAAACCTGTCGGCGTCAACGCCTTCGACCCCGCCGCCGCACGCGGGTACATGGCCGACGGTGCGGCGTTCGTCCTGGTCGGCGCCGACGTCGCCCTACTCGCCCGGGCGAGCGAACAACTAGCCCGAGATTTCTCAAAGAACCCCGGTGGCCGCGATGGCGAGTAGGATGCCGACACCGCAGGGCGGGTTGGCGAGGGCCGTCCCCCATCGTTGTATGAATCAGTGCTAAGGAGTCATCATGAACGAACGTGAAAACAACCTAGTGGCATCGGTGCCCACCACGCTGTTCATCGGCGGGCAATGGACCCCGGCGGCCAGCACCTTCGACGTGTGCGACCCCGCCGACGGCACCGTCCTGCGGCAGGTGGCCGACGCCACCCCCGCCGACGGCCTGCGCGCCCTCGACGCGGCAGTGGCGGCCCAGGAGTCATGGGCGGCCACACCGCCGCGCGCCCGGGGCGACGTGTTGCGCCGCACGTGGGAGCTCGTCCAGGCCCACCGCGAGGACATGGCCCTGTTGATGACCCTGGAAATGGGCAAGCCGCTGGCCGAAGCCGACGGCGAGGTGACCTACGGCGGCGAGTTCCTCCGCTGGTTCGCCGAGGAAGCGGTGCGGATCACGGGCCGCTTCGGGCGCAACCCGGAGGGCACGGGGCAGATGATCGTCTCGCAGCGCCCGGTGGGGCCGTGTTACTTCATCACGCCGTGGAACTTCCCGTTGGCGATGGCGACGCGCAAGATCGCCCCGGCGCTGGCGGCGGGCTGCACCGTCGTCGTCAAACCGGCCCATCAAACCCCCCTGACGACGCTGTACCTGGCCACCCTTTTCGCACAGGCCGGCCTACCTGCGGGCGTCCTCAACGTCGTCACGACGACGGCGGCCAGCGCGGTCTCGGCGGCCATCATCGCCGACCCGCGCCTGCGCAAACTCTCGTTCACCGGCTCGACGCAGGTCGGTCGCAAGCTCATCGCCCAGGCCGCCGAGGGCATCCTGCGGGTGTCGATGGAATTGGGCGGCAACGCGCCCTTCGTGGTTTTCGCCGACGCCGACTTGGATGCGGTGGTCGAGGGCGCGATGCTCGCCAAATTCCGCAACATCGGCCAGGCGTGTACCGCCGCGAACCGGTTCATCGTCGAGGCATCGGTCGCCGACGAGTTCGCCCGCCGCGTCAGCGCCAAAGTCGCGGCGATGAAGGTCGGACGCGGGACCGACCCCGACGTGCAGATCGGCCCGCTCATCGACGACGCCGCCATCGACAAGGCGGGCCACCTCGTCGCGGACGCCGTGGCGCACGGCGCGGTGCTGGTCACCGGCGGGCACCGCGTCGAGGGCCCCGGCACCTTCTTCGAGCCCACCGTCCTGACCGGCATCGGGCGCGACTGCGCCATCTGGGCCGACGAGATCTTCGGCCCCGTCCTGCCGATCGCGACGTTCACCACCGAAGACGAAGCCGTCGCGATGGCCAACGACACCCCCTTTGGCCTCGTCTCCTACGTGTTCACCCGCGACCTGGCGCGCGGCCACCGCATGATCGACCGCCTGGACACCGGCATGATGGGCCTGAACGCCGGCGTCGTCTCCAACGCGGCGGCCCCCTTCGGCGGCGTCAAACAATCCGGCGTCGGACGCGAGGGCGGCCCCGAGGGCATCCACGAATACCTGGCGACGAAATACACGCTGCTGCCGGTCGCCTGACCCCGCGTCAGCGTCCCACGTCAGCGCCCCGTCCCATCGCGTCCGGGTGGAACTGCGCCAGGCTCAACACCCCTATCACCGCCACACCGCCGACGGCGACCAGCCCCAGGCCGTCGAGCCAGTCCATCCGGGCGCCCTCCCCCAGCACCGCCAGCCCGAATGACACCGCGATGAGCGGGTCGATGGTCGTCATGGCGCCGACGACGATCTCCGCCGGCCCGTTCGCGAACGCCTGCTGCACCAGCCACGCCCCGACGGCGTAGCCGCCCATCCACAGCACGGCCACGCCCCAGAACAACGGCCGACGCCAGAAGTCCGTCCCCACCAGCACCGTGAGCACCTTGATGAGCGCCGACGACAGCCCGTAGAAGAACGACCCGGCCGCCGCCCACATGAGGCACCGCCACCGGGGGACGCCGAACCGCCCGAACCCGGCCAGCACAAGCCCGAAAATGACGATGACCGCCGCCACCGTCACGATGTGGAAATCGGGGAGCCTCGTCCCCTCGACGG
>Ga0123357_10000510_pt1 | contig 37877 bp, 34 predicted proteins | sample TergutEmb28metaG_FD_89873 | JGI IMG/M metagenome (GOLD analysis project Ga0123357, IMG submission 89873) | Embiratermes neotenicus P4 segment gut microbial communities from Petit-Saut dam, French Guiana - Emb289 P4 | ecosystem: Host-associated > Arthropoda: Insects > Digestive system > Gut ... | reverse complement strand
CCAGATATTGAAGGTCTCATAGTAACCTCAAACAGCAAGGTTCTCTATTTTTGCAGTATAATGCCCACATCGTGAGACGACTTTCAAGGAGCTGTGTTAATACTAGGCATAGTAAACCACTCTGGCCAGATGAGTTATCAGAGTGATTGCCACAGTATCTAGATTTGTGCAAGTTAGGGACCCGCGATGCGTCAACATTTGGGGTTGGCCTGTGTTGGTCTGGCGAGTCGTTGACCCACGCTAAAGAAGGTTGACATACCACGGCCAATAGCGCAATCTGATCATCGCTACAGTGTCCAGTGATGATAGTAGCAATTTTGCCCGTCACACCATATATGCGGTGGCTAAGCTCACTAACCCAAGAGTAAGGGCCAGCCCCGAACATAGTTCTAGTTCTGGTCACTCCGTTTTCTTGTCGCGCAGGTAAGCGATGGCGTCCACCACCACCGGCAGCGCCCGGATGACGGTGAGCGCCACGGCCGCCCAGACCAGCACCCAGCCCAGCCAATAGACCCAGGTCACGCCGTAGAGGCCGCCCAGTATGGTGGCTGGCCCGCCGTCCAGCTGATAGGCCCGGTCGAAGGCCAGGAAGACGAAGGCGGCCAGTTTGGCGAAGCCGAAGAACGCCCGCATGAAACGCCCGGCCGTCAACCAATTGGTCAGCTTCGAGCGCATCATGTTGTGTTCGCCGAACGGCGTCATGCCATCGGAGAACGAGGCCGAGCGCAGACCGTCCACCAGGAAGGCCCGGGCCACGACCAACAGCGGCACCCAGACCGGGATGAGGCCCATGTGGGCGAAGACGATCCAGCAGGCCACCTCGACGACCCGGTCGCCCACGATGTCGAAGATGGCGCCGAACTGGTTCGACTCGTGCCGCTTGCGGGCCACCCAGCCGTCCAGCGCATCCATCAGGATGACGATCGCGATAGCCGGGCCGCACCATTGCACCACCGACGGGTTCTGGCCGTACATGATCCACAAAACAGCGAACAATAGCAACATGCGCCCGACGGTGATGGCATTTGCCATGGCTAGGCTCCTAACCCTAAATCTGAACCCAACCATACATCTTCCACCCCCTAACCCGCTCGGGAAGATAGAATATCTTTGACCACCAGTCAGGAGGTGACGCCATGGGGTTGTTCGACAAAATGGAGAACCGGATCGAATCCGTGATCAACGGCGTGTTCTCGCGCGCGTTCAAAAGCGACGTCGATCCCCGCGAAATAGGGGTGGCGCTGCAGAAGCAACTCGATTCGGCCAGCCGGTCGATGGATCAGGACCGCCGGTTGGTGCCAAACGACTTCCGCGTCAGCCTGGCCCGGCATGATTACGACCGTTTGGCTCCGTTCTCACACAACCTGAACGCCGAGTTCATTCCCGGATTGCGTGAATACGCCGCCAGCCGGCACTACGTCTTCAGTGGTGCGATCGCCATCGCCTACCAGCTCGACGAGACGCTACCCACGGGCCGGTTCGTCATCACAAGTTCGAACCAGGCCGGCGTCGTCAGCGACTCGGAGCTGGGCATGGACGACACGATGACCGGGCAGGGGCTGGTGCTGGAGGTCAACAAGGTGCGTCATCCCCTGGTGCCACCGGGGTTCACCATCGGGCGGGGCACCGAGGCGGACCTGCGCATCAACGACCCGGGCATCTCGCGGCTGCACGCCAAGATCAGCGTCGAGAACACCGATGACGGCGAGTTGCTCATCACGATATCGGATCTGCACTCAACCAACGGCATCGTCGTCAACGGCGAAAAGACCAACTCCGCCGAGTTGAAGGACGGCACGCGCATCGAAATCGGCTCGACTCGGATGCTGGTACATTCGCCACTGGGAGTCTGACGTGTCGATTTTGATCGGCGTCGCCAAGTTGGCGTTCCTCGCTCTGTTGTGGGTGTTCATCGCCATAATCGCCCAGGTGGTCAAGCGTGACATCTATGGTGCCGACACCAAGGGCAAGACGACTCGTGCGACGTCGAACCAACCGAACCCCAAGCGGCGCGGTAACCGGGCCAAACAGGCGAGGTTACTGGTTTTGGACGGCACCGGGCGTGGCGATTCCGTGCCCTTGAACGGCGAGGTAGTGGTGGGACGGTCGGCGGACGCCACGCTCGACATCGCAGACGACTACTCCAGCGGTCACCATGCCCGCTTCTACCGTGACAACGAGTCATGGATCGTCAACGACCTTGAAAGCACAAATGGCACCGTCGTCAACGGTTTACGCATCACCCGGCCCACTCGGGTGGGTAACGGCGACATCGTGCGCATCGGGCGCACCAGAATCCGGGTGGAGGAACCATGACAGACCCAACCGATACCGCTGACGATCCGACACGTCGCATCGACAATTCGGCGAGCATCGACGAGCCGACCACGGAGCCCATGTCCTGGCGCGTGGCCGCCACGTCCTGGATCGGGTTGATGCGCCGCAACAACCAGGATTCGGCCATCGCCTCGCCGCATCTGGTCGGTGTCTGCGATGGCATGGGTGGCGAGGCAGCCGGCGACATCGCGTCGATGATCGCTGCCAGGCAGCTCTGGCTGGCAACTGGGCGTAGTGGTGAAACCGACGTCCTGTCCGGGGCCGTCAAAGCCGCCGACCAGGACATAGCCGAGTTGGTCTCTGCCGAACCGGAGCTGGGTGGCATGGGGACGACGATGTGCGCGGCCATGTTCGACGGCCACAAGATGGAATTCGTCCACATCGGTGATTCGCGGGCCTACCTGTGGCGCGATGGTGAGCTGCGCCAGCTGACTCACGACCACTCATTCGTGCAGCAGCTCATCGATCAGGGTCACCTGACTCCAGAGGAGGCGCGCAGCCACCCTAAGCGTTCGCTGGTGCTCCGCATCGTCAACGGCACCCCTCTCAGCCGTCCCGACCGCTTCTCCCACCAGCCGAAGCTGGGTGATCGCTACCTCTTTTGCAGCGATGGGGTCAGTTCCTTCGTCGAGTTATCGGACATCGCGGCAGCACTGAAACTGCCCAGCCTCGAAGATGCCGGCGATCAGCTGGTGGACAGCGCGGCGGAGGTGGGGGCACCCGACAATGTGACGTTGGTGTTGGTCGAGGTGACGGGGCAGGACGCCAAACTGGACGCCGCGCCCTCGTGCTTGTACGGGGCGGCCGCATCCATGAGGCCGACGACCGCCAACCCCGAGGGTGGTGACGTCATCCAGCGGCTGGGGACGTGGGGTGTGGACGTCGGCGCGCTGCTCAATGGTGACGACGACACATGGCTTGAGGAGGTGCCCCAACCGGCGCCGGTCCCGGCCGCCATCCTGATCTCATCCCCAGAACCCATCAAGCCGGCCAAAAAAAGGCGCTGGGTCCGTCGGCTCGTGGTGACCCTGATTGTGCTAGCCGTCCTGGCTGGAGCGGCACTGGGTGGCTTGGCATGGCTGCGCGGGCAGTTCTTCATCGGCGACGACTCGGGTCAGGCTGCCATTTTCCAGGGGGTGCCAAACCAAATCGGTCCCTGGCAGTTGAACCGCAAGGTGGAGCAGAGCGACGTCAACCTCTCCGATCTGCCGGTCTACTATGCCGAGCAGGTGCGCACCTGGCGCATTCGGACGTCGACACTCGGGGTCGCCGAGCAATCACTGGCGACGCTGAAGAACAAGGCGGACGCGTGTGTGGCGGCACGGCAGGATCCGTCCCAAGCATCTGTCGGTGAGGATTGTCCGTGACCCGCGGCCAGCCGACGACCCGCAGCGGGCGATGGGCCGAGCTGGGGCTGCTCGTCTTGGCTTGGGGCATCGGGGTGGCGGGTGATTGGCTCACCTATCTGAACCGGGGCATGGACATCCCTGCCACCTGGTGGGTCGGGCCGGCACTGTGGGGTGTCATGGTGTTCGGCGTTCATCTGGTGGTGAGGCTGCGGCTCAAGTTCGCCGATCCGGTGATCCTGCCATGTGCCGTCGCCGTGGCCGGTATCGGATTGGTGATGCAGCAGCGGTTGGACATGGCATTGGGCACCCACCATGTGGTCAACCAGTTGATCGGCTTGGCCGTTGGCATGGCGGCATTCGCGGCTGTGCTGATCTGGCTGCGCGACTACCGTGTGCTGCAGCGTTTCCCCTACGTGCTGTTTCTCCTCGGCTTGGGATTCCTGTTGATGCCGCTGCTGCCCGTGATCGGCAACCCTGTCAACGGCTCGCGGATCTGGATCAGTGTCTTCGGGTACTCGTTCCAGCCGGCTGAGGCGGCCAAGATCATCCTGACGCTGGCCTTCGCCAGCTATCTGGCAGACCGCTCCGAAGTGCTGCAAAACGCCGGCAAGAAACTGGGAGCTTTGACGTTTCCGCGGCTGCGCGATCTCGTGCCGCTGCTGATCATGTTCGCGGCGGCATTGGTCGTGCTCGTTTATCAGAACGACTTCGGGACGGCCATGCTCTTCTTCGGCTTGTTCGTGATGATGCTCTATGTGGCGACGGACCAACTATCGTGGGTTGTCGGCGGCTTGATCGGCTTCGGCTGCGCGGCATTCTTCATCTTCAAGTACACGTCGCATGTGCAGGTGCGCGTCGACTCCTGGCTGCGTCCGTTCGACAACGTCGACCAGAATGGCCAGATCATCGAGGGGCAATTCGGCATCGCCTGGGGCGGGCTGTTCGGGCGCGGCTGGGGCTTGGGCTCGCCAACCCGCATCCCGCTGGCCGACACCGATTTCATCTCAGCCGCCATCGCCGAGGAGCTCGGCTTGGTCGGTTTGGTGGCGATCCTCCTTTTGTACACGTTCATCGTGGCCCGGGGGTTGAAGTCTGCCCTGATGGCCCGCGAGAGCTTCGGCAAACTGCTCGCCTGCGGGCTGAGTTTCGTCATCGTTTTACAGGTGTTCGCCATCGTGGGTGGCGTCACCCGGCTGCTGCCGCTGACTGGCTTGACGACGCCATTCCTGTCGCGGGGTGGCTCGTCGCTGCTGGCCAACTGGGTGATCATGGCCTTACTGATGACCGTCAGCCATCAGGCCCGGCAGCCGGTCGTCGCCTTCGAGCCCTTCGTCGACCTGGAGGCCGAAGAGACCGCTGTGATCGACTTGAGCGAAGTATTGGACGACGATAGCGTCAGGCCACGGGTGCAGCAGTCGGAAGGGAGCCCAGAATGAACCGGTCCATCCGGCGCGTCGGGGCGGTCGCAGCCTTGCTGATACTGGCGCTGCTGGTCAATATCTCTGCCTCGTATTTGTTGCGCACCGGCGGGCTCGACAACAATCCGCAGAACCGCCGTGTCCGCGAAGCCCAGTTCGCCCAACCCCGCGGCGCCATCCTGGCCGGCAACACGGCCATGGCCCAAACTGTGCCCGCGAAGGGACAATTCGCCTACATGCGGGACTACACCAATGGCCCGATGTACGCGCCCATCACCGGCTATTACTCGTTCATCTACGGCCGCAGCCGTCTGGAACAGGTTTACAACGCTGAACTGACAGGCACGGACGATGCCCAGGCTATCCGGCGCTTCATCGACCAACTGTCGGGCCGCGAGCCTGAGGGTGCGTCGGTGCAAACCACGATCAATCCCAAGGCTCAGCGGGCGGCCTGGAATGGCCTGCGCGGTCTCAAAGGGGCAGTAGTGGCGCTCGACTACACGACCGGCGCCATACTGGCCTACGTGACGTCGCCCAGCTACGATCCCGCGTTGCTGGCATCGGACGACCTGGACGGCACCCAGAAGGCGTGGGCCGACCTCAACGCCGATCCCAACCGGCCGATGTCCGACCGAGCCGGCCGCGAGATCTACCCTCCCGGATCGAGCTTCAAGCTGGTCACAGCTGCGGCCGCGCTGGAGGCTGGCTGGACGCCTGAGACCAAGGTCGATTCGCCGGCGCAGTTGAAGCTGCCGGGCTCCTCGACGTACATGCACAATTCCGAACCCTGCGGCGGGGCCAAGGTGACTCTGCAGCAGGCACTGAAGGTCAGTTGCAACACCGCTTTTGCCAATGTCGGGCTCGAACTGGGCCAAGACGCGCTGCGGGCCCAGGCCGAGAAATTCGGGTTCGACTCGTCGTTCGGCAGTGACGTGGGCTCGGCTACCAGCGTCTTCCCAACCGGGCTTGACCAAGCCCAGACGGCGATGAGCGCCATCGGGCAGTTCGACGTCGCGGCGTCCCCCCTGCAGATGGCCGTGGTAGCCGCGGCAATCGCCAACGACGGGCTTGTCATGCAGCCGTACTTCGTGTCGCAGGTGCGGGCCGCCGATCTGTCGCTAGTGAAGCAGCAGCAACCGGTGTCGCTGAACCAAGCCGTCTCCACCGAAACGGCCCAGCAGTTGCAGCAGATGATGCAGGTGGTGGTGTCCAGCGGCACCGGCATGAGGGCTCAGATTCCGGGCCTGACGATCGGGGGCAAGACGGGCACCGCCCAATCTGATGGATCCCGGCCGCCTTACGCCTGGTTCACCGGCTATGCCGTTGAGCTGCACGTGGCCGTATGCGTCTTCGTCGAGGACGCCGGGACGGACGAAGACCAAAGCGGTGGTGCGACTGCCGCCCCGATATTCCGGCAGGTGGTCCAAGCGCTCAAAGGCTAGACCCAGCTTCTAGATGTCGACGTCCTCGTAACTGCGGGGGTCCTCACGGGGCTCCAGGTGGGCGTCGACGCGCAGAGCCGGCATGTGGTTCACCACGTCGTCGATGATGTCCTCGGTGAGATCGTGGCCGCGTTTCACCGTCCAATCGCCTGGCACGAGGACGTGGAAGGAGGCGAACTGCCTTGTCCCAGCCATTCTGGTGCGCAAGGCGTGGTACGACACCTCATCGTCACAGTGTTGTGCGAGGACGTTCTTCAACTCGGTGACCGATGCCGCCGGCAGGGCCACGTCCATCAAGCCGTTGACAGAGTCGCGCACCAGTTTGAATCCGGTCCACAAGATGTTCCCCCCGGCTAGCAGGGCCACGACGGGGTCGAGCTGTTGGATGTGCGTCACCGTCACCAGCCCTACGCCTATCAGCACGGCAGCCGACGTGATGACGTCGGCGAACAAGTGTTTGCCGTCGGCCACCAGAGTGACCGAAGAGTGTTTGCGTCCCTGCCGTATCAGAACCCAGGCCACACCGCCGTTGACCAGCGATCCCGCGACGCTCATCAGCAGGCCGATACCGATCTTCTCCAGCGGCTGAGGGTTGATCAGGCGTTCGATGGCGGTGTAGATGATGACACCGGCCGCCACGAAGATCATCATGCCCTCGACGGCGGCCGAGAAGTACTCGGCCTTCGAATGCCCATACGGATGGGAGTCGTCGGGAGGTTGAAAAGCCACCCGTAGGGCGAACAGCGCGACGATGGCCGCCACCAGGTTGACGACCGATTCCGCGGCGTCGGACAGTAACCCGACCGATCCGGTGATCCACGCCGCCACGGACTTGACGCTGATGGTGACGATGGCGGCCGCGATGGACAGCCACGCGAATCGGGTCAAGTCGATTTCAGGGGAATAGCGCGGTTTTTTGACGTCGTCAACTGGCTCTATGCTGCTTGTGGGCATCAGTTCAGTATGTCACAGTAGGATTGTCGCATGCCGCACAACACCTGGTTCAACCGTCTGCTCGGTCTGTCGCGTCACAAAGAACAACCCGAGGTGGTGGGCCTCGTGTTGTCTGGAGGCGGGTCGCGCGCTAGTTTTCACCTCGGAGCCCTGCGCTACCTGTACGACCGGGTGCACATCGCACCGACGTGTATCGTCGGCACATCGGCCGGCAGCATCGTCAGCTGCATGCTGGCCCAGTCGTCGGACGCGGCGCAACAGGCGCGATATCTCACGGAACTGGAGAGCACCTGGCTGGCCATGACAGGCTCGGAAGACATGTTCGTCGAGCAGTCCTGGTTCACGAGACTGCGTGGTCAGTGGGACGGTATCGCCGAATTGCTGGCGCAACACGCCGATGAGGACACGGGTGGCCGGGTGGTCGAGATGGCCGACGACGACGATGCGGAGGCTCTGGTCAAGCGGGCCATGGAAGAGGATCCCTCGTTGAATGTCACGATGACTCCGGGCATCATGTGGCAACTCATCGGCTCGCTGCCGCGCATCGGCCGGGCCGGCGCAGAATTGGCCGCGTCGATGCGGGGCGCCGACCGGGCGGCCTCTGCCTATCGCCCGGGGCCCATCGTCGACCGCCTGCTCTTCGAGTCGAGCTTCAGGCCGTCCAACGTCGCTGATTCGGGCGTGCGCTTGCGTGTCGCATTCGTCGACCTCAACTCCGGGCAGTTGCGCTTCATGTCTGAGGACGGCGTGATCGTCGACCGGGACGACAAGCCGATCGACGACAACCACTTCGACCTGACGCTCGGGGTGTGGGCGTCCTGCGCGATACCCGGCATCTTCCGTCCCGTCAAGCTGGGTGACGGCGTGTACGTGGACGGTGGCGTCCGCGAGAATTTGCCTGTCGAGATGGCCGTCACCAACCTCGGCGTCACCAAGCCGTACGTCATCGCCGCCGCCCCGCCGGGCGTCGAACCGGGGGACTACACGAACAGGGATGTGGTGACAGTGCTACTCAGGGCAGCCGGACTGGTTCTGGACGAGACGATCCAGGACGAGGTCGAGTGGGCCATCTCCGCCGGCGCTTGCGTGATCCAACCGAGGATGGACATCCATTCGTCGCTGACGGTCGATCCGGTGTTGTTGCGCGTCAATCGCGATTACGGCTGGACGAGGGCCGCCGAGGAAGTCACCGGGGCGCCGGGGTCGCTGTGCGACATAGACGACGCGATCTTCAAGGCCCGCTGCCGGTGGGCCGCTATCGTCGCGGCCGGGGCGGATGAGCCTGACGAACGCGTTGACGGCATCAAGAAAGAGCTCAGCCAGTTGTTGGCCGAAGCAGACGCCACATTGCTACCGCCCGGCCACCAGGCATGGGCGCAGGCTCTCGTTTAGGATGGGACGCATGAGTGAATTCGAGTTGCGAAGCGACACGTCAAGAGCTGTCATCGACACCATGGGGGCGGCATTGTTGAGCTTTTGTGTGATGACGCCCAGTGGCTGGCGCGAGGTGGTGCTGGGCAGTAGGGTAGCGCCGTACGCGGGGAGGACGGTCGGACGGTACGCGAACCGCCTGGCTTTGGGACGCTTCAGCATCGATGGCCAGATATTCCAGACGTCTGCCAACGAACCGCCCAACAGCCTGCACGGCGGAGTCGGCGGGTTCTCGGAGTGCGAATGGACTGTTGTGGCATCCAGCGACACCGCGTTGGCGCTGCGCCTGGTGTCACCCGACGGCGACCAGGGCTACCCCGGCCAGCTCGACGTGGCAGCCGTGTTCGATCTGGGACCGCACGCCCTGACCGTGAGCTACGCGGCCAGCAGCGACAGCCCCACCGTCGTCAACCTCACGCTGCACCCGTACTTCAACTTGACGGGCGAGGCGACCATCGATGAGCACATGCTCTGGTTGCCGTCGGCAGAATACACGCCGACCAGGGACGACGGAATACCCACCGGCGAGATGTTGCCCGTCGCCGGCACAGGGCTGGACTTCACGACGCCCCGGAGGTTGGACGCCGCCAGGGCCGCTATGCTCGACGAAGGCCTCGATCGCGGGGGAGCCATGGACCACAACTTCATGGTGCCCGGCGACGGTGTGCGCGAGATGGCCCGGCTCACGGCGCCGGACGGATTGTCTCTCACGGTGCTGAGCGATTCGCCTGCCGTCCAGATCTACGACGCCTCTGGGTTTGACGGCTCGTTTTCCACTGTCGATGGCAGGTCCATGGTGTGCCACTCCGGGTTGGCCATAGAGCCTCAGAGCCCGCCCGATTGCCCGAACCAGCCAGGTTGGCCCGACACGGTGCTGCGCCCCGGCCAGACCTGGAGCCGCACCATCACGTTCCAGGTGAGTTGAAAGTACCAAGCAGCGTGGTGCGGGGGTTGCGGTAACCCATCGCAGCACCGTTCGCTGTCGGCGCGTGCGCTAGCGCGCATTCTCGCGCCTCGGCTCTCTCGGCCCAGTCGCATTTCGGCGCTCCCGGCTTCGCCGTGACCGCTGCGAACAGCTTTGTGAGACGTGCTGCGACGGGATACCGCAACCCCCGCACAACATGCTTGGCAGGACCGCAGCGGGTATAAAAGACGACGGCCGGGGGGTTGGTGGGAACCCCCGGCCGCCGTGACAACCCGGCGGCCTGGTGTCAAAAGCCGCCTGGGCGGCGCGTTCAACAGGCGTGTTGAAGCCCGGATCGCGCTAGTGCCAGGTTGGGTTGGTGTGGGACCCTTCCTGGTGACGCCCGGAGCGGTGGTGTCGGAGAGGTTGTCGTACTCCGAGCGTCCGGCCCACAAGAATACGGGAGCGCATCTCATGAGTCTGCAACGATTATAGCCCTATTGGGCCGTCTGTCCAGTTAGTTGTCTCGGTGGTGTCGTAGCAGTTACACAGAGTCCGGTGGTCGTCGATTGGGCAAACGCGGCGTGGCGTTCACGGGGTGTGGAATACTTGGAGGTTCGAGGTTATATCGAAAGGAACTCCGATGAGCGAATATGAGCAAGCGACCAGGTTACGAGGCGTCCATTACGACGTGCGCGGCGCCAATATGGTGGAGGCGCAGCGCATGGAGGCTGCCGGCGAGCGCATCCTCAAACTGAACATAGGCAACTTGGCGCCGTTCGGTTTCGAAGCCCCGAAGACCGTCTTGCAGTCGGTGATCGTGCACCTGCCGGAATCAGAGGGTTACTCCGATTCGCGTGGTATCTACAGCGCTCGTACGGCGGTGGCCAACTACTACCAGGACTATGGGCTGGATGTCGACGTCGACCAAGTGTGGCTCGGCAACGGCGTGTCGGAACTGGTGTCGATGGTGCTAAGCGCCATGGTCAACCCCGGTGACGAGATTTTGGTGCCGGCGCCGGATTACCCGTTGTGGACGGCTCAGGTGACGCTGACCGGTGGCACGGCCGTCCACTACTTGTGCGACGAGACGGACGAATGGAATCCCGACCTGGCGGACACCGCCGCGAAGATCACTGACAAGACACGGGCTATCGTCATCATCAACCCGAATAACCCGACCGGAGCCGTCTACAGCAGGGCAGTGGTCCAGGGAATGGTCGATCTGGCCCGCAAGCATGGCCTGATCGTCTTGGCTGACGAGATCTACGAGAAGATCATCTTCGAGGGCGAGCGCGTCATCACGGCGACGCTGACGGGGTCCGATGTGCTTTGCCTGACTTTCTCGGGGTTGTCCAAAGCGTATCGGTTGTGCGGATACCGGGCGGGTTGGGTGGTCGCCACCGGTCCGCTGGGCAAAGCCGAAAACCTGCTCGAGGGGTTGTCTCTGTTGGCCAACATGCGCATGTGCGCCAACGTCCCAGCCCAGCACGCCATCCAGACCGCGGTCGGCGGTCACCAGTCCGTCGACGCCTTCTGCCGTCCCGGCGGCCGGTTCTACGACCAACTGCATGTGGCGCACGAGATGATGGTCAAGATCCCGGGAGTCAGTTGTGTGCCTGCCAAAGGGGCGTTGTACTTGTTCCCACGTCTGGAGCCGGACGTCTATCACATCGAGGACGACGAGATGTGGGCACTCGGTCTGCTGAAGGAGCAGAAGATATTGGTCAGCCACGGGAGGGGCTTCAACTGGCCCAACCCCGACCACTTCCGCCTGGCGGCACTGCCAGAAGCCGACATTCTGCGCGATGCCATCAAGCGTATGGGCGACTATCTGGCCACCCTTCGCAGTTAGTGCACTGTCTTATAAATGGCTTGCCATTGGATCGCCCTGGATCGGGCGCCTGGACTGCGTTCTCGTCAGGAGCGATAGCACCACTATCGCTCCTTCCTCGGCCTTGCCATGCATCCCGCCCAGAACGCCCAATGCGAACCCCCTTCTGAGACAGCGCACCCACCATAACCTGAATCTTTTCTCGAGAAATTTCCGCGAAGATGATATGAAACGGGTGACTGCGCCGTCTTATATGTTGAGGGGGGCTGCTAAGGGACCGAGGTGGGATCGGTCCACTAGCGCCAGTAAGCGTGTGAAGGGGTATCACACGCGGTTCGGAGAGTAGCGAAGGTGGGGTGGCGGTGGGTGACCACCACCCCACCCAGACTACACGGGAGGTCGGTGCCTGCACCGGCCTGCTTTGGAGGTTGGTGTGGCGTCAAACCCTGCCAGTCTCGCAAGAGGGACTGCTGGACATTGTCTCAAGTGGAGGTGTAGACACGTGAGACTCCCAGCAGATTGTTGGTTGACTAAGTAGCGGCAAGAGAGGCTGAGGGATAGGCTCGTCAACGAAGAAGGCAATCTACCTAGGGAGAATGTTCCTTGGAAGACATGGCATTCCTCGATGACGCAGCTTTGATCGAACGGATCAGAGGTGGAGTCCAAGAGGCATTTCCGACGTTGTGGACGCGGTACTACGCGTCCGCATACAACTACGCCCGCATGCTGGTGGGAAGTCGAGTCCACGAGGCTGAAGACATCGTCAGCGAGGCCTACGCCAAGGTTTGGCAGGCCATTCAGAACGGGCACGGCCCCAACAGGAACTTCCGCGCCTATTTGTACGCCACGATACGCACCGTGGCGGTCGACAGCCGGCCCGGCGTCGAGGATCCCGTGGAGGACATCGAGGGGCAGCTGCCGGTCATCCCAGACATGGGTGACATGCTTGAACCGACGCCAGAACGCGACTTGGTGGCGCGATGCTTCTATGCTCTGGACGAGCGGTCCCGCAAAGTACTCTGGCTCAGCGCCGTCGACGGGTTCAAACCCGCGGACATCGCTGCGCAAACCGGAGTGGAAGCAAGATATGTGTCGGTGCTCACAATGCGGGCGAGGGAGTCGTTCCGCAAGCTTTACTGTCAGGCGGTGGAAGAGATGAAGGCAGAGCAGGCCGCGATGGCTGCGGAGGAGCCGTTCAAGCCCGTGGCCGCGAGAAGAGGGGCGTTCGGACGTCACCTCTTGGGTGGTGTGGCTGGTTTGACGGCTGCTCAGGCAGCTGCGCAGGGTGTCTCATGGGCGGCGTCAGCGGCGATCATCGCCCCACCGCCGATGCCCGCGAGTGTGATGGCGGCCGCTGGTGCGGCACTGGCTGCTGCGAGCAAGGCATCGTCTACAACGTCAAGCTCCGGTTCAACCGCTGGGGCGGCCACATCCGGGGTCGTCGGGACCAGCGCCGGAGCCGGAGCCACGAGCACGATCGTGGCGTCCGTCATCGGTGTGGTGGCGGCTATCGCAGTCGGCGCCGGAGCATTCGGTCTTGGCCACATGATGGGCGCGTCGAACAGCGGCAACAACCGTCCGCCAATCGTCGCCACGTCGTCCAGCCCGCAGACGACCGGCACGACCAGCCAGCCGCCCATCATCGATGCCAACACGCAGCAACCGACCACGCCGACGTCGACAAATCCGCCGACCTCAGCGGAGCCTCCCACATCACGTGACACCGAGGGCAACCAACCCATATTCAACAATCCGACGACAACGTCGAGCCACACCCCACGTCCACAGCCGACGAGCACGACAACGACGAGCCCATCGACAGTGACGCCCGACCCGGCCAGCACGCCGACGGAGACGCCCACCACCAGCCCGACCGAGACGCCGAGCCAATCGCCCACGATGTCGCCGAGCCTGAGTCCGACGCATTCGCCGACCAACAGCCCGACGCATTCGCCGACGCAGACGTCCACCACCAGCCCGACGCAGACCCCGACCACCAGTCCCACGCAGACCCCGACCACCAGTCCGACTGACACCCCGACGAGCAGCCCCTCATGCTGGATGGGCTGGCTGCCACCTGGATTGTCGACGCTGCCACCTGGGTTGACGGCCCCACCGCCTGGCTGGCCGACGATGCCGCCCGGTTGGGTGATCTGCCCGACGGACTCGCCCACCACGCCGACCACCACCACGCCGACTGTCACGCCGACTGTCACGCCGACCAACACTGCGCCGACGACCACGACGCCGACAACCAAGTCCCCAACGACCACCACAACCACGACGCGGACGCCGACTTCGACGAAGTCGAACGAGAACGGCCAGTAGTGTTGCTGATTTGAACGACACCTTTGACCTAGTCGTGGCCGGAGCCGGGCCGGCCGGTTGTGCTGCCGCCATCGCAGCGGCCCAGTCCGGTCTGGCAGTGGCTCTTCTTGACAAGGTAGCGGCATTTCCCCGGGAAAAGGCTTGCGGGGATGCCTTGACACCCCGGTCTGTGGCGACACTGTCCGTCCTCGGGATCGGCCTGCCAGCCAGCGCGCATCCGGTGCGCGGTCTGGCCGCCTGGGGCAGACAAGACCAGCCGCATCGCTACGGCTGGCCAACCACCTCCGGCCTGCCGGACGTTGGCTACACGGTACCGCGACGGGCACTGGACGATCATCTCATGGCGGCGGCGCGAGAGGCCGGAGTCACCGTGTTCCTGGGTCAGGCCGTGACCGGTCCGCTGCTGGAGGACGCGCGGGTCACGGGCGTCGTTGCGGCATCTGGCCGATCGTGGCGGGCGCCGCTGGTCATCGACGCGCTGGGTGCGTCGTCCAATTTGGGACGCCAGGCCGGTCTGCCAAGACTGCCGGGCCGTCCCCCAGCCGTGGCGGTGCGCGCCTACATGCGGGGCGCCGGCATCGACGACGATTGGTTGCATTCCTGGCTGGCTCTTGACGGCCCGGACCACGCTCCGCTGCCGGGTTACGGCTGGGTGTTCCCGCTGGGAGACGGCATGTACAACGTCGGCGTCGGGCAATTGGCCACCGGCGCCGGTTTCCGGCACACCGATTACCGGCGGCTGTTGCAGACGTGGGTGAGCACACTGCCGGCGTCCTGGCAACTGAGTTGGGACGATTCACCGATCGTCGGCGCCGCCTTGCCCATGGGCATCGACCGGGCGTCGCCAAGCCGTCCGGGACTGCTACTGGTGGGGGACGCCGCCGGGTTGGTCAACCCATTCAACGGCGAGGGCGTCAGCTATGCGCTGGAATCGGGACGGCTCGCCGGCCGGTCGGCCGCCAGCACCGTGCCGGGCGAATCGTACAGCCGGGAAATCGCTGAGGAGTTCGGGCGTTATTTTGCCGCCGGACGGTTGTTCGCCAAGATGATGGGTCACCAGCGGGTGTTGGACGCGTGTCTGCACTACGGCCTGCCGCGCCCGGCGATCATGCGCCCCGTCAACAAGTTGATGGCCAATTTGATCGCTCCACAAGGCGGTCCGTTGGACGATCGCCTGCTGCGCGGCGCTCTGAGGCTCATGAGAAAACCACCTTTTCGTGGTGCACATTTACTGTGAGACCAGCGAAGTTGTCGTCAGTGCGGTAGACTCGTGCCTCGTACCGCACAGTTGCCACTACCACGACTAGGAACCCCCGATGAGCGCTTACATCCCCATTGTTGGTATGGCGGTGTTGGCAAGCCTCTTCGTGATCATCGCCATGGCGCTGAGCGTCGTGCTGGGCCCCCGGCGTCGTAACCTGACCAAGGAAGACTCCTACGAGTGCGGCATCGACCCGACGCCGGCCCCGGTGGGAGGCGGCCGGTTTTCTGTCAAGTACTACATAACGGCGATGTTGTTCATCGTCTTCGACATCGAGATCGTCTTCCTCTATCCGTGGGCCGTCAGCTTCCACCGCATGGGGTTGTTCGCCGTCGCAGAAATGGTGCTTTTCATCGTGACCGTCTTCGTCGCCTATCTGTATGTGCTGCGCCGTGGCGGCCTGGAGTGGGACTGAGGGACGCGCATGGGCATCGAAGAACACGTGCCAGCCGGCATCTTGCTGACCACCACAGAACAGATCATTGGCTGGACGCGGCGTACTTCGTTGTGGCCTTTGACGATGGGACTGGCCTGTTGCGCCATTGAGATGATCAGTTACGGCGGCCCGCGGGCCGATTCCGGGCGCTGGGGCCAAGAGGTGTTCCGGGCGTCGCCGCGGCAGGCCGATCTGATGATCATCTCTGGACGGGTCAGCCAGAAGATGGCCCCCATCGTCCGTCGGCTCTACGACCAGATGCCCAACCCGAAGTGGGTCATCGCCATGGGCGCCTGCTCGTCCTCCGGCGGTATCTTCAACAACTACGCCATCGTTCAAGGTGTCGACCACGTGGTGCCAGTCGACATGTACTTGCCCGGCTGTCCGCCGCGGCCGGACCAGCTGATCGATGCCGTCTTCAAGCTGAAAGAGCACGAGGTTTACCACATGCCGATTGGCGCGGATGCCAAGGCCGCCCGCCAGCGAGCCGAACAGGACGGGCTGTCGGCGCCGTCGTTGCGCGAGCTGGACCCGGCGGATGGACAACCCGAGGAGGTGACGGCTCATGGCTAGGGCACACGCGCATCTGGCCCGCCTGGCCGACCCGGCGCCAACGGTCATCTCGGATCAGCAGGGGTTGTGGGGCCAGGACGTCTCCGGGTTCGACGGGTTGACGCGACGATTCGATATGCCTGGCCTGGTCTCGCCACCGCTCGGCGATTGGTTCGGCTTGGTCGACGATGTCGTGACGGAACAGGTGCCAGAGGCCGTCGAGGCCCGTTTCATAGATCGGGATGAGTTGACCCTGCTGGTTGCCAGGGGCTATCTGGTGCCCCTCGCCTGGGTGCTGCGCGACGATCCGTACATGAGGTTCGAGGTGTGCAGCAGCGTTTCCGGCGTGCATTACCCATTGCAACCAGGGGCCGAGCTGCACGTCGTCTACCACCTGCTCAGCGTCACCCACAACAGGCGGCTGCGCCTCGAAGTCACTGTGCCGCAGACAGATCCGCATGTGCCGTCCGTCACGCGTGTTTGGCCGATGGCCAACTACCACGAGCGGGAGACGTACGACATGTTCGGCGTGATTTTCGACGGCCATCCGTCGCTGACTCGCATCCTGATGCCAGACGACTGGGTCGGCTATCCGCAGCGCAAGGATTACCCTCTGGGTGGCATCGACGTGCAGTTCAAGGGGGCCGCCGTGCCGCCTCCCGACCAGCGGAGGAGCTACCTGCGGTGACCGAATACTATGCGGAAGGGGCCGACTGGGACACGGTTGTGCAGGCGCAGCGTGACCAGGCGGATGCGACGATCGTCGTGAATATGGGGCCGCAGCACCCGTCCACCCATGGCGTTCTGCGGTTGGTGCTCGAGTTGGACGGCGAGACCGTCACCAGTTGCCGCCCGGGTCTCGGGTTCTTGCACAGCGGTATCGAGAAGTCCATGGAATATCATTCGTGGACGCAGGGCAGCGTGTTCGCCACGCGGGCTAATTATGTGGCTGGTATCGCCGGTGAGGCGGCCTATTCGCTGGCGGTCGACAAGCTGTTGGGGATCGCCGGTGAGATGCCGCAACGGGCGGACGACCTGCGGGTGATGATGCTGGAGGTCAATCGCATCGCTTCGCATCTGACGGCGGTGGGCGCCTGCGGGTTGGAGTTGGGTGCCACGTCGGTGCAGGAGGTTTGTCTGCGTGAACGTGAGCGGGTGCTCGAGTTCACTGAGGCGATCACCGGTCTGCGCATGAATAACGCCTATATCAGGCCGGGTGGTGTGGCGGTCGACTTGCCGATGAACGGTCTGGACCTGTTGCGCGAATTGATCAAGCAACTGCGGCGCAATCTGCCGGAGATCGGCCGGTTCACGTTGGCCAATCCCATTTTCAAGGCGCGTTTGGAGGGTGTTGGCTATCTCGATCTGACGGCCTGTATGAGTCTTGGCGTGTCGGGGCCGTCGCTGCGGGCCACCGGGTATCCGTGGGACTTGCGCCGCACCCAGCCGTACTGTAATTACGACGCCTACGACTTCGATGTCTGCACCACGGACACCTGCGACTCGTATGGCCGCTGGGTCATCCGGCTGGGCGAGATGGAGGAGTCTTTGAAGATCTTGGAGCAGTGCGTCGTCCGGCTGGAGGCCACAGCGGGCCAGCCCTATCGCATCGAGGATGTCCGTCTGGGCGCCGTCTCCGACCTCACAGTGGCCGCGGACGGCCAGGGGAACTCGTCGCAGCACGTCAAGCACATCATGAGCGAGTCGATGGAGTCGCTGATCCGCCACTTCAAGAGGTCGAGCCAGGGCTTCGTCGTCCCCCCCGGCCAGGTGTACGTGTGCATCGAGGCGCCGGGCGGCGAACTCGGCTGTCACGCGGTGTCGGACGGGAGCACCCGCCCGTATCGCGTCCACTTCCGCGATCCAGGGTTCAATCACATGCAAGCCGTGCCGATGGTCTGCGAGGGCGGCATGCTCTCGGATGCCGTCGTGGCGCTTGGCAGCCTCGATCCGGTGATGGGAGGTGTCGACAGATGAACGATCACGCTGATCCGGATGGCGTCGCCGGTGCAGCGGCTCCCGATGGAATCGATTGGTCTGATGAGTCGACGGCCATCGACGAGAAGACGTTGTTCGAGCTGCGCGAGTTGGCCGGTCGTTATCCGCAGGCCCGTTCGGCGCTGATCCCGATGCTGCACCTTGTGCAATCCGTCGACGGGCGCATCAGCCCGGCCGGAGTGCGCGCCTGCGTCGCCATCCTGGGGGTGACCGAGGCGCAGGTCGTGGGGGTGGCCACGTTCTACACGCAGTTCCGGCGCAACCGGGGAGGCCACCACCACATCGGCGTCTGCCGCACCGCTCTCTGCGCCGTCATGGGGGGCGACGAGATCATGAGCGAAGTGAGCCGGCATCTGGGCATCGGGAACGGTGAGACCACCCCGGACGGGATGTTCTCTCTCGAAAGCATCGAGTGCAACGCCGCCTGCGACTTCGCACCGGTCGTGATGGTCGACTGGGAATTCATGGACAACCTGACTCCCGGGGGAGCGGTGCGTATGATCGACGATTTGGCCGCCGGCCGCCCGGTCCGCTCGACGAGGGGTCCGGTGCTGCCCGGTTGGCGGGCCAATGAGCGCATGCTGGCCGGTTTCGACGACGGGTTGGCCGACGAGGGCCCTGCTGCCGGTCCGTCATCCCTGGCTGGCCTCAAGGTGGCCCGTAAGCATGGTTGGAAGGCACTCGACGAGCGGGGAGGTGCGACGCAATGATGGGTCCGTTGACACCGATCCTGAGCGACACCTGGGACGCTCCCTGGTCGTGGCGGTTGACCACCTATGAGTCGCACGGGGGTTACGCCGGTTTGCGCCAGGCGCTCTCGATGGCTCCGGAAGACGTCACCAAGGCGGTGACGGACTCCGGCCTGCGGGGACGGGGCGGCGCCGGTTTCCCGACCGGTCTCAAGTGGAGTTTCATCCCCAAGGACAACCCCAACCCGCGCTATCTCGTCGTCAACTGCGATGAATCCGAGCCGGGCACGTGCAAAGACATGCCCATGCTGATGGCCGCCCCGCATCTGGTGGTCGAGGGCGCCATCATCGCCTGCTACGCCGTGGGCGCTCACAAGGCTTTCATCTACATACGCGGAGAGGTGGCCCACGTGGTGCGCCGGGTGCGCCAAGCGGTGCAGGAGGCTTATCAGCGGGGTTATCTGGGTGCTCGCGTCATGGGCACGGAGTTCGGGTGCGACATCGTGGTGCATGCCGGGGCCGGGGCGTACATCTGCGGCGAGGAGACCGCTCTTCTCGACTCGCTGGAGGGACGCCGGGGCCAACCCCGGCTGCGTCCCCCCTTCCCGGCGGTGGCCGGGTTGTATGCCAGCCCCACCGTCGTCAACAACGCGGAGTCGATCTCGTCCGTCCCAGCCATTCTGCGAAACGGCCCGATGTGGTACGCGGGCATGGGCACCGAGAAGTCGAAGGGAGCCACGATCTATTCGTTGTCCGGCCACGTGGCCCGGCCCGGGCAGTACGAGGCGCCCCTCGGGGTGACGATGCGCACGCTCCTCGGCTTGGCCGGCGGGATGCGGCCAGGACATCAGTTGAAGTTCTTCACGCCGGGCGGGTCGTCCACCCCGATCTTCACGCCTGAGATGCTGGACGTGCCGCTCGACTACGAGTCGGTGGCGGCAGCCGGTTCGATACTCGGCACGAAGGCGCTGCAGGTTTTCGACGAGACCACCTCGGTGGTGCGGACGACGCTGCGGTGGGCTGAATTCTATCGGCACGAGTCGTGCGGCAAATGCACGCCCTGCCGCGAGGGCAGCTGGTGGCTGGTGCAGGTGTTGGCCCGTCTGGAAGCCGGTCAGGGGCAGCCAGGCGACATCGAAAAATTGTTGGACATCTGCGCCCAGACCTCCGGGTTGAGTTTCTGCACCTTGGCGGACGGCTTCGTCGCCTGCGTGACCAGCGCCATCAAGCACTTCCGCCCCGAATTCGAGGCCGGTTACACGACGCCGGCCTGGCAGATACTGCCGTACGAGAGGTCATCTGTTTGGGCAGATGCGGCGATCCGCGGTCAGCGGGGTGGCGCATGAGCGAGCAAACAGTGACGTTGAGCATCGACGGGCGGGCAGTGTCGGTGACGAAGGGGACAAACGTCATCCGGGCCGCGGAGCAGGTCGGCATAACCATCCCCCGGTTCTGCGATCATCCCCTGCTCGATCCGGTCGCGGCCTGCCGCCAGTGCATGGTCGAGGTGCCGGACGCCGGCAACGGCCGGGGCATGAAGCCGCAACCGGCGTGCGCGCTTGAGGCTATGCCCGGCATGGTGATCCAGACTGCGGCGACGTCCCCGGTGGCCAAGCAGGCGCAGCAGGGCATGTTGGAGTTCTTGTTGATCAACCATCCGCTCGACTGCCCGATGTGCGACAAGGGTGGCGAATGCCCGCTGCAGAACCAGTCCATGTCGGACGGCCGTGGATACTCCCGCTACGACGGTGTGAAGCGCACGTACCCCAAGCCGGTGGCCTTGTCGCAGATGCTGCTGCTCGACCGGGAGCGTTGTGTGCTCTGCCAGCGCTGCACCAGGTTCGGCGACCAGATCAGCGGCGACTCGCTGCTATCGCTCGTGCAACGCGGCGCCTCGAGTCAGATCGGACAAGGTCCCGACGACGGCACGATCAGCTACTTCGCCGGCAACGTCGTGCAGATCTGTCCGGTCGGCGCCCTGACCTCGTCCGACTACCGGTTCCAGTCACGTCCCTTCGATCTCGTCTCGACCGTCACCACCTGTGAGAACTGCGCGGGCGGATGCGCCCTGCGGGTCGATCAGCGCCACGGCGAGGTGCTCCGCCGCCTGGCCGCCAACGATCCGTTCGTCAACCAAGAATGGAACTGCGACAAGGGGCGTTTCGGGTTCCGTTACGGACAGGACCGCCTGACCGCACCCCTGGTGCGCGGCGATGACGGCAGACTCGTCGAGGCGTCGTGGCCACAGGCTCTGGATGCAGCCGCAGCCGGGTTGGCCGCACTGGGCGGATACGCCGGCGTGTTGCCTGGCGGTCGTCTGACGGCCGAGAATGCCTTGGCCTACGCCCGTTTCGCGCGGCTGGTGCTGGGCACGGACTCGGTCGATGCCCGGGCGCGGCGCGGCGCCAACGCCGAAGAGGCGGCGTTCATGGTGCGCCGGTCGGCTCGTCCCGCGATGGTGGGCTACGACGACATCGCCCACGCTTCGCGTGTCGTGTTGCTGGACTTCGAGCCGGAAGACGAGTCTCCGATGGTCTACCTGGCGTTGCGCCGGGCCGTCCGCAAGTCGTCCTGCCAAGTGATCGCCGTGGCGCCATGTGAGTCGGATGGCTCGCGCAAGCTGGCGGCCCAGGTTGTGCCGACGGTGCCGGGCATGGAAGCCCAAACGCTCTCACGCCTGCCGCTTGACGCCGGCACGATCGTCTTGGCCGGTGAACGCGCGGGCGCCGTGCCGGGCTTGCTGACGGCGGTGGAGGCCGCCTGTGAGCGCGCCTCGGCCCGGCTGGCCTGGGTGCCCCGGCGGGCCGGCGAATGGGGTGCGGCGGCGGCTGGTTGCCTGCCCGTGTGGGCGGCCACCGGTTTGGGCGGTCTGGCCATGCTGGCCGATGCCTGGCAGGTGCGCGAACTGCCCAGCCAGCCCGGCCTCGATGCCCCCGGCATCTGGGCAGCGGCCGCCCGCGGCGAGATCGGGCTGCTGCTGGGCGGGGTCGACGTCGACGACCAGGACGACCCGATGACCGTGCGGGCGGCCTTGTCCAACGCGCCGTTCATCGTCAGCCTGGAGCAACGCCCCAGTGAGATCACCGAATCGGCCGACGTCGTCCTCCCGGTGGCCATGCTGACGGAGCAGGCGGGTCACTATCTCAGCTGGACGGGGCAATGGCGGCCGGTGCAGCCCGCCGTCAAACCCCAGCCAATGACCGATCGGCGTGTGCTCACCGCCCTGGCCGACCGCATGGGATCGAGCCTCCTGCTGGACGGCCCTGAGGATGCGCTGCGTCTGATCGAGAGATCGCGCCAGGCATGGGCGGCGCTGCCGCCATTGATTCCTGCGTCAACCGCCTCGCCGATGCCGCCCGTCGGGGTCGTGTTGTCCACTTGGCGTGCGTTGCTGACGGGGTCGAGATGCCTCGACGGAGCCACCAGCTTGGCGCCCCGGCCATCCATCGTCGTCACCGGGCCGGCAGTCGCCGCTGCGGCTGGTGTCATGGCTGGTCAGGCCGTGGCCGTCGTCGGACCTCACGAGACAGGTTGTGACGGCCAACTGGTCATCGATCCGGCGGTCGCCCCCGGCGTGGTCGTCCTCGCGGATGCGCCATGGCCGTCCGGCACTGCCGTGCGGCTGCAAGGCTACTGGCCAGATTGGGGAGGTGCGCGATGACCGATCCGCTGTGGTTGAGCATCACCAAGATCGTGGTGGTCTTCGTCCTCCTGCTGACATGGACGATCTTCAACGTCTGGTTCGAACGCCGCGTGCTCGGACGGATGCAAAACCGGCAGGGCCCCATCATGAATGGCCCGTTCGGCTTGGGCCAGGCGATGGGGGACGGCGTCAAACTGCTTTTCAAGGAAGACTTCCGTCCGGCTAAGACGGACGGTCCCGTCTTCAATCTGGCCCCGTATTTGACGGCCGTGGCGGCGTTCACGATGTGGACCGTCATCCCGCTGGGCGGTCAAGTCAGTATCTTCGGGCATCAGACCAGCTTGCAGATCGCCATGCTACCGGTGTCGATGATCTTCATCCTGGCCGTGTCGGGTTTGGGTATCTATGGGCTGGTGCTGGCCGGCTGGGCCAGTTCGGGCACCTACTCGTTGTTCGGCTCGATGCGGGCCACCGCCCAGCTGATCAGCTATGAGATAGCCATGGGACTGGCCGTGGTCGGCGTCGCCATGTTCGCCGGTTCGCTGTCGACCAATGACGTCGTCGACGCCCAGGCTTCGGGGCTGAATATTGGCAACTGGTCCACGCCGCTGCCCGGCTGGTATGGGCTATTGCTGCTGCCCAGTTTTGTCACCTACGTGATCTCGATGTTCGGCGAGACCAACCGCCTGCCCTTCGATTTGGCCGAATGCGAGTCGGAGTTGCTGAGCGGGCACATCACCGATTACTCCGGGTTCCGGTACGCCATCTACTTCTTGGCCGAATACATCAACGTGGCCACGGTCTCTGCCGTCGCCACCACGCTGTTCCTCGGCGGTTACCGGGCGCCCTGGCCGTTCAACGTCTTGTGGGGCGGCGTGCTGGATCATGGCTGGTTCACCATCGTCTGGTTCTTGTTGAAGGTGCAGGTGCTGATATTCATCGTGGTCTGGGCGCGGGCGGCGCTGCCGCGGTTCCGCTACGATCACTTCATGTCACTCGGGTGGAAGGTCCTGATACCGGCCAACCTGGCATGGATCATGCTTATAGCGCTGTTCCGTAAAACCTTGTCAGGCGAGCTTCCGGTACTCATCCTGATCGCCGCTGTCGTGATAGTCATAGCGGTGATCGTCTTGGCGATCAGCCTTTCCGGGCGTCACCCGAAGCCCGTCGAAACCCCCGCCGACAACACTGCCTTCGACCCCTACGCCGGCGGCTATCCCGTGCCGCCACCGCCGGGCCAGCAGCTGCCAGAGCTGGCGAATCTCATGGAGGCCGCTCTGAGCATGGACGGCAAACCTGCCCCGGCCAGTCGGCATGGCTTCGATGCGGGAGGCTATCGATGAGCGCTCTGTCAGGCTTCTGGATAACCTTCCAGACCATGTTCCGCAAGACCTTCACGCAGGGTTATCCGCAAAAAGGCAAAGAGAAGGTGACGGCGCCGCGCTTCCACGGCCGTCATCAGCTGAACCGCTGGCCGGACGGACTGGAAAAGTGCGTCGGCTGCGAACTGTGCGCGTGGGCGTGCCCTGCCGATGCCATCTACGTCGAGGCCGGGATGAACACAAACGATCAGCGTTACTCGCCCGGTGAGCGCTACGGGCGCGTCTACCAGATCAACTATCTGCGCTGTGTGTTCTGTGGCCTATGCGTCGAAGCCTGCCCGGTGCGGGCTCTGACGATGACCAATGAGTTCAAACTGGCCGACCGCACGCGGGCGTCCCTCATCTACACGAAGGACGAACTGCTGGCGCCGCTGACGCCGGGCCAGGTGGCGGCGCCGCATCCCAGGTGGTTGGGCGACGAGCGCGACTACTATGCGGGGTTGCCCGATTCCGGCGACGTCGACCGGCGGGTCGGCCCGCGGCAGACGATGGGAGGGCTGGCATGACGCAGATCGTCTTCTGGGTGTGCGCCCCGCTGATAGTCGTCTTGGCCCTGGGCACGGTGCTGGCGCGTAAAACCGTCCATGCCGCGTTGTGCCTGGCCGGCGTCATGATCGGGCTGGGTGTTTTGTACGCGTCACTCAGCGCGCCTTTCCTCTTCGTCGCCCAACTGATCGTCTACACCGGCTCCGTCATGATGCTGTTCTTGTTCACGATGATGCTGATCGGTGTGGACACCGCCGAGCAGATGGGTGAGACGATCAGGGGTCAACGCGTGGCGGCCGTCATCGGCGGCGTCGCCCTGGCAGCGTTGCTTGTAGTTACGATCGGGCATGGCATAGTGGGGCCGTCTGTGGGAGTCGCCGGTGTCAATGCCCAAGCCGGGGGCAATGCCCAGGCTGTCGCCGGCCTGCTGTTCGGGCGGTTCGCCGTCGTCTTCGAAGCGGCGTCTGCCCTCGTCATCACCGCGGTGCTGGCCGCGATGGTTTTGTCGCACGCCGACAGGGGCGGGACGAAGGAGCGTCAGCGCGAGAAGACGGAGCGGCGTCTGCGCGAGTACGCCAGCGATGGAAAGCCTTTGGCGCCCGAACCGGCCCCCGGGGTGTACGCCGGCCACGACGCCGCCACGTATCCTGCTCTGCTCCCGGGCGGTGAACCAGAGTCGTCATCGGTGGCAGACGCGCTGCGCGTCCGGGGCCAAGATGTCGCCGGCGGGCCGTCACTGAAGCGACCAGTGGGGCGGTTGCACAACCAGTTGGCCGAACAGTTCGGCGATCTCGATCCCCGTCCAGCGCTGCGGGCAGACCTGCCCCGGGCGAGGGCGCTGCCCCCGGACCAGGACGGATGGGGGGACGTCTAGTGGACCAGAATTACTACCTAATCTTGTCGGCGGTGTTGTTCGCCATCGGCGTCGTCGGGTTTTTGACCAGGCGCAATGCCTTGATGGTGTTCATGTCCATCGAGCTCATGCTGAACGCCGCCAACCTGGCGATGGTCACTTTTGCCAACGCCCGGGGCGACCTGACAGGCCAGGTGATCGCTTTCTTCGTCATGGTCGTGGCCGCCGCCGAGGTGGTCGTGGGCTTGGCCATCATCATCACGATCGTGAGGGCTCAGCACACCGCGAGCATCGACGTGCCGAGCGGTTTGAGGCGGTGATCCTGATGACGGTAGGCGTGTGGCAGACGGTAGCCTGGTTGTTGGTCGGCATCCCGCTAGTCGTTGCGGCGATATTGCTGGTATTGGGCAAGATAGCCGACCGCTGGGGTCACTGGTTGGGCGTCGCGGGGCTGGTAGTGCCTTTCGGGTTGGCAGTGGCGCTGTTCGTCGATATGGTCAGAAACTGTCCTCCCCTGGATCTATGCCCGCCCTGTCCGTCTTCTGGATGCGTGTCCCAGTTTCAAGCAACCCTGTTCACATGGTTTCAGGCTGGAGCGTTCAAGGTTGACGCGTCTTTGTGGATCGACCACTTGAGCATCGCCTTCGCGCTGCTGGTGACCGGTGTCGGTTCGCTGATCTTCGTCTACGCGGTGGCGTACATGGCGCACGATCCGGGGCGGCGGCGTTTCTTCGGATTTCTTAACCTGTTCGCCGGGTCCATGTTGCTGCTGGTGCTGGCCGACAACTATGCCTTGTTGTTCGTCGGCTGGGAAGGTGTGGGGCTGGCGTCGTACCTGTTGATCGGGTTCTGGCAACAGCGCCAGTCGGCGGCGCTGGCAGCCAAGAAGGCTTTCCTGATGAACCGCATCGGCGACCTCGGCTTGATCAGCGCTATGGCGGTGCTGTTCGCTCAGACGGGTACCCTGCGCTTCGATGACGCGGCCAACGGTATCGCCCAAATCGGTGGACCATGGCCGGCGCTGACGGGTTGTCTGCTGCTGTTGGCCGCCTGCGGCAAGTCTGCCCAGGTGCCGCTACAAGGTTGGCTGACGGACGCCATGGAGGGCCCGACTCCCGTGTCTGCGTTGATACACGCTGCCACAATGGTGACCGCCGGCGTCTATCTGGTGGTGCGCAGTCAGGCGATCTTCCAGTTGAGCGCCGTCGCCACATGGGCGGTTGCGATCGTCGGGGTGGTGACGTTGCTTGTCGGCGCCTGGATCGGCACCGCGAAAGACGACATCAAGAAGGTGCTGGCCGGGTCGACGATGAGCCAGATCGGCTACATGATGATGGCTGCCGGTCTTGGCCCCGCCGGCGCGGCTTTCGCCATCTTCCATTTGCTGACGCACGGTGCCTTCAAAGCCAACCTGTTCCTGGGTGCGGGCGCGGTCATGCATGGCATGGGCGACGACACGAACATGAGGCACTTCGGCGCGTTGCGCCGGGCCATGCCGTGGACGTTCCTCAGCTTCGCCTGCGGTACGTTGGCCATCATCGGGTTCCCGCTGACGTCCGGCTATTACAGCAAGGACCACATCATCTCAGCCGCCTTCCACCGATCGCCTGTGTTGGGTGGTCTGGCACTGTTGGGCGCGGTGGTGACGGCCTTCTACATGATGCGGCTGGTGATGTTGGTCTTCTTCGGCGACAAGCGCTGGTCCGACGACGTCAAAGCCCACGAGGCGCCCAAGCTGATGGTCTGGCCCATGCTGCTGCTCGCCGCCGCGTCGCTGGTGGCGGGCGCCGTCATCAACGGGCATATCGTCGATTGGCTCTCGCCTGTCACGGGAGCGCCGGACGAGCCAGCTGGGTCGCTTTTCAGCTTCACCTGGGTCACGGCAGCTGCGCTGACGGCGGTCGCGATTGGCCTGCTGTTGGGATGGCTGGCCTACCGGCACGGCCCGCTGGCTGAGACCAACCTGGTCTCGCGGGCTGGGCGCGCGGAACTGGGAGCCGATTTCGCCGCGAATGGCGTGGTCGTGGCAAGCGCCGGGCTTGCCAGCGGCGTCCAGTTCGTCGACCAGTACTTGGTGGACGGCGGGGCCCGTGGGGTGATGCGGGTGGCAGCCGGTTTGTCGGCGGTGTTGCGCAACTGGCAGTCCGGCAAGGTGCGAAGCTACGGGATGATCATGACCGGGGGAGTGCTGCTGATCCTCGTGGCCGTCGTCGTGGTTTGGCAGGTGATCTGATGTTGACACTGCTCGGATGCCTGCCCATCGCCGGTGGCGTGGTGGCTTGGCTGGCCCGCGGCCGGGCTCGCCAGGTGATCGGCTTCTGCGTCGCGGCGTTGACCCTTTGCGGTGTGGTGACCGCCGTCGTCTATCGGTCCGGGTTGGGCGTCAGCTATAGCTGGATGCCGCAGGTCGGCGCATACTACGCGCTCAGGCTAGATGGTCTTTCAGCCTGGTTGTCGGGTGTGAGCGCTCTGATAGTGGCCGTGGTGTGCGGAGTGCACCTGTCGAAACGCGAGCACGCAGCTCCGACGTTTGTGCCATTGGTGTTGATCCTGGAGGGGTTGACGCTGTTCACGTTCATGGCGGACGATGCGCTGCTTTTCTTCTTCTTCTTCGAGGCCACACTGGTGCCGATGTACTTCCTGATCAGCGGGGGTGGGGACGCCCGGCGGGCGGGTGCGGCGCTCAAGTTCCTGCTGTATTCGCTGGCCGGGGGGCTCGTGCTGTTGGGCGGCATCCTCTATCTGATGGTGGCCGGGCCAAGCCTGCGCTTCGAGGATCTGGCACAGTCTGCCCTTTCCACAGTGGCCCAACAGGTGCTCTGCCTGGTCTTCTTCGTGTCGTTCGCGGTCAAGGCGCCACTGGTGCCTTTGCACCCATGGTTGCCGGACGCTCTGCAGCATGGCCAGCCGGGATCACCGGTGTTGCTGGTCGGCTTGCTGGATGGGATCGGTCTTTACGGGATGGTGAGGTTCTGTATCGGCGTCACCCCCCAGGGTGCGAGTTGGGCCGCCTTCGGTATCGAGATCGTGGCCCTGGTGACGGTCGTCTACGGCGCCCTGGCCGCAGCGGTGTCCCGCAGCCTGCTGCGCCTGGCCGGTTTCGCTTCGATCAGCCACGCCGGTTTCATGGTGCTTGGTCTCTTCGCGTTCACCACCGCTTCGATGACCGGCTCCATGGTGTACATCGGGGCCCACGCGTTGAGCGCTAGCGCCTTGCTCCTGGCAATCTCCTGGGCGGTGGCGCGGCGTGGCGACTCGCTGAAGCGTGGCGATTTCGGTGGGCTGGCCCGGCGGGCTCCCGTGTTGGCAGGGGTCTTCCTGATGGCCGGATTGGCCACTCTGGCATTGCCGGGAAGCGTCAATTTCGCCGCCGAGTTCACGGTGATCGTCGGTGCTTGGGCGCGTCACCCAGTGCTGGCCGCAGTCTCGCTGGTCGGGGTGTTGGTGGCCGGTGTCTACGTGCTTTGGTCTTATCAGGTGGTGTTCACCGGTGAGCCGGCAGTCGGCGACAAGCCGTCAAAGCCGCATGACATCGGCCGGCTTTCACGCCTGGGCGCCGGAGTGTTGCTGGCTGCGATATTGTTCGTCGGCATCTACCCGGGCCCTGTGCAGCAGCTGGTTGGCGAAAACTCCCAAATGGCCATGACGCAAGCACAGGCCAGCGATCCCGAGCCAGGAGGTCACTGATGCGAGAAACCATCGGGATGCAGTATCTGGCGCTGGCGCCGCTGTTCGCCGTCGGCGGTGGGGCGCTGCTCGGCGTCCTGGCTGAGGCGCTGGTGCCGAAGCGGTTCCGGTTCAACATCCAGGTTTGGCTGACGGCAATAGTGATCATCGCCGCATTCGGTCTGACCGGGCGCAACTGGTACGACCCCGGGGCCCGTCACCTGGCGGGGTTCGGATCGCTCAGCCTCGATGCCCCGACCACGCTGTGTTGGGGAGGGCTGCTTGTCTTCGCATTGGGGGCCGTCGTGCTCGCGGCGCAGAGGTTCAGCGTGCCCGGGCCAAGCGGTCGTGTCTCGTCCTTCACGCCGATGGCCGTGGCCATCCCCGGATCTCGCGACGAGCAGGAGGCCGAGACCAGCGGCAGCGAACACACCGAGGTGTTCCCGATCATGCTCTTCGCCCTGCTCGGGATGCTGGTCTTCCCGGCGGCGACGGATTTGCTGACGGCTTTCATCGGGCTCGAGGTGATGTCGCTGCCGCTGTATCTGCTGTGCGGTCTGGCCCGGCGCCGTCGGCTGCTGAGCCATGAGGCCGCCATGAAGTATTTCCTGCTGGGTGCCTTCTCCTCGGCAATTTTCTTGTATGGCGTAGCCCTGACGTACGGGTTCGCCGGCGCCGTCGATTACGTGGCGATCAACACGGCTTTGACTCAGACCTTGTCGCTTGATCCCCTGATGCTCACGGGATTCGGGCTGATGATGGTGGGCCTGCTGTTCAAGATCGGGGCCGCCCCGTTCCACTCGTGGGTGCCGGATACCTACACCGGGGCTCCGACGCCGGTCACCGCCTACATGGCCGCCGGCACCAAGCTGGCAGCGTTCGGCGCACTGGCCAGGCTGCTCTACGTGGCCTACGGTGGCATGCAATGGACGTGGACGGTGCCGCTGGGCGTCATCGCCATTGTGACGATGGCCTGGGGTTCCATCGTCGGCCTCGCCCAGACGAACATCAAGCGGCTGTTGGCCTACTCGTCCATCGCCAACGCTGGATTCATACTCGTGCCGGTGGCTGCCGCTCTCGGGGTGGTGGGCATCAACCAGTTGAGTTCCATGACGGCCCTGGTGTATTACATGGCGGCCTACGGCCTGGCGACGCTCGGCGCCTTCGGCGTCGTCATGCTCGTGCGTGACGGCACAGGCGAGGTGCTGGACATCAAGGCATGGACGGGCTTGGGACGCCGTCATCCGTGGCTGGCGGCTGCCATGACCCTGTTCCTGTGTTCCCTGGCCGGCATCCCGGCGACGTCTGGATTCATCGGCAAACTGGACGCGTTCGTGGTGGCGTGGCGTGGCGGCCTGTGGTGGCTTGTCATCGCCGCGCTCGCGTTCTCACTCGTGGCCATGGTGTTCTACATGCGGGTGGTCTTGGTGATGTGGCTCAAGTCACCACCAGAAGATGGGCCCGAAATCAGCACTGCCCGTCCCTCGATCTCCATGATCGTTTTCTTGCTGGTCAGCGTGGCTGGCATTCTGGTGGCCGGGGTGGCGCCAAATCTGTTCATGCATTGGGCTAGTCTGGCTGGCCAACTGCTCCGGTAAGATGTCGTCAACGAAAGGGATCGCGATGGCTGAGGTCAGTTCCAGCACCACCGCTGAGGTGCAGCACGTGCAGCGGTGGTTGGCACACCTCGAATCCCGTATGAGCACCGTGGTGCAGTCGGAGAATCCATTCGTCACCGAGGCGTCCCAACACGTCTTGTCGGCAGGTGGCAAGCGAATGCGTCCGGCACTCGTCTTCCTCACAGGCCAGTTCGGGGCAGTGGGGGCCGACGAAGACCGGCTAGAGGTCGCGGCAATGGTCGTGGAGTTGACGCATGTCGCCAGCCTGTATCACGACGATGTGATGGACGACGCCGAGATGCGCCGCGGAGTGTCCAGCGCGAATGCCCACTTCGGCAACACCGTGGCCATCCTGGCCGGTGACTACATCTTCGCACGGGCGTCGTCGCTGGTGTCAACGCTGGGGCCTGCGTTCGTCGCCCGGCAATCCGACACCTTCAGCCGCATGGTGCAAGGCCAGATCGCCGAGTTCAAGGGTCCGGCGGTCGGCGAGGATCCGATGGAGCACTACCTGCGGGTGCTGGGGGACAAGACGGCGGCGCTGATCGCCACGTCTGCCGTCTTCGGCGGCATGGTGGCCGGTCTCGACGATGGGGCACTGGCGGCGCTCGACCGTTTCGGCCAGGCCCTGGGCATCGCTTTCCAGTTGCATGACGATCTGATCGATATCATGTCCGACACGGCGGGGAAGGCTCCCGGCACCGATCTGCGGCAGGGGGTCTCGACGTTGCCGCTGTTGTTGCTGGCACGATCGGACGTGCCGTCCGATCAGGAGTTGGTGGCGGCCTTCGACGCCGGGCTTGACGACGATGCCGTGGCCGGTGCGTTGGCGGCATTGCGCGTCCACCCTGTGATCGATCAGGCGCGTGAGGTGATCGTCGAATACGCCAGGCAGGCGGAGACGGAATTGGCCGGGCTGCCCGATGGCCGGGCCAAGTCGGAACTGGTTGCCCTGGTCAGCGACATGACAAGCCAGGTGCGTGCGCAGTGAGCGAGTCGGACGACGTCCAGCCAATCCAGAGTGCTGACGAAGAAACGGAAGCCGAGTGGTGGCAGGATCCGTCCATGCCCTGGCGTCACAAACCGGGGCGGGCCGACATCGCCTGTATGGCCTGGATAGGCGTGATCGGGGTGTGGGGCTTGGTCATGATCCCGTTGCGCGGCTGGCTGATGGGTCTCAACGTGCCGCTGCTGGTCACTCTCACCGGCTCCCGGGCCGCCATCGCCGGGCTGGGGGCGCTGACCCGCGTGGGCGATTACGTCGCCTGGTGGTGGCCGATGCTGGGCGGTCTTGTGATGTCGATCAAATTCGACTGGGTCTATTGGTGGGCCGGTAAACTCTGGGGTCGCGGCATGATCGAGGTGTGGGCCGGGCAGTCCAAACGGGCCGCCAAGAGCTACGCCCGGGCAGAGCGATGGGCCATCAAGTGGGGCGCGCTGGGCATCCTGCTGGCCTACATTCCCATTCCGCTGCCGATCATGGCCGTGGTGTTCGTCCTGGCCGGGGCGTCCGGCATGAGCTGGCGCAAGTTCATGTTGCTCGATGCTCTGGCGTCGATCCTGTGGCAGATGCTCTACTTCTTGCTCGGGTGGAGCGTCGGCCAGCCGGCGGTGGACGTCCTCCAGTGGTATGCCAAGGTGGCCAACTATGTGGCCATTGGTTTGATCGTCATCATCGTCGGTGGCTACATCATGAAGTCAGGCAATAAGAAAGAAACAGCCGATGGTGGTCTGTCAGTCGCCGAGGTTGACGGAGATATTGCCGGTGCTGGTGTGGACGGTGAGGTCTAGGCTGGGCGTGTCTTCGACTGGCCCTCTCAGCGGCGAGTGGTTTGACGGAGGCTGGGGCGCGCCAGCGCCTTTCAATACGTAACGGCCAGTGCTCGTGGCTAGCTGATAGCTGGTGGTCGCCCAGGACGTTGACTGGGATATCGTGGTGTCGCCAGTTGACGTTTGCACGTGGATGGACTTTGTCTGGCCGCTGATCGCCACATCGCCAGTCGAGGTGTCCACTTGCACGCTGCTGCTGGGACCGTTGATATCGACGTTGCCTGTACCACTGCGGGCAGACACAGCTCCGGTGACTGGCCCGTCCACTTGCAGGCTTCCGGTCACTGTTTGCAGTGTGAGGCTGTCGGACGCGCCCGTGACAAAGATGCTGCCCGTGGACGTCTCGGCGTTGACAACCCCCGCCGGGGCGCTGATTGTCACGTTGCCGGTGGTCGATGACATCTTCACGGGAGAGGCGGCTGCGGGCACGGTGACCACAGCAGTGCCATGCTGGCTGGCTGAAATGAAGCCAATGCCGAAGCCGTTGTCCGGTGCCTTCTCGGTGAGTTTCAGGGTGCCGTCCGAGTCTGACCAGTTGACGACGCAGTAGGTGTTGGCGGCGTCCACCTTGAGCCCGAAATGGTCACCCGCGATGATTTTGACGCTCATCGTGGCGGTGGCCACATCGATGGCCGTGAACGCGTCCAAACTCTGTTCGTCGATGTGCGTGTCATGCACCGGCACCACTTTGGGTCCCTGGCGCGTCCACAGGACGGTTTGCGGGCCCCCCAACATGAAGCCGATTGCCCCGATGACAAGGCCTGGCAGTGCCAGTGCGGCAGCGACGCGCCAGATGATGTTCCATGCTCGGTTCATGTCGTGCTCCTAATATGCCGTGGCGACGCGTGGTGAGCTGCTGCGCCTCAGTCGTTGATTGTGGACGATCCAGCGTGCCAGCCCGGTGATGGTCACCCGTCCCAACTGGATGACGCCGAATAACACCAGGAGTCCGACCGCTGCCATTACCAGACCGCCGCCGAGCAACGAGAAGCCTGTGGCCAGGCTCTGGAAGGCGACGATCGCCCCGGTGATGGCGGCCCCCACCCCAGCGACGCCGATGGCCAATCCTGCGGCGAAAACACTGAAGATGACGGCCAAGACGACCACGAGCAATGTCAGTGCGACACAGAAGAGCACGATCGCCAAAGGCGCGGCGACGGGCGCCGCCAGGATTCCCAGTATCACCGCCCAAAGGACGCTGAACCCCGTGTGCCCGGGCGTTTTGTAGACGTAACTGGCCAGGATGCTGGCGGCCACTTCTCCTGGCGTCCCCAATTGGGCCATCGCTGCCGCCGGGTCGTCCGCGTCGTGCAGGTACTCGGAGTAGTATCCGATGGCCTGGTCGATCTCCACGGGTGGCAAGGCGCGGATGGCATAACGCAAAGCGGCTATGTATTGATCGATTGTCATGTTGTCTCTCTCGTCAGAAGTTCGTCGATTGTGGTTCGGAAAGCAAGCCATTCGGTGGTCAGTGCCGCCAAACGCTGGCGTCCCAGATCGGTGCAGGCATAGTAGCGGCGATTACGGCCGTCCGTCGGCACGTCATAGCACCACAGGCAACCATCGCGCTGCAGGCGTCGCAACACGGGGTAGATCGTGGAATCGGCGACGGCGAGACGTTCGCGGATCTGTTGTGTCAGCACATAACCGTAGGTGTCGGCTTGGGCGACGACGGCCAGCACGCTGGCGTCGAGCAGGGCCCCGCTGACGGCGATGCCAAGACTGGCCGGACCAGGCACGCGTGACCTCCTCGTGCTACTTGATGCCCAATACTATACAGCGAATAATATTGGTGATGTCAAGTTATATGGTCGTAGGAACCACCTTTTTCTGGAAGCACCCATATGCGCCACAGGGCCGGTAGCCCATGGCGACGTTGATCGACAGCATCGGGGCGTTCTCCGTGGCGTTGGACGTGTAGATGCGTGTGGTTTCCGGGGCGACACTGGGCAATCCGTCGAGCATCGTGATCTTGACGAGAGTGCCCAGGCGGTGGCCGCGATGGTCGGACGACACAAAGGTGTAACCCTGCCAGGCGAACTCACGCCGCTCGGCGTTCCACAGCATCTCCGAGAACGCCACGAGCCGATGCGTCGCCAAGTGCTCAGCGGCCACGACCACCGCGCGACACCCGATCCTGGCCGACTCTGACCAGCGCTCGTGCAGACGGTCAGCGTCCCACACCTCCTCCTCGTAGTCGAGCCCGGCGATCGGCGCTTCGATGCTGACACGGGATCGCAGACGTGCGAAATCGGACACCCATTGTTCCGGCAGCGGCGTGCGCCAGGTGTGCATGAGGTAACCGTCCGAATGAGCGACGGCATCGCGGCGCAACGGCTCGAGCACCGCTGGGTCTACCGGCAAGTCCTGACGGCTGGCCCGCTCGACCTGTTCCAGGGCATATCCGTGCCCGAGGAGGAATTTGACCCCGTTGAAATCGGCTGGTAACTCACCGCCGGTGGGGGCTTGGGCCACCGGCTCACCGGGTTGTGGTTCAGGCGTGTTGACCCACGGTTGCAGGACGGAGCGTCCCTGGTCGGTGGCCTGGTGCTCGGCCCAATCGAATAGCTCGCCACCGATGCCACGGTTGCGATAGTCAGGGTGGACGTAAGCATTGATCTCCGCCGCAGACAGGTTGTCAGACAGTGGCAGACTAGCCGTGGCATATCCGACCGTCGTCCCATTCTGGACGGCGACCGCCAGACTGTTGGCCGTATGCGGGGACGGTGTCAAGAAACTGATCAAGTCGGAGGTGGTCATGGACCAGTCTGCGTTTCCCAGGTCGGCGATGGTCGCCGCCTCGCTGATGGCCAGCACGTCGCGGTGCAGCGCTGCGTCTGGACCTTCCAGGCTCGTCATCGGGCCTAGTTGGATGATATTTACCATGGGGCAACACTAGCAGACGGGGGTCGTGCTGCTTTCACCCGAGCCTGATCCTGTTGAGCAACCAAGGGCACTGTGCTGGTGGTGGATGGGGCGGAACGCTGGCTCGGGCTGGCGCACCGTACCGCTCAAACCTGGTGGCCACCCAGACCGCCGGTCGAGGAGGTGTCCGGGCACCCCCGGGTGGGCCGGAGCCACATCTTGGTCGTAACAGTGGGAAGATGACGGGTCAAGCGGTGAGTTTCTTCTGGACGGCGCCTTCCAGGCTGTGGGGCTGGTACCCCAAGGTCTGATTGATGGCCAGCATCCAGGCGTTCTCGCCCGCATTGTCGGTGTAGATACGGTCGGCCGCAGCATTGTGGGCGGGCAAGGCGTCCATCAAGGTGGTCTTCAGCAGCATCCCAAGGCGGTGGCCGCGGTGGCCGTCCAAAACCAGCGTGCATCCCTGGAAGAGGCAATCGGGGTGAGTCGCATGCCAGTACACCTCGGTATAGGCCACCAGCCGACCGCTGGCGATGTGCTCGGCGGCGACGGTCAGTTGCTGATAGCCACTGGCATCGTTGCGCTCGAAATCGCGACGGATGCGGTCCTCGTCCCAAATCGTCTTCTCGAAGTCGAGCCCGGCGAACGGTGCGTCGATGCTGAACTGGGCGCGCAGCGCGGCAAAGCCGTCCAGCCACTCGTCCGGCGGTATCCCGAGCCAGGTGTGCAGGGCATAACCAGTGGCGTGGGCCTGGGCGTCGTCCCGCAGAGCCGTGACATCCATCGGCAGATGCAACAGGCTGGTCCGCTCGACCTGTTCCAGGGTGAAACCATTGGCATCGGCGAACAGGTAGCCAGGGCTCGCTGGAAAGACGTCGCCAGTGGGGGCTTGGACGGTTGGGGTGCCGTCCACAGGCGGGGTTGCACTGGTCCAGGTCTGCAAGGTGGTGCGGCCGCACTGGCGCGCATGGTCGTCCACCCAGCCAAGTAACTGGGTGCCGATGCCCTGACGGCGGTGAGCGGGATGGACCACCACGCTGATCTCGGCCAGGGACAAGTTGTCCTGCAACGGGGTGGTGAGGCTGGCGAAGCCCACCACCTCGTCATCGACGGATGCCACGGCCCAGGCGGTGGCCGAGTCCGGGTTTGGCGTCAATGACTTGATGACGTCAGCGGCAAGAAGAGCATTGTCATCGTCGCCATACAGATCGATGTTGTGCGCCTGGTCGACGTCCAACACACCCCGGTGCGGCGCCGCGTCCGGGCCGTCCAGGCTCGTCACTGGGCCCAGTCGGGTTATTTCTAGCATGTGGTAACACTAACAGAGCGGCGCTTGGACGCGCTTGATCGGACCCCGCGGAATCATCCTGGGACCACTTCGGTTGAATAACTCGCCGAGATCGGGGTTTTCGTCCACCTAGAGTGACTTGGATGGACGAAAAGTCCGATCTCGTGACACGTCTGAGTGCACTGGCTGGTGCCGATGCTCTCTTGTCGGCGGACGCTGCGAGAATAGTGGTATGACCGATGAAGTAGCCGAGTTGACACCCGCCATCCGCCATCAGTGGCAAGATCTGGCCGATCGCATCGTCCAAGCCCAAGACGAGTACTACGGGCAGGACGCGCCGACGCTGTCCGACGCCGAGTACGACGACTTGATGCGGCAGTTGATCGTTTTGGAGGACGTCAACCCAGGCTTGCGGACTCCTGATTCGCCCACCCAGCGGGTGGGCAGCAGTCAGGCACCCGGAACCGTCAGAAACCAATTCCCGCCCGTCGAACACCCCGAGCGTATGCTCAGCCTCGACAACGTCTTTAGCGAGGCCGAACTGATGGACTGGGTGGCCCGCGCCGACAAGACGGTGACTCAGGGGGGCGACGGTCGGGGCGTCGACCGCTGGCTGTGCGAGCTGAAGATCGACGGCTTGGCCTGCGACCTGGTCTACCGCGACGGGCGGCTGGTCACAGCGGCGACTAGGGGGGACGGCCGCGTCGGCGAGGACATCACCCCCAACGTCCGCACCATCAAGGCGATCCCGCAGCGGCTGAGGGGGGACGACGTTCCGGCCCTGGTCGAAGTGCGCGGCGAGGTGTTCTTCCCGGTGGCTGGCTTCGAGGATCTCAACGCCTCGCTGGTGCAGCAGGGCAAGGCGCCCTTCGCCAACGCCCGCAACGCCGCCGCCGGGTCACTGCGCCAGAAAGATCCGGCTGTGACGGCATCGCGGCCCCTGTCGATGATCTGCCATGGGCTGGGAGTGCACGCCGGTGTCGAGATCGTCAACCAATCAGACGCTTACAAGCTGATGGCGGGCTGGGGGTTGCCCGTCTCGTCCCACATCAAGGTGGTGGCGACGCCAGCCGAGGTGGCCGATTACGTCGCCTGGGTGGGCCAGCACCGCCACGACGCGGCCATCGAGCACGAGTTGGACGGCGTCGTCGTCAAGGTGGACGACCTGGCCAACCAGCGACTGTTGGGCGTCACCAGCCGGGCGCCGCGCTGGGCCATCGCCTACAAGTTCCCGCCCGAAGAGGTGAACACCGAACTGCTCGACATCCAGGTTGGCGTGGGACGTACCGGCCGGGTGACGCCCTTCGCGGTG
>Ga0123357_10000509_pt1 | contig 37878 bp, 15 predicted proteins | sample TergutEmb28metaG_FD_89873 | JGI IMG/M metagenome (GOLD analysis project Ga0123357, IMG submission 89873) | Embiratermes neotenicus P4 segment gut microbial communities from Petit-Saut dam, French Guiana - Emb289 P4 | ecosystem: Host-associated > Arthropoda: Insects > Digestive system > Gut ... | reverse complement strand
GAGACAGATGGCGGACGCTTGTGAGTGTGGTAATGAACATTCGGGTTCCGTGAAATGCGGGGAATTTCTTGACTAGCTGCAAACCAGTTAGCTTCTCAAGAAGTACTCTGCACCATGGAGTAAGTAAGTAAGTGTGTGTGTGTGTGTGTGTGTGTCTTGTTAAGAGTGTTACACGGCGCACCTCTACCAGGAACACCCTTCCCTCAAAGTACGTGTCGCACGTACGATGCTGTTGCCCGTTTCATAAACAAATCGTTTAACTTCGGGATATGTGGGGTTATTTGCTGAAAAAAAAATTCTAGGCTTTATTTTTCTTAACATATAAATGAAAATATTGGGTTATATTCGTAAAAAGGTGTGTAATTCTTAAAGTAGTTGTGAACAAGATTCTCCTGTCAGTGATTCTGTAGAGACAAATTGAGAGACATGGTGATACTAACAGGATCATAACTGTAATTGCAAACTGGCTCAGTAACCTACGGCGATTGTGAAAGTATTCAAGTTCCAAAATACGGCAGTCCGAATAAAGGTACAAAGAGGGCTATATTTAAAACAAGGCCATAATATTGACTACAACTTCGTGTAAAAAGATGAAAGGGTATGAAACCGTGCAAAGCGTCTAACACATGGAAGTACGAAAAGGGTTCATTATTGTAGTTGAAGTAATAAGGAAATTACACAGTAGTGGACACTGACACTGTCTTTAAGTAAGTCACCTTACGAGACTCACCTTTTTCTCCAAACTGTTACTCGAGAAAATAATTACAGTTAATAACTTAAATTCGCAACATACATGGTAAAGCAATCCCTGTACAGACCTGGACAGACCCTAAGGTTTCCAGGAGGGTGAGGCTTCCAGATTTCAAGACAATCGGCACATGAAGGTGGTAAGGTTGTCAGACCCACGCACCGGCCACTTTTACCCCCCAGAAAACATTCCTGGTACTCGTTTCTGTTAGAGGCTGAGTCAACTCCAGGGCCATTGTGCGACCGGAAGGATTTTGTCAATGAAAAATTCCAATGACATCATCCAGAATCGAACCCGCGACTTTCCGGCTTGTAGCGCAGTGCCCCAACCAACTGCGCCATTGCGCAGCATACAAAGAAAACATAAATATCCTTAACGACATAAAATAATAATGTAATTTTGAAGCATGTGTTGCACTGTACTGCACAGGACCTACGAATTTCAGCTTGAAAATACTCAAAGAGCACTATTCAACCTTGACCAGAATATTAGTATTAAGACATATTGTTTCATCACAAACCACTTTACTATTAAAGTTGATTATAATGGACCCCACCGACGTGGAAGCAGGGCTCTTAAAAGATATGAACTCTTCTAAGATAAAAATGTCTAAGTTATTTCAGTTTCTTCCGCACATCCTTACTTGAATCAGACGAAAATCTACCCAGTGAAAATAAAATAGAAACGTGGAAAGAGGCGTTCAAGCGTGTGGTGCAGCGTGGCTGTCCTCCACATGTTCCTCTGTGGCTACAGGACAATATTTCTAGCGGTCATAAAAATACCTAAGTATTATAACATAACCCCAGCTTCTCAACATTTCACAAAGGGAATCAACGTTAATCGCTGCATAGGAATTACTCGTTGGGAGTCTATTTTATGGGAACTCAGAAAAACGACCACGGGTAATATCAAAACTGAAAATAATATTAATGAAATACACATAATAAATTAGCCTGTCTTTATGTAAATTCAATGTCATTCTCATTCTTTATAAATGTGCGTTTTAACGTATATGTTTATGTCACTGTCAAGCAGCGTAGCCATCCAAAAGGACGAGAAAAATACTTCAGCAAATGAGTTAGAAACGAAAGTCCAATTTTCTTTCGTTTTCTTGTTATATTTCACTTCATCATAATAGGCGACTACCAATTTAAGAACAAGACCCAGTCTGACCCCTGTATCTGAATTTTAATGCTCACTGAATTAGGTAGGCTTAACAACGGACAAAGCAGCCTTAATTTTCCAAAGTACACGTATTAAGCAATAAAGGTCAACATCTACCTAGGTTTCGTTCTATGAAGACAACTGAGTCATTCAGTCATTCAGCCAGTCAGACAGTCACCCCGCCCGTCCCTCTTGGCGTTAACCCACACCCTCGCCCCCCACCCTCCCCAATCAGCACTGATCAACAGATCTTGTTAATTATAAATTCTACAGTCCTCTCTGACTTCTGTCCAGTCTTTCGGTCTCTGTCAGATACAAATCTTCGAACTTATTTATATTTTGAGATGAATTAGCATACGAAATATTATTCATGTTGTGCATAGGCCTGTACAGTTTATATAAGGCTCCAACAGTTCTGGTTTTTAATGCAAATTTTATCTTATTCCGGTTTTCCTACAACTGTAGCCTAGCCACACCGAACGGTCATATTGAAGGCTGAATTAACCTGACGATTAACGTGAATTATTAAAAGATTTAGTTTGTTTGGCACAATATAGTAACAGCTTCATTACACAGGGTGATTCAAAAGGTAAGATCAATGTTTTGGGAGGTGACAGTATCCGTCATTGTGGGAAACATACCCCATATGAACGTGTGTCTAATTCGGAATGGTTGCCGAGATAGAGCGGTTTGGATCTCCAGACCTAACTCCGCTAGATTTTTGTTTGGCGGGCTCTATGAAGGGGGAAGATTTAAAAAGGAAAAAAGGAGTGGATACACGAGACGCATTGCTCTCTCGCATTTTGGATGCTGCTGCCCACATTAAAAAACTCAAGACCATCTCAGACGAACAACACTCTATCTTTGCACACGAGTTGCAAAGTGCACTAAAGTTGACGTTAGGAGTTTGAACATTTATTGTGAAATGTAACAGATCTTTCATTTAAGTGTAACAAATTTGTCGTTTAAACATTACATGAAAATGAACAGAAAATTAACGGCAAGTAATATCTTTTTATTTACAGCCATTCACAGTGCTTTCACATTTGTAGATTCAAACAGCTCTATTTCGATTACCACTCGGAACTAGACACGTGACCACATGAACTTTCTTTCTCACAATGACTGAAAATATCGCATGTCAAAATGTTGACCTTTTCTTCTGAATCACGCTGCATAAACCAATCGGTTGATCCTGTAGTCGCTCTTCATTGTAAGAATCATAAGAAATGCATTTGTACTCGTCTTGGAAGATAGCAGAATTTGTAGTTGTGTCAGCGAAGCTGCGAAATGAAACTTGTACAGTACATTATCATGTCTGTCTATCTCTTTTTATCCCCAGGGGAAAACAGTCTGGTGAGAAAGAGAAGATATTTTTGGCAGCGTTGCAAAATAAAGACATTACATCGTCATGTATCCGACCGTTTATCAACGTGGAACATCTCGATTAACGCTTTTTTAAATTCTTTTTAATTTTATTTTTGTGGTTTTTCCTACTGTCTAACAAGAAAATTCAAGTTGGTTAAATGTAGCAAAAATAATAGGCACTGTACTGTACAACGAAGATTATGTTAATTCAAGGCACCTCACTGAAATCTTCTAAGGTTGAGAATAGTTTCAAATAAGAGTTGCAGAAAAAAAGTCATGACACATCTTGTCAATTAACTTGTACCGAAAACCTTGCCTTTACCAGAAAATGACACAGCGTACGACTCAGTAGAAGAGGTCATAGTTAAAATAGCATAATATGACGCAAAAGATATAAAATTTGATTTCTGGGTGTTTAAGGGATAAATACAAACACAGTCAAAATATTTAATATTTACGACCTTATATTTAATTAAGTCTAACCTAGCAAACTCAGTTTAGCGGTCAGACAAATGGAAAATGAGAAATTAATGACATGTAAATAATGTACTTCCCTTAGGTAGCATTGTAAAATAAAGAAGGTTATGAGGGAGAAAAGAACTTTATTTTCTTTCAATATATAATTTAGAAGAAAGTCGAGGGTTATTTGACCGTGCATCTTCCGCATGAAATAAAGTGAAATGCCAACTTTATGCAACTAGTTAATTTTATTGATGTATTCTTAGCTCGACATGTTTCAGGCGCATACGCCCGAAACATATCGAGCTAAGAATACATCAATAAAATTACCTAGTTGCACCAAGTTGGCATTTCACTTTATTTCATTTAGAAGAACGTGTGCGAAAATATTGTGAATTTGCTGAAAAACAGATTTTTTTTACCCAAAGGCCAATTATAGTTTTCCTAATCCTGTTTTCTGCTGATTTAAATGGTAAAGGAACTGAAATATTTGAGTAAAACCTGTCTGTCAAAACTTCAGGATCGAATGTGTTGAGTGCATGTAATTTTATTAATCAGAGTGATGTTACTAGGAAATGAACAGGGCTGGCTCGAATACTTCAATTTTACAATCAATCTGTAGATGAAGAAGACAGATTAATTTTGAATATAGCTGAAAGCTGCCTACGCAATATTTCTTGTAAACAAGAGTTACAAAATATTTCGACCTGGTCGAAATTTGCGGGTATGGTTGATAAATGCAGCACAGAGAAAATTGATATACACATAATAACTATATATGTTTCATATAGTGACGACATTGACATATACATAATAAGAAGCATAATAACAGTAATATCATTCAAAAACATTTGTTCCATTGTGAACAACCGTAACAGCGATCGCAGTGAATTAAAAGGTACGACCTTCTCAGAAGTGTCCGGGATGCAAAAACCCGAACGCGCCTCATTGTTACGTTATATGTGCATTTCCTGTCGCACTGAATGTTAAAAAAAAAAGCTGGTTGCATATCGCGTTACAATTGGTCTTGTAAACAAATCGTCAATCACAGGCACATTCATTACAGTAGCATTTATACATACGTATCTTATGTACTGTATAGTGGAGTGAAGAAAGTGCTTCTTTATGTGTGTGTGTGTGTGTGTGTGTGTGTGTGTGTGTGATTAGCAGGGCTAAATCATGCCACTTTTCCGTTCTGGGGAGTAAAAAATTAAAGACGGTGAGTATAGAAAACCGTTATATTGATTCACCAGTATTGTATCAGGCTCTCTTCATCTTTCAACCAATATCTCAGTCGTGAAAAGTCGGCAACTAAGAAACTAAGCCAAGGAACGGCCTACTGCTGAATGAAAGTACATACATAGGATGGTTTAAGAGAACGCAATCGAAGGATTAAGAGAAAATATCCTACGAATTAAGATAATGTTACGGATTGAGATAATATAATTGACGGATTAAGTTAAAATATCCGACGAATTTAGAGAGCGTTACTGAAGGATTAATATAATATAACCGACGGATTAAAAGAAAATATCCGACGAATTAAGAGAATGTTATTGAAGGATTAAGAGAATATAACCGACGGATTAAGATGATATAACTGACGGATTAAAAGAATATAACCACAGGATTAACATAATATGACCGATGGATTAAGGGAATGGAACTCTAAATGTTAAAGTTTGTAAATGTAAGTGTATTAATAATAATTCCATACAGACTTTACAGTGTATTTTTTTTTGTATTGTATTCCACGTTCATAGAATTTATTCTTTAATCCCTAAGTAAAATATGTAGAACGTAAATATTTGTACATCCCTTATGTATTCCACTGGTTTGGCATTCAACAAAATAACGCCGCCCATTCTCATGTTGGTAACGACACGCCGCTGTAGGCATGAAACCGAAACTCTTCAACCAAACTTTTCTTCTTAGGGAAGAAGCGTCTTCGTTTGCATTTAAAACGTTTCTGCTGGCTGGAAAGGACTCCAATGTCCTGATCTATAGCCATTCACCAAGCACGGGAAAAAACGACGTAAATTTGCTCACGCACCCTCCCATTCTAGCTTTTCTTCACTACCTCATTTTCGGGTTTATGGATCCCGTCTCTCCTACACCCGATTTATACATATCTAGTTTGGTTCAGAGACGAGGATTCAACGCACCTTTCTATTCTAATAACTCACTTGGAATCAAATTTCCTCTGATTAATGGCGACATTATTTTCCGTTCAAAGGGGCGACCCCGCCACTAGGCACACGGATCACCTGGTTGTAGAAGAAATATATCTGTTTCGAAGAAAGTGTCACTTATTAATGAGGCAACACCAAGCGTATGCCTTAGCCAGTTTACTCTTAGATAACATCGTCCCGTTTTGTTTTATCAAACAGTGTTTATTTTACTTTCCGAACAACACATTTAAACAGATCTTGTACATTCATTTTTATTCAATTCTACCACAACTGCGGCTGTGTAGGTGTATTTCAGCCGAAACATGTAGTAGAACTCAATAAAAACAATAATTATACATAATCTATATAGACGGGTTCGGAAAGTAAAATAAACACTTGTTTAACCACTTTATGATTACAGCCCTCCTTATTTAGCCCTCTTACCACGGACCACAATGTTCACAATCGTCACAACAAGCCCCTTTGTTCTTGTTCAGCTCAGTTCCCACTCTCAAGCTAAATACAGTCCACGTTACGTAAAACCTGAACGTCGAACTCCTACTGTAAGTACCTCATCCAACAGATATTCTTTGAGGCGGTTTCTCGGACCAGTCTGCCGCCTGTATTATAAGCCTCACTTAGTGATGGTGTGGGTATGTGAGGAAGACAGAAAAATCAAGAAATCAGAACACAGTAATCATATGACGACACTCGGATATTCTGGGACAATTGGGAAAAGATTTTAAGTGCACTAACGGCTCAAATATTTGTAACTTCACATGCGCTTCGTTGATAAACCAAGTGCGTTAAATTCTTCTTTAAAGATTATATAAAGGATTAATCTTCGTCCACCAAGTAAGAAAACATGCCATTAGTTGTGCAAATTATTGTAGAGTTAACCCGGTGCAGTTTTAAGGCTCGTTCGCATATTGCGAAATGCGACTATTAGCTTCATCATGTCTACCTGTCTGTCCGTCTGTCCGTCAGCATGCAACCACTCCGTTCCCTCTGCACGGATTCAAATGACATTTATTATTCGATCATTTTTCGAAAGCCCGTCGAGAAAATTCAAGTTTCATTAAAATCCGATTCACATGAAGACCAACACACACTTTGATCATATCTCGCTCAGTTCTTCCTGGAATGAGAAATGTTTCGAAAAAAGGTGTGGAGAAAATAAAAACACAAATTTTATGTTCAACAAATTTTTTCCGAAAATCATGTCGTGTATGAGATAATGAGGAGAATTAAAGTACAGCCGGACAGGCCACAGATGCCAATATAACACGACACAAGCGCTTTGGTTGCTGGATACCAAAGGCTAAAAATGCACACTCAGATTATGTAACACTTATTGCTTTTCCACTACAACAATGGTCGCACGAAGGCGCCTCAGTGTCAGGTTATACGCACATTGCCTGTCATCCTATATGGAATGTAACGGAATGCTGGGACTCAAAGCTGTGCCCTACTGTTCTGTTTACCTCGTCCTGGCGAAGAAAACGCCGCACATGTCTTTTTGATATTCCGTCCGAAATTTTCTGACGGCACTTAACGATGTAAACGACTTGCATGATTAAGGTCTTCCTGTCTTCCTTGTTTTTTAAGAAGGATTACAATGATCAGGGACCGCGGTAACACAGTGGTTAAGGTGCTGTGCTAAAAATTGGAAGGTCGCTGGTTCGATCCCAGCTGGTGTCATTGGAATTTTTCATTGATGTAAAATCCTTCCGATCGCACTATGGCCCTGGGGTCGACTCAGCCTCTAACAGAAATGAGTACCAGGAGCATTTCTTGGTGTGTAAGGCTGACAACCTTACAACCATCCTGTGCCGTTGTAATGAAATCTGGAACCTTAACTTCCTGTAGCCCTCTGGGCCACTCCAGGCCTGCAATGGGACGACTTTACCTTTTATTACAGTGATCGCTAGTTTCCATGTGGATGACAAATGGTGGGGCCTAAATGCAGCATTAAACCTTTGAAGATGGATTTGAACCCGAATCACTTTTAAAGGTTCAGCTCGTGCCGCGCAGTAAACACTCCGTCTCGATAATTAAATCACGTCTGTGTGGAAACAAACAAATGTAATCTATGGGCCGAACGAAGAATTTCTGAAAGCTTGGCCTGGCGGTATTATACTTATCCACTCGGCTTTGAAAACTTTACTAATATTTGAAATGTTTCGGATGGCTTTCTTAGAAGTTGGTTTAAGATGCTCTTTCAATGCAATCTGTTCCTGCGAATTCGGCGAAACAGCTGGTGTATGCTTTTGAATGTCGTGCGAAACCAATACCAATAAATCTGTGGTGAAATGCACAACATTTTTAATGTTCAAGCAGATGGTTCACATAGGAACCACTGTACTGCAAACGGTCAAGCAAGTCTACTCTGATGGACTCTAATCGGAGCAACTTGGGAAAATAATGATAACAATCACATATAAAAATTAAATCAATATCTGTTCAAACACAACTGAATTCTGCTTATTATACAAAACTATAGCCGGTCCCAGTGACCTAGCCGTCTAAGGCGTATGTCTGCGGACATTGGCCTCCTGAGAGATTGAGTGTTCGAATTTCGTCAGGGTCATGGTTGTCTGTCACTTGTGAATGTTGGGCATTGTCATGTAGAAGTCTCCGCGACAAACTGAGCACTCGCCCAAGGGAGTTCCACCGAATGTGCGTCGTTGTGTGTGATCTAGACACCACAAGAATGAGGAGGCTAAGGCCTGCGTTGGGCTGCAGCGCCACAGGTGTATATATATATATATATATATATATATATATATATATATATATAGAGGACTGTGGGCCGGGTAGCTCAGTCGGTATAGCGACTGACTACGGGCTGGACGGTCCGGGATCGAATCCCAGAGGGGACGAGATTTTCTGCCCGTCCAGACCGGCCCAGGGCCCACCAAGCCTCCTGTAAAATGGGTACCGGGTCTTTCCCGGGGGTAAATTGCGGCCAGGGCTTCCTGCCGCGGTCATGGAAGAGTAGAGCTATACCTCTACCCACCCTCTGGGCCACACCGGGCCTGTAACAGGATCACTTTACCTTTATATATATATATATATATATATATATGACTACGTGTGTAGACCTATCTCAGGTCATCCTCAATTTTCCTTTACAACACAACGGGCTGACATACGTTAGAAAAAGTTTACCTACACAAATCACTTTCACCATTTTGCTTTCCGTGTTTATGTTCCCCCTTTTTACAGCGTACTCTGCCCCTTCATTTGTTTCCATTATTGCTGTGTAGGCCTAACTGTTGTGCTCCAACTGAAGTCCCGGAACTGGTCTGTACCAATCATACCAGATTTTGTGCTGGCATCCAGTGGAATGTAACGCAACAAAAGATGCTGTTCCATCGACTTCACGTTACAGATTAGAAAGGCAGGAAAAGATTATGTCACATTAATGTTCCATTTTATATGGTTCTGATTATAAAACCATGTCATCTTTGAAAAATTGTGTCGCATTCCCGTCAACCCCATCTGTTTAGAATTTCTGTGAATTTGACACCTCTGCAAGCTTCTCTTAAGAAGAAGCACGTTACGAAACAATCTTGCATTTAGTTTTATGCAATCACAAATAACACGAAACAATTCCGCCGCAGAACCAAAATAACAGGGCTTGTGCAGTGAAGTGGAAACAGTATCATGAAATCAACACTTTGTGGTGAAAGCGACTGTAAGATCTCTTTGACATCTGTAATTATTTCGCCTCTTAGGAAGAACAATATGTAAGCTTTATGGAGGTCATGCATAAAAAGAAGTTTTAATCAATCTTAACCTACACGCATGCTATTCAGACGAACAGAAAAGGTAAAAGTAAAGTCAAGGTGGCACAACTGCATTCCAGTCCAAAACTTCAACATATCAAGTTGGGTAAGGTTACGTTACAATCTCTCCACCATATTTCACCATCAATGCAAGTTCCTTTTCTAGTGTACGTTCTTTGTGGTTTCTTCATTTACCGCACTCTGCACTGCCTGAGACTTGAACAACAGACAGGAGGTGGAGCTTGTCGATATATAGACCCGGCCTTTATTACCATATATGAGTACAGCACTCGGATGTCACACAATACTCAGTGCCGCCAGATGTAATCAGCTGGTCGTGTTCTTTGATTTGCTGTTACCGTTTAAACCTTCCCTCAGGATGTTCTGCCCCTTCCATCATCATCTTACCCAAACAGACCGAAAGATAGATGGGTACTGGAGTGAATAACGTTCTACACATTTCACTTCTTTCGCCTCAGCCCCACAATTTTCTAGTTTCTAATAGGCTGCCGCATGTTTGAAGTAGACATTGTTAGTTCATTTTTCAGAAGTATGATTTGTCTTTATTTAGACTAGTAAAAGACGAACATATTTAATAGAGGGCATCCTCTGCGTTTTAACGATTAATTATTAATAAAAACCACCATCGAACACAAAAGTTAATTGTGCAATAAATTATTGTTACAAATAAATGCTTTTGTGCTTGAGGGTGGCTCTTCTTAATAATTAAAAATTAATAGCCCCTAAGCTGTTAAATGTGGGTGTCTATTGCGATTTAACCGTTTTAAGTCTAGAAAGAATCACTTTTCTTTCTTGTCGCTCACTGATTCGCGAAAGAGCTTGACTTCGCTGGAAGGTCTCCATGCTTCGCCTATTTGTCCTTCTGGGTTACGAGTAATTTTTGAGATTAAGAAGAGTGTGGAACATTCCCGGATTTATATCGACAGGGAACACTGAAGTATTCAGACGACTTCTTGTGACGGTGTCACTTTGTCCACCACAAATCCCACATGCAATAATATTAATTCAAACCGAGACCGTTGCCGAATTTAAGCAGGAACTTCGTTTACGTGGTATATAACAAATCCCTTCCTACTTCGCGGACTACACATCGCTTCTTCATCACAGAGACAAATTGTCTAATGTTGTGTAGGAAAATAAATGGTATTTATTAAAACAATAATGAACATACAAATATTACCACAAGTTGTGTTTTCTCTCTTCATATTCATTAAAATGTACAGTATAAGGCACTTGCCCGTCACGACATTAAACCAGCTAAATATATAAACGTGTTCCTTCTCTATTTATATTATAATATCACACTTCACATTCTAACATGTCTCGGACCGCAAGAGACCATCATCAGGGAATCAAACCAAAGCAATAGAGCATAAAACCGAGTTGAAACAAGTTTGTATATTTAGCTGGTTTAGTGCCGTGAATATGTTATCAATAATGCGTGGAATGAACGATATAAAGCACATGCCCTTCTTTACAGTTAGTATGGAGGAATAATTTATAATAATTTTACAAGATGCGGTAAAACACTTCTTGCCTTTACGATCATTTTATTCACAGTGCATATATTTAATGTAATGTCTCTTTACTAGGCAACGGCGAAATGAAATTGTGATTTCAAACAGAAACTGACTGTTACGTGTTAATAAAATTCAAAGCCGCTAATTTTCATCGTATTGCAGAATGAAACTTCTGTTCAGCACAAATCACTTGGTGCCGCTTGCTTAACCGCCAATCAAGGCGGAGCATCCGTCAGTTTGTATGCAATAAGGACATAACAAAGCGCCGCTACAACGGCGGATATTTGACACTGTAGAATAGATAAACCAGGTCCATTAAGTTAAGGGCGTGGTCTCAAATTATGTGGTATGCACCACTGCAAAAAAAAAAAGTAGTGGCAAAGTAAATTAATCACTTCAAGCATAAAACCCCCTTGCAAATATAACAACGAAGTCACAGAAATGACTTCGTTGCCGTCGAGTTGCTTCCCCAGTAATGGCAGAGATGTCAGCAGCAGCACAAATCGTAAGCAGTTGACACTTATTCGTTCGATCAAGCTATCCCCTACCTTTAATGAGGGAGAATGATTATTGTAGTGTTTCTAAAAAACCGCGAGTACAAAAAATGCTGAGCCAAGTACGAGGTAATTTGCACAATTTCGTAAAACGTGTTTCTTAATACGATGGGTTATTAATACCAGGCCCAACCAATAAGTTAGGGGACCACCCCAACCTAGCTGTCCGCAACTGTTGGTTCACCAAAATCTCATTCACCTTGCGTCCATAACACGAAGGCCAGCCATATCGTGATGACAAGAAACGAACTTAACTTCACTACGCTACAAACACAATTCTAAACTCATAAAGTATTTTATTCAGTCACAACACATCGATGTATAGTCATAATACATAGTTTTGGTTACATGTTTCGGTTTCATCAAACCATCCTCAGGCCAATATCTATTATAGGAAGGTACATTCAATGTGCGCGTACATTATGGGATCCTATATTATTTACATTAATAAAAGCTAAAATCATTCCAGTTTTTTAATAACTTTAATTCCAAGTTAATGTATTTTTAAAATCTATTGACAGAAATTATTTTTAAAAAAGTACGTAAGAATTAATATCATTGCGTAGGTTTACGTCAAATCACGTCAGTCTTATCTTCACTGCGTCTGCAAATATGGGTAGCACAAGCGCCGTTTTAACAAGCCATATCGCCTTGCCACGCAACTTGGCAATAAAAGAATCATAAAAATTCGAATTAGGGTTCCAGCCATTTTGTATACATGGGTCCGTGCATCGTGAATCGAATTTAACAATTTTCCAACTAGATGCGACTTATTCAGTTTATTACATTACTGTAGGCAGCTCTACATATTTCGGGTGTTGATACCCATCATCAGGTGCTCGTACAACTGTAAATACAGCTTCTGGTATTGATTAACCGGATCTACTACCATCCGATTTTGTTGTTGAGTTGGAACTGCTCCTGATGATGGGTATCAACACCCGAAACTTGTAGAACTGCCTACAGTAATGTAATAAACTGAATAAGTCGCATCTAGTTGGAAAATTGTTAAATTCGGTTCCAGCCATGTTATACCTGATATGCCCGAGGTGTCTCTAAACTAGCAACAGAGTGCAGACCTTTCGGTTCGGCCGGATGCAGAACTTTTCGACGTGACAGTGCGCTCAAAATCACAGGCCTACTCTCACATTACAATATCCAGCAGGACACGGAATTCCGAATTGGTAGCTTTGTATTTGGGACGCCCGTCAAATAAATGTCGAAGTCCATCTTTGTTAATAGCTATTTTTCGTATGCTACACCCTTTCCAGAAAGCACCAAAATCATTAGGCATGAATTACCATACGGCCCGTTTCCCGTTTCAGTGGGAAATTTTTAGGGATGTTAATATAACAACTGGTCGGACGTCAGAGCGCTTGAAGAATACCATCAGATTAGAGTTTCACTGAATTTGTAAACTAAGAGATTGAAAAATTCTAGAAAGTTCGTATTAAGACACCAAACTTGAAAGACATGCAAAAGCAAATATGCCGTCTTAGAGAGACTCTATGAACATTTTTAACAAATCAATGGACATGACAAAAACCCCCTCAGCGTACTTTACAACACCTTCATTGTTTCATCTTCTGCGTCTCGTTGCAGCTACTGCTGACTTATACAACATCCAGTGAGTAACAGTTAGCCTCTTATGCAAGCAGGCACACACAGACACTATGCACGCATGCACATGTGCTTACAATCACAAGTGTCTTACTTTCAGTCCTATTCCGCCGTCCCTTCTTTCTTATTTGCAGTACAATCCAAGATGAACTGCCAACAGAATTAAGGCAAACCAGTGAAAGGCATCGACCGCGAGAGTAGCCGGTACTAATAAACACACACACATGACATTCCATATAAAAGACATGCAGAATGTCTCCTACGTAGCTCAAAAGACACGTTTCTTTAAAACTGGTCTGCCTTACGCATTTATACGCGTTCACAGGGCCGTAGGGACATGGTCTATTGTGTTCCCATGTGATCATGCAGGTTAACGAACCATTGATATAACTCGACTATGTAGGCACATTTCGTGACTGCCAAACGTGTTACAGCATACTTCCTCGATACTTTCACGATACAGGTCATTGCAGTTGATTGCACTAACACTTTATTGTCTCCTGAGGAGACCAAAAGTCCGCCACTCGCTAAAGCAGTTCGCAGCTAATTAAACACATTAGTAAGTACAACAAATTTTATTTCAAGACAATTTTAATTCTGATACGAAATAATATGCAGTTTCATTCAGTTCATTAATCATGGAAATGACTACCAACTGACTGTAAATTGAATATGACAAAGGGTTTTTGGATTATGCTGGTATGTAAACCAGCATGAATATTGCTCAATGTAAGAGACGTTATTACCTGAACACCTGATCGGAAGCTGCAGTGGATAGAATGATTGATAACGATCACTGGATTAAGAGAACAGAACTGGCCACGTGAAAGTGATGAGTCACTAATTGTTTAGGACTTTGATCCCGCCATCTGATTAATACATCTTAATTCACCGACCTCGGATGAGAAAAAAGAACATAATTTTCTTCTCCCTCCTCTTTCTTTTTTTTTAAACATGTAATGCAATTAAAAGTTATCTCGTTGATATGTTCAGATCTTATTACCTACACTCTGAAATACATTAGAGTTCCGTATCGCGGATGTGTCTGTAATGTTGCGACTTCCTGGGGCTGTGCCTTCTGTAAGACCGGCAATCGAAAACCTGCTGCTGCATCCATAGCCATCTGCTACTTGCCCACTGTATTCCGTCTGTTATGTGCTGCATAACAAACTAATAGCAGGGCATGAATTTAAAGAAGGTTTATTCACTTGAATGCCAAATCTGTAATGTGTTACATTCCTTGATCGCGGATATATACGCGCCTTTCAAGTATCAAAGTGTTACACCCCCTGCTGTTCAAGAGTGGCATAGAACCTCCGCCGCTCTTTAGTTCTTCCATATTGCATCAATAATATTTACATTCCAAACACGTGACCAGCTGAGGTGAGGTTTTAGTGACGATAAAGAGAATCCTTCAAAGGACACGATACACAGAAAAACAGCGTGTGTGCTTTATTTATTGATTAATTATTTATATATTTTTCTAAGTCACATAATTTCAGTGATGTGCCTACTGACACTAGGTGCGTCTGTGTGTGTGTGTGCTTTATTTAACGACGTTCTTAATTGCTACGATTACACGGCAACGCAGGTAAATACAGTAGAATATCGACAGTTTGACGGGAACGCGACCCATTTTGCCTCAAATTACCGAAAAGCTCTGAATACACGAATTGCGACAATTAGAATATATAATTAAGTATATATGATATATATATATATTGTACTAATATGTAGTACGTAAGTAAACTGTAAAATAATTTTAAAGTTTTCCATTCCGGCAATTTCGGACCTATGTATTAGTTGATTAAACCAACCAAATCCACAATATATTGTGCATTTGGTTGGTTTAATACACGAATACACTGTACTAAATATGTACACAATAGTACAACAGCAGCATATTAATCATAGAACATACACTGCTAAGTTAGATGTTAAAGTACTCAAAGGCCGCCCTGTCATTTAAGAAGCGACGAAACGTCTTACGACTGGTCTGCCTTTGAAATTGCGATCGTTCTTGCATAATCACGCTCTCTTTTGAGGCGCAGACCGTCGGTCGGTGTTGTCTTTTTTTGCTGTTTTACGTAGCGCAGAGAGCAGCTTCATCTGAATTCTGTATCCAACATGGGAATGACCTTGACTACAGCACATCGGCTTGGACGGAACTGAATCTCGAACAATCGGGACTCAGAAAATCGATAATGAAATGAACTTGAAATAACAGTAAGAACAAAGGGTAATGATCCTGAGAGGAGAAGTACTCGGAGTAAAATCTCCCCCATTGCCACTTTGTCCACCACATATCTCACATGGATTTGGGTGAGGTCGAAACCGGGTCTTCATAGTGAAATGCAGGCGACTAACCGCTGAGCAATGTTACAGCCTTCAAACAATACTAACTGCACCGTAAAAACAGATAATGTAAATTAATAATACCTTTTCACACAATAGTTATATCACTGATTAAGCTTTCTGTTATTTGGTAGGATCGTGGATTGTTAACTGAAGCTAAACCAATCACCAAATTCCATAAATTTGCCTCTTGCAGCCTTGGAGGTACCACGAACTACAAGACTTCAAAATAACTGCTACATTTTTCGGCGTGTGGTTCCCTTTCCCGTGGGCAATGTTGTTCTGTGTTAAAATGTTGTTGGCGATAAATGCCCAGTAAATACAACCAACTAAGTGACAGTACACTGGCAGACATTTAAAAATACGACCAAAAAAGTCATATTTTAAAACCGAATAGCGTATGAAAACGATTTGTGCTTTTCTTTTCAAAACGACGGCTTTGAAGAGGACCCATGCTAAAATGTGGACATAATACGAAAGGTACTGGCAGACCCGATATTTTTACTCGTGTGTAACTTATCAAAAGAACACAGTATTTAAATCCATGTTTTCAAGGAAACAGAAAAATTTAACGATTTCTGTTCGGCTCAATTCTTCTCTCTCGACTCCAAGAATTAATTAAACCAGAAATCTCATGCAATAATTATAGGCCTCAGTTACACCAGCAAGAAGTTTTACAGCAATTAGCACGATGAGAGTTCTCTGGAAAGTGTTTGACGCTTGCTTCCTAAGCAAATTACAGAAGCCTCCTTGTTAGACCATGCTCATGACTTGCACGAAATAAAGTATGTAGGACAGCCGGCTTCTCCTTGATACATCTGTGGCGCTACTAGTGCCATGGGAGGAGCTGCACCATGTCACGTCGCACCCCCCGCAGAGGTGCCCCACCGAGACCCTGCGGTGGCCCTGTCAACCCGAAACAACCCTCCCCAGCGGGGCCCATATCACAAGATACATTCTAACTACTTCACGTCCTCAATTTATGCAGCCCCACACAACTTGTCTGCCTGTCATAATCTGAGGGAAATATCGTAATCTAGTAGGCTGTTGTCATGATTTGCAACTAATATGATGAGAGACACATCTTCGTGTTTCTGTGGAAAACTAACTGGTGCGTTTTCAAAAGAATCTTGGTGAAACCACAGCACAAATCAGGGGGTGATATCTTGTGAAATACCATATAATACGAAGACTTTTTTTAAATGTTTTCGTCAAAACTTCACTTAAAAGAGCCCTGTTCAGCATTATCAGAATACTGTCTGTGTTTGTAACACGTCGTATTGTTGCTACAGGGTAGGACACGCCTCACACAAATGGGGATCTGGCTATTTCTCTTTGGTCTCATCAGTGGCATATAATGGAAAAATTCGCGTCACTATTAGGATCTACGCCCACCGAAGTTAATCCCTGCTTGGATGTAGTGGTGGAGGTTGCGTGATCGAATTACCTTGAGCTATTGGTAGGGCCTCTCATGCCGGACAGGTCAAAGGTTTTGACCCAGACTAAGAGCGATTCCCTGTTCCTCCAGGTTGGGGGTTGGACGTGGAGCTACAACCCCGCTTCTTAAAGAACAGCACTGTCACGAAACCTCAAACAGGGGGTCAAGTCCCACCCACAGATGTAGAGCCAATGGAAGAAGAAGATAGGACCTACGTTCTTAGGCCTTCATTAATTTCAAAATTTGAAGATTCTCGCCTAAGGCCAACGTGGCTTCGATTCACGTAAAATTTGAATTTTATTCACAAACGGTGTTACGGTTTATGAAAACGTTCACTGTACCTCCGACCATTTGACTGGAATCTCTCTTGACTTTCACCTAGGCCTACCTTTTACTCTCTATCCGAATTTATAACAAGACATACCATTAATCACACACACACACACACACACACACACACAAACATTCACTCGGCCCCATCTAAAGACTAATTTACAAACTACTGAATGTTCACAACTGCCTTTCAATTTCCTGGATAGTGAATTGTCGCGAATGCTACTAAGCATGTCTAAGCTTGTACAGGCAACAATTTTTGTAAGACAGCTCACTATCAAACCAAATATGATTGGCTCCATGGCAACGCATTCTTCACCGTAGGAAAACAGTCCTGTTCGGTTCGATCTTTTTCAGCGTCGAGTCTTCTAACTGAGTAAATTCTACAGCGGTGCATCGGAAAAGTACACGATTTTGTAGGGTATTGTGTACAGAGAAAGAGAGAGAGAGAGAGACATATTCCCAGAGTATGAGAAGAAAATCACTGTCAATCCGACAAAGAAAAGAACAGGCCTCAATAATTTTTAGCCAGTTCCGCTTGTGTTACAATGGAAATTATCACTTCGTTGGTGTTATTAATGTACTCATATTGTTTATTCTACATCAGATCCGCCCACTTATCTTCGAACACAATATTCTTTAATGAAAAGAATTATAAACTGCTATTAGAAACAACTACGGTGGAAGTTAGCTCAGGCGGTAACGCCTCTTGAATTGTATTCGGGGATGAGAAATCCTCCCGTATGTTCGCGTCTGTCAAGAATACTGCCATTTCCTTTTGTTGTGGAAAAACCTTTCTAATTGAAACACTGCCGTATCGCGACTGGCGGTCAGTAACCACTGTTATATGACTCCCCGCAGCTTAGCTTACGTCATTCACTTGACCTGACGTGCTTCATGAGCTACTGCCTGCAGACACCTGTAATTATGCCACGCGAGATCTGACGTTCTCACAGTGGTGCTCATGAAGGGTCACGTCTTCTGAAACATGATGCCGTGCTGATTGGTAGACAGATACCAACGTTCCGGAGGAGTTGGCTGCCTCCATCTTCAGAGCAGAGACAACAAGCTCCTCCGGAAGTCGGCTTCTATATACCAACCCACACGGCGCTTTAAGACTTGAATCGCCATTACATTACACTAGCAGATGACAAACAAGCTCACTATCTGTTCAGGTATGTTTATCCTGATTAATATCAGTATGCAGGCATTCCGCCGCTGATAGAACTCGAACATATTTAAGAAGCTACCTACGCCTAAAGAAAATGTTATTTCTTTTTATTCAGGGGGAGACATCTCCACTTCAAAATTAAAAATAAAATGAATTAGCATTATAGTCTCTACATCTTGTATTTCTGTGACAAAAACTGACAAAATTTAAAACAATTTTATGCTCTACTAAAAAAATGACATTAAACGTAAAACTTTTCACTCATCTACCTGCATTATTTATTACACTAATACATACTTCTTTCCGTCCTTAATTCACAGATACACTTTGCACTCCGACAATTAAAGTAGAATTTAATGAGAAAAGTCCTTTTACTTTCACTGTAAGTTAATAATTTAAATACGAAGAAATTTTTAATAGACAGAAACACAACTCAATAGTTTAATTTAAACGGTTCCATGCCGTTCATTTTTAGGGCAATGTACTCAATTTATTGCACCAACTAAACCCACAGTATCACATATACATGAATATCAACGATACAAACATATTTGATACTGTGCATTTAGTTGTTGCGATAAAATGAGCACACTGCTCTAAAAATGCACAACATGGACAACTTTAAATTAACTGATGCTCAATAAGCGAAGATGGTTAACAACTTCAAGAATGCCAAGCAGATATTACTTAAAACCAATGCATTGTTTTGATTTAATAAGTTCTGTAGGATAAATAAATTAACACCTAAAAATACGTCTTAGACATTAATACATATTTGATACTGTCCATTTCGTTCGTGCAATAAATTGAGCACAACCCAGTAGGTGGACTGCAGTAGCTCAGTGGTTAAGGTGCTGTGCTACAAATCGGAAGTTCGCTGGAATTTCTCATTGACATAATCCTTCTGATCGCACTATGACCCTGAGTACCAGAAGTGTTTCCTGGGGGTAAGAGCGGCCGGTGTGTAAAGTCGACAGCCTTACCACCATCCTGCGTCATTTTCACATAATCTGCGAACCTTAACTTTCTGGAACCCTCTGGGTAACTCGGGCCTGTAATGGGACTGATTTAGTTTCACCTTCACAACCCAGTAGGATCAACACACTTTATGTTATAATATTAAAATTTATGACATGTATGTAAAAACCATTCATGCAGTAGAAGATTTTCATCACCGCTGCCACAGAATCAGGACAATGAAACCTGTCCTGAACCAAGTTATTTAAACCACATGTCCTCTAATACCTGGTGAGGTTTCACTTTAATGCTTGTCTATTTGTCCGAAGCAGTCTGGTGTCCTTCAGCTTTAAATTAACCAGTAGCCCTAATGTGGTAGTAGAGCCTTAAATGTTAACTTCATCAACGCCAACCACTCACCTCCACCTATTGAGAAGTTTATTAATGTGTGGCCATACTCTTACACACCCGCATGGGCTTGCAGGTGCCACTGGGTACGGTCCTAATCTATTTCCATCCGCCTCGGAACCTAACAACATTAAGGTCAGCATCCCCTTTCTTTCTTTCTTTCTTTCTTTCTTTCTTTCTTTCTTTGTCTTCCAAGTGAACATTTACGAAGACGTACCCCGAATATTATTTTGATCATTCAAAAATTTTGTCTACATTTCCCGTGTCTCGAACCACGTGTTTCCCGTCTAAAACCCGCAGTAACCTGACTCCTCGAAAAACAGCTGCATTTTGTAGGCCTAAAGAATGCCGGCAACCCAAGAGATTGCAGTAATTGCCATTCTGAGTTTAAGTCCTCCCAAATTAGCCACGATCTCCTGCTGCAGGAGGAATAAATCAGACCGATCACAACGCTAATAGTTCTCCGTCTATCACACCACGGAACTGGCAAATTCATTAGAGTTATTTTAATATACTCCATATTTTGCGTGCATCAGAATATATTAGTGAATCCAAAAAATGCATTTACAGGTAGTTCTGCTATTATTTCCCTCAACCACTATTATAACTGCCTAAAGGTTTCGGCTCTTTGTGGGCCATTATAAGGGAGATAACAAATACAAGAGACGTATAAAATACTTGTATATATCGCCATTAGACAATGTCGCTCGTGCGTATACCAAACACAGCAGCACGTCGAACATGTACAATATAAGCATTAGAAAAATCTTGGACAATTAAAACTAGCAAAAGTGTATTAATTATTTACACATAAAATTGTAAAAATATGTAATCTTTTTCAATCAAACATCTGCTTAAATTTCTTCAATCCGACTGTGTAAGTGCAGTCCCAATGGGTTTAGATTACGAGGTGCGTTGTCTAAGTGAACACCCTTTTATACTGCTTTGGAATTTGACATGCAGATATTGAATAAAAGCAATCCCATTACAGGCCTGGATAGGCCCTAAGGGTTCCAGGAGGTTGAGGGTCCCAGATTTCAAGATAGTGGGCACATGAAGGTGGAAAAGTTGTTAGCCCTACGCACCGGCCGCCTCTACACCACAGGAAATACTCCTGGTATTAATTTCTGTTACAGGCTGAGTTAACCCAATGGCCATGGAGTGGCCGGAATTATTACGTCAATGAAAATTCCAATGGCACCATCGGGAATTCAACCCGCGACCTTCCGGCTTGTAGCGCAGTGCCTCAACCAACTGCGTCACCGCATAGCCCCAAAATTGAATAAATGTTGCTCAAATTTAACCTTTCTCACCAACTCACTACTCATGCACATGCATAGATACGTTTAATATGACGTAATGCACGATGCATACAATATTAAGAAACTTTTGTTAACTTTAATTCTCCAAAATTTTACCAACACTTACACCGTACGTGTTAAGCATGTTACTACATTTGGTACAGGTGCAAGCCGCATTGCCTAGTGACGATACAGACACATTAGACAGACCACCGTGACTCCGTGACTATCGCATTTCCTTAGCGTTGCTAGCCTAACTCCTGATACAACAACTACAGTTTCCGCCACATTGTTACTACCGACTGTTCGAGATAAAAAAAAAAAGAACAAAAGTACGAGTTTCGTGTAGCCACCAATGGCAATAACTATCAATTTTCATTAAAATCTCTCACAGACAGACGGTGGGACAACGGACCAATGTGACCACCGCAGTATTTATTTACTGCACGCTGAGTAAATAAGGTATAATATAAAATAGTGTGTTGTCACATTCTTGTGTGTTAGAAGCTACATGCAATGATAATGAAGAAACATTCAGTGTTTATTTCCTAAGGTGTTTCAGTTAAGAAATTCCAGTACAGACAGACGGCACAAAGTAACAAAGCAATTACATTAGCCATTACACTTACTTCCCTAAAGATCGCAGGCAAAGAGCGGAAACTTCGGGTAGCCTTTGTTTTGGTTAACGGGAATTTATAACAGTAAGACTATGGACATATATATATATATATGTGTGTGTGTGTGTGCGTGCGTGTATGTGTATGTGTGTGTGTATGTGTGTGTGTGTGTGTGTGTGAGAGAGTATGCAAATCCATCGCTTCGGAATAGAATATTTAAAACCAACGGGCGAAGAAGAACCACAAGTTTTCGTACTTTCTCTCTCCTTTTTTGGTAAATGGTTATGTGTAGGTATATTCATAAGAGTGTCATAATTATCAAGCAATTTCACAATTTGGGTAAAGTTTGTTAAAGGGACACCCAGGGCGAAGATAGGGTACTTTCAGTAACTTTTCTTTTTCGCTCAGTACAAACATAACACAAAGCAACTACAACCCACAAAAATTCACCAGCCAAAAACGTATTTTATCTGAGGCAGTTAAAAACCTCGTGGGCCGGGTAGCTAAGTCGGTATAGCGACTGACTACGGGCTGGACGGTCCGGAATCGAATCCCGGTGGGGACGAGATTTTCCGCCCGTCCAGACCGGCCCTGGGGCCCACCTAGCCTCCTGTAAAATGGGTACCGGGTCTTTCCCGGGGGTAAAGTGCGGCCGGGGCGTGCTGCTCACCATTCACCCCCCTCTAGTGCCGCAGTCATTGAAGAGTAGAGCTATACCTCTACCCACCCTCTGGGGCACACCGAGCCTGTAACGGGGTCACTTTACCCTACCAGTTAAAAACCTCACCATTAACATTATAAGAAACTGGCATATTCCAGCTTCTTTTAACCTCCTAGACAGAACAAGCCCACAACGGTACACATAACAGAACAACTAATATATAAATACAAACAATGGCAATCCACAAAACAGACACCAATCCTACCAAACCAATCTTATACCCGACACAAAATCAAAATAAAAAAATGAACAATACAAGATTATTCATAATATGATCAGGGAGAAAAACAATTTCATTATTATTTTAAAACATCTAATTTTAAGAAGAGAGAGAGAAAGCGAGAGAGAGAGAGAGAGAGAAACTGCCACTCTCGTTATTGAAAAATAGTATCAATCGGTCAGTCTGCGGACAAGCTTTGGTGTCGGCTGTTCTTAAGAACAACTGTCACGAGCAGCCAATACGTAACGGTCACCGCGGTCACCTTACAGCATTACAGTATGTACTCGCACATTCGTGACATGCGAGGGGACCAGGACTTCAGCTGTTACGTAGCACTTGTTTTTATTATTAGTGTACATCCGCACATCCGAGGATGTTTGCTTCACAGCATGGAAGCTTGTTAATATTCAAATACTCGCCACATCTCCAGCAGTGAAGCAAATAGGACTAACATGATGGAAAATGTTTCCTTCAGGATGACAACTTGACCTTAGCCCGCAAGCAAGAAAATCCATGACAAGGAGGGTACTGTGTACAGTAAAACGAACAAGTTGAAGTCTTACGCGATCTTTCCGTCGCACAGTATGATACATAAAGCAGATTCCTTCTTGCCATGTGCTGTTTCTTTTCTTTTGATGGTATTTCACTAACCAACTTTCTTCAACATCCTGTGTAATTTTAAAAGATATTTAGTTCTTTGTCGAAGGATGTACAGAACTACGGTGAGATGGTTTAACAAAATGAAAGGGGCAATAGGTCAAGCGTTTTTACTCTTGAAGTCTGCTGACCCAATTGCAAATCTGCTCACTCTGAAACAAGCCCAAATCTTATCTTCATATAAATTCAATAAGGAACACTACAGAAAGTTATTCAATTTGTAGTAGTCGCTGGTATTACACATGTTCGGAGAATAGTTATTATGAGTAGGTATGAAAAGCCTGAAAGCGAAAAAAAAAACAAATCGGCATACATTGTCACACAAAATAAACCCTGTCGTATTTTGTAAATTTGAGAAGAGGCTACTTCCAATTAAAAGGTTCTTGATAACGTTCCCTAAGATCTGAGTGCACCTGATTAACACAGAAAACGATTTACGATTTCTTTTTCCTGTTGTCTGTGTGTTCATTCTTCATGCAGTTGATCCATCTATTTTGTTTACCTATAACTTGGCGATATATGAAATTAGGCAATGAAACTTTAATTAAACTTAGGCCTACCTGAACACCAACTAATTGTTCCATATCTCATTACAAGCAAATTGAAGAATATTTCTGAGGAAATTTATAAGCGTATTGAGATAGACAATTTTTAAATGTGTAACACTACAGCGGGTAAACTTATGTCGTGAGTAAAAAAAAAATTGTAAGTGTATACTGACAATACGACTTCCCACGTCTTTCATTGCTACTATTATCCATGAGGTAAAATACGATGTATCACATACAGAATGGTGATCGAAAAAAAAAGTGTAGTTGCTAGCAGGGGTGTGGAAGTTGAAAAGAATTAGAAGAAACGCAGGTGAATGAAGATGTTCTTTATGTTTTGGTGAAGAAGATGTGAGTCGCATATTACTGGATTTTTTAAAACTATAAACAGGAGAATGAAATTTTTAAATGAAAAACGGTTAAATATGAATAAAGAGCTAGCCTACAGGAAAATATTCATTATCATCATCTAGCCAACATGGATATGGGCCACTTGTTGACACGTTCCGGTCCCACACTTCTATAAGTCTCTTTAGTGGTCTCCCCTGGTTGCTTCTGCCTTTTGGTCTGTAGTTTTTGTTATCCGCGATAATCTATTATAAAGCCTTCTGTTTACATGTTGCAAACAATTTCTTCAGTAGTTCTGTATTTTGTCCAAAACCGGACGTATATTAAGGCGCAATAACAAGCATCAGATAAGAAATTCAGGCATATATTTAGACAAATTCAAGTACACGTGGGTTTGTAAAAAAAATAAGTGTAAATATGTATCACAAGTATCAAATGGTGAAGATCTACCGCCATGACAACCCGCTGTTAATCAGTAATTAGCCTCCAGCATTTTAAGAACTTAATTTACTATTATTATTACCTAAAGACAAATTATTAGCAAAACATTCACAATATCTAATGGCGTAAATCCTTTACTGTACATAGAAGTAGAGTAATAACTCTACATGAAAACCTTCTCTCCCTCAAACTGAGTTACTTTTTTTACATAAAAATTAAACGAAGTAAATTTTGGAGATTCACGTCTTCTGAAAATATTACTCTACGTCGACTGGCAAATACTGAGAAGAAGTCAAAGTTTTTGCACTGCTTGATCCCGAAGAGAGGGGAATACGCTCATCCAGAACGTCCGAAAATTTTATCACTGACACGACGTACATACCAGATACGAACATTCATCAACACAGCTGACAGAATCTCAAATCTCATATTGACGTATTTCTTTGAGAGTAAAGTAGCCGGTGTCTGACAAGAACCGCAGAAATTCACGATGAGATATAGCGCTAACTTAGTTTCCGAACGTTTTCATGACCCTATGCTTCACTGTAAGGACATCTTTTAAGATTTTACTGCTCCACCTCTGAAACTCTTCACAAAACTTTTAAGTGATATTAATGGAGAATATAGGAAAAAAGATGCAAGAAATTTAGTAATCAAGAACGGGAATCGAAAATCTCATGACGGCGGGAACTTTGATGCCCTCGAAAGGACCTGGGCGGGAGGACCGAGAATCGTAGTTCGAATTCCGGCGGGGAGGGGGGATTGTTTTCGCTTCTCCGAAGTGTTCTTACCAACCCTGGGTAAAAATGCCGCCTCCTATTCCATGGCAGTAGCGACACTTGCCTAGAAGGTAAATCGGCAAAAGCGTGAAGCTAACCACTCGTCTTCTTCTAGTGCTGAGATTAAGAATATATGCAGCCATACGTCTACGACCCTCTATACCTTTGTGACGTGCAGAAGGTCAGAGTTGCCATTTTAGAACAGTTTACTGGTTCTTCATTGCTAATGGCAAAGTACGCCGTTATTTGGTCCGCGTGAGCTAAATTACTATCTAGTTACGACCTCTATATGTTGGTAATATTTTGTTTTGGCACCACATTAAATAAGGGTCTGGCAAACACAGAGTTGTGTCATTTTCTAGAAATATAACTTTTTATATCCTGTTAGGTACTTTTTGTGAGATAAAGTGTGCCAAAAAAACGCTTTGGAAAATGTGTTTAATTGAGAACATATATTGCAAAGAGAGTTATTTTACTTATTTCAATTAGCATATTTCTTTTGGACGATTCATCAGTTGCGCGCTCTCAATTATAAGATTCTTCTCGTTTCACGACACGAAAACAGGTTGAACAAGCTTTTGGAGGCACCCGGCAAGCATTTTACGCGGCGCAGGATAGGTCTACTGGTCGGACACATTCCGTCGCAATTTGTTTGGTCACAGTCAACTTTTGTAGCTCCGTGAGAAAATAATTTTGGAACCGTGAGAAGCAGCCAGACCCATCCAGTCCAGGGGTGGACAATTATTTTGTTTGGCCAAACACATCATCAGCTTAAGCAACATTTATAAGGCATACATTCATACAGGATTATTTCTTAGCGCTATGTGTTTGCTTAAACACTGTCTACTGGATTTATCTACCATATGGTTCTAATTAGAAAGTGTCCTCTCTGCTGCAACATCGTCTAATAAAAACCTAGAGAGGGCCTGAAATGAAGGAGGGCTTAATGTAATCTCTGGACCAGTCATTTACAGACTACGTTCCAGTGAAAGGCAGGCATTGCGGGAGCTAGAGCAAGGTGTTGGGCCACTGAAACCCCAGCAACATCCTTCTGTCGTCAATTCACAAAAACAAAAATTAAGAGATACATTTTCTCGATTTTACACCTTCTTACAGTCTAATGCAAACACCGTTCTTCCGACCAGGTCTTGCATGCAATATGAAATCAAATTTTCCTCTGTTAATACTATTCCTTGTCCTAGGATGGCATAAAATAACAATAATTCGTGGTGTTTCTCCGAAAACACCGTGACGTGCAACAGCTCCTCTATATAAAAAATACATGGAATCCATTACTGTACACTGTATGTGAATTGCCGTCAAGTGCCGAATTCATAGAGTCGTCGCTTCTTATTGCCTGCTGAACGGGTGACAGATTGGGTCACAGAGCGTATGTTGACAGGGTGGAAAAGCAACATTCAAAGCGACTATCTATAACCGATATTTGCCTACAATTTCTATCGGTTGCAAGAAAAGTATCTGGCAATAAGTTTGACTAAACTTCAGGTACTGTCCATCCCCTTAGATATATTTTTAACACTGTGATTTTCAAAGTGGACTGTCTCCTTCGTCAGGTGCAAAGGGAGGACAGGGGCCTGGCTTCGTGGGCTCAAATGAAAAAGCAAGTCGATTGAAAGATATGAGATCTTTCTAATGGGACCGCCATAGTATACGATTCCTCCACTGTCCCCTTTTACCTGAAGACGGAGACAGATCAAGTCTTCGAAACCGCGTGGCAAATAATAAAATTACGATGCCGGGCGGTGGCAAAACCTCAGTCACAACTACTTTAATGTACTATCGTTAGAATCCGTCAGAACCATGGAAGTATTTGCTTTTCCCTTCTAACGTAATATTCCGCGCCCTAAAAGACACTAATACGAAGAGAATATTTTTGTTCTGGATTTATTGTTACGTGTAGACTATATTCGTTAATGAGGGTCAAATAAAAGTTCAAACGTTTTCAAATGGCTGAATGTTGTGTACATCCCTCTGTCCTGTATCAATTTTTTTGTTACACTGACAATAATTATCGAACCGGACTATCATCTTGAGTTATTTTAATTGAATACATTTCACTGGCGTCTCTTAAGATCCCATCAGCAGAAATATTAGTTAATAACTTATACGTACGTTATGCCACCAAACTATGGCGTCAGACTGACACACATGGCACACTTACAATCGTCGCTGAAAGGTACAACTATGTGAACAACTATGTAGACCTGCGGACAAGTGGATGCAAATGAGATGATTGGTACTCGCCTGATTCAAGTTTCCGTCTCGACATTTCTTTGGAAATGCTAAGGAAACCATGAAGCGACTTAGAGTTAGCTTAGTTACTGAATCAGCCTGAGATTCTGATTATACCTATGCCTTCCAAAGACAGTCGAACCCGTTTATAACGACACAGGTTTATGCGACACCTTGTCCACAACGTCGGGCATTCTGTGTTACCAATTAATTCCTCACTGTTAACCGTAACAATATATTTCTCGGTTAGGAGAACAACACTCGTTTATAAAGACATAAAATATCCCTTTCATGATGTTACAACCGAGTTCAAATGTATGTATCAACAAACGCACGTTACACAAAGAATTCTTCGGGTTTAACCTTCATTTCTTCACGACGTTTTGTTTTTGGACATTTCGTAAGAGAGATTCAAAATTTAATGGAGAAGTCCTTCTGCAATAGTAACCTAATTCGTTGGTAAAGTTTCTATTCCAATTTAATTAAGCTTCAGTAAGATGTCACTATTCCATAACACGAAAGCCAGTCTAAATTGCATATGTCTTCTACGTACAGATAAAACAGAAGGAAGTAGTCGAATAGGTTCCATTGTGTCTGTGAAGGTACCAAGTTGTTTCAAGGTATAATGAATGCTTCTTGCCAATTCAAAACGATAACATATGTGAAATAACAAAGAATTTTTGTGTATTACACACACAGTCGAACACAACTATATTGCACCTAGTAGTACAGTAGGTATACAATTACGTGTTTCAGCCCTATATGTTGGCCATCTTCAGGTTGTGATTTAACTTACAGAGCAGCTATACAAGATGTGTGGTGTTCTTTTAGGGCATTGGGGGTTGGGTGGGGGAACGAGATCTCGTTGTTTCAATAGTGGGTACCATGATCTAGGCCTGTTATGAGTGAATTATCATTAGTTGTTTATGTAGTTGTATACCTACTGTACTACTAGGTGAAATATAGTTGTGTTCGACTGTATGTGTAATACACAAAAATTCTTTGTTATTGAACCAACACAAGGGGGATGACGCACCTCAAAATCATATGTGAACGTTTCCATAATTTTACTAATTAACACTGATCCTCACTATTACAACTAAACGTTTAAGCGTGTTCTTGATTCATTTAAATAATACTAAGAAATGTTCGAATGCAATATACCTCTTTGTATGTTCCAGAATATTATCGCCTACTTATCCATAAGTTAAGTGTTGCTCTTTACCGTATGCAAAGGAAAACGTCCTAATATTTCGTCTCCTATATCCTCTTGTGCTTCATTTGCTGCCCTCCGGTCAGCAGTAATAAATTTAAGACCGCAGCCACTTTAGATATTTCGTCAAGATTTCCTTGGGCAATTTATAGCAACCCTAGGCACACTAAGATATTAATGTTAGAATTGTCCATGTCACACCTGTAGCACAATGTCCATTAATTTAATAAACTTTCCAACGCAGCCCAGTATTCGCATAGTGTTTATAACGAAAGTGACTTTCCCGATGATTTAAACCACTCTATGACTGGGGCTTCCAGGCCGGTAACGTTGAGGATTCAGGTCCTCCATACTGTTGCAACAAATAGCATGGCTTTCCCAACGCTTCGAAGCAACGTACCAGCTTCAGCTTCAAGGGCCAAGGAGTCTAAAAGAATGTCAACCCCCCCTCCCCCCCCATACAAGTAAAAATGAAATACTTTCACCTGTCCCTCGCTTCTGAAATTCCTAGATAAATCCTTAATTAAAGATACATGTGGTATTTCCTTCGAAACGTTGATAATCAATAACCATGCTACTCAGCATAATAATCCATAGGATCTGAATTTTCTTGTTTATGATTTTCTATACTTCACTCAGGACCAACACATCAATAAAGAATACGCCATTTCAATTATCACTAACATACAAAATAGCACATCATCTAATTATTAAGCAGCGGTGTCTAACTTGCGTAAAATAAGTATAATAAAAATAAGAAAGAGACAAAGACACAAAGAAAGAAATAACAAAAGTTGAAAAATTATTGAAATACAAAGATCTATCGACGAAAATGTGCTGGAATGTGAGGCAGCAGGTGACCCCGCTAACAAGAGATGCAACCAAAAACCTCCCAATATCATGTATTTACTCAGATAACACGCATTCGCAGAATTTCAGAACACCGTCATTCTGGAAACAGCACATATTTCAAGGAAGATACTGAATTAGCACTGCTTTCAATTTGCAAGTCATTTCCACCGAAACTATTATGTGACAGACTCTAGGGACAAGGTTTGACAATGGATTGTGTATAGGAGACCCTCTAATAGGGCGTAACAGCAAAAGAGTAATAATATTTATTTAATATTTGTTATCGTCTTTATACAGGATATTTACAATTATACAGGCCTGCTTGGAATAAAGCGTGCCTCTGGTGTAAATAATGTTGCAGCCATTCTGTTGTTAAAGTATATAGCATATGTAACGTTATTTCCCATGATAAACATTGTGTACCTTTACATTAGTACTTCTCGAAGTACGTGTGCGGTGCCCAGGTATTTTGGTCAGATGTTTTCTGAATTATTTCAAGATTGGTCCAGTCCACTGTTACTGGTGTCGCTTTGGTTTTACATAAAACACACGCTGTATTTCTATTGCATTATTATTATTATTATTATTATTAATCGATTTCCCCCAGAGAGTAGTGGTTATACTTGAATTTATGCTAATGACCTTAGACATTTTAATGTATGCACTTTACATGAGACAAGAAGTTTACTCGTTGTGGTTTTAGGCTTGTTCGCAAAATTGCCCAAAGAGACTATTAGATGCGTCATGTCTGTCTGCCTGTCCGTCTGTTCGCCCGCATGCGAAACTCAGCACCCACCGGGAGATTTTCTTAAATTTTATATTGGAGTATCTGTCGAAATTCTGTCACGAAAATTTGAGTTTCATTACAATCCGACAAGAATAACGGGTGCACTGCATGAACACCTACGTAAATTTACCATAATATCTCGCTCAACTCTTCTTAGAATGAGAAATGTTTTAGAAAAAATCGTAGAGAAAACCAAAACACAATTTTATTTTCTATTACTTTCTTTCGAAAATCGTGCTGTTTATCAGATAATGTGGAAAAATATGGCAGAGACAGACAGGCCACAGATACGAATATACTACGGCGCATGCGCATTGCAATTAACTAAGGTCACAGACTCCCACTCAGAATACGTAATAGTTACTGCTTTTCCACGGCAAAAGTGGTTATGCGAATGCGCCTCAATGCTACGTTTATGCATACATTTCCTGCCTCTTTATTATTACTGTTGCAGGGGTTCGAAAGCTTGTCATTCTTCCATGGAAATTACAGGTCTTCTAATTCCCATTCGGGAAGTTCTAGACTTTCCTTTGTTTCATGGTAGTCCTTCCTTCTTCAACTGTCTTTTTTAGGTAGGCCAAGGCTACAAATTCAGTTCGTAGCGATTCTGTTGTCTCCAGAAAGTAAATTATCACACTCATTCGGATTTAATATTATTTTTGCTGCATGTCAAATGACGTTCTAATCATTTGCATATGTGAACCTACTATTTGTGGTGTCTGCGTTTGTTTTCACGGTATCCTGTTTACTTTCGTTTGTTATTTGTGTTCGTATGTTGTGCTGTTTCTATTACTGGCCTTGGTTATTATTATTATAATCATCATTATCATCATCATCTCCTTTATGCAGGGTATTTATACTTATATCCCTGAGACAAACTATGTCCTTAGGGAATACTGTGTTGCAGCTATCATGTTGTTACTATTCATGGTGCTTGTATTATCAGTCACAGTGTTGAATCTACTTTTACATAAGTACTTTCCGAAGTATGTGTGCACTGCCCAATATGGCTGTTTTCTGGAGTTCCTTGACTTCATGTTTTCTGTTATGTTGCTCACGTATTTTCTAAATGCCTTTGAAATAGTCCCAGTCGCTCTTATCATTACTGGTATCATCTTTGTTTTTACATTCCACATGCGCTGTATTTCTATTGTAAGATCTTTATATTTTAGAATCTTCTCAGCTTCCTTTTTAATCACATTTCTGTCTATTATTATTATTATTATTATTATTATTATTAGAGTCGCAGAACCCGTCTCTCTCTCTCTCTCTCTCTCTCACTCTTTCTCTTTCTGCAGTATTCTTGATAAACTTCATACCAAACAAGGTTAACAACGCCGCTCTCCTTACGAATTCCGATACCTAATTGTACAAAGTTATTTCTACGAACAATGTGTCTGACATTTCAGTAGATGATTTACACAAATTGAAGCTATAAAACCTCCAACTATTGCGTCCGTAACGAATAATTAGTCTATAGAACAATTATTTCCGAACCCTTTTCTCATTTATATTCTTGAGGTCTCCAAGCACTATAGTATTTTCCAACTGTACGCGACCGCCAGGCCCTCATTATGGAGGTTGTCATTTTGACAGTAATTACGGTATTGTGGGAGCACTGTAACAAGATGGCTGACATAAGAGGGAAAGGGGATATTACAGTGAATTCCTGCCCTTCCTCCACTATGAGAAATTCTTCGCTACAGCTTATAATGTCCCTATTTCCAATCATCTAACTCATGAGAGGAAGTGAGACAGAAGGATATTTCTAGGGTGCGTATGAGAGAAAGATAGTAATGCTGCAACAGGAATAAGTAGCGATATGGAAGAGATGGCGATTTGTCATAAGTTGACGTCTGCAGTATGAAACAACTTGAGTATCCCGTACGCCCGAAGGGGCCCTTAAGAAAACGACTAATTATAACATGCGATATGATTGCCAGCCAGCTTCCAACTCAAGACCAAACCGCCTCTCCTCCTGCAGTCAAAAGGATAATGGGAACTGTTCGCTTGATTTATTGTGATTCTCCCCAACTCTCACGACCGTCTGTCTCTCTGTCTTTCTCTTGTTATACTTGAGATACTTTGCCAATGGGGTTTAGGCTAAATATATAGTCCAGTTTTATGAAAAATGAGCTACATTCTCACATTCCTGAGAAACTTCTCATGTTTGGTTTACTACCCAATTCGCAGTACCTTATTTTTTTTACCATCCTCAATATTAACAACACTAAATGTTTAAATCCATGCAGCAGAAATGTCTTGCAGTAGATAGTCAATCAAGGAATTAACAATTTCATGCTTTATGTATGCATTATTTTTTATTTAAAAAAACACTACAGCCTATTTTGAGCCACCTGGTTGCAATGCACACAACTACAAAATGTATGTATAAAATATATTAAAATACCGACAGATGCACTTGGTTTTATGGTTGTAATTTTATTGCATGTTAGTCACCACTACGCAACACAATTACATCCATAAAACAAAAGTGAATTTGTTGGTCTATTAATATATTTCATGCATTTAATTAATGCACGGAATATGGAAGATATCAAACAATACATCTATTCCAAATATATATTAAAAATGCCCTCCCATCTACAATTAAAACTTGCCAAAATTACACATGTATTTCTCATCATCCCCTTCCGTTCTGTACGTCCCATCAAACACACCGCCTTCATTTGAAGGTCCTGGTACTATTCCGTGCAACAATACACATTACGAAGCGTAATGCGTCATTTTCTTCCTTGCGCTGCATTTTCCTCTCTCTTAGCTCTAAGCATTCTGCATTTTACCCTACTCTCAAACGACCTCAAAAATAACGAATATAACCAAAAGAAATAATTGTTAAACAATTTATGTTAGAAAAATATTTTCCCGCTCAGTTATTTCAATCTACAGTTCAAGGACAAAAATTACTGTCTGTTTGTACACTGGAGAACAATTTCAGATTCAAGGCAACCCTTTGCTCTATTACACGTACGTCAGAGATGAATAAAGTTTCCAAGAAACTGGAAGTCACAGCAAAAATTTTAGACGACAGAAGGGTGTTATAAAGCAAGTTCCATACGGAGGACCCACAATTATTCAGCGCCACCTTACAAAATTTAATCGTCATGGCGATCTGGTCGCGGAATTTGTGCATCAATGGCCTACGTGGAATAGGACATTCAGGTTACATTAATGAAGACCAGCACTAACTAAAATATCCAGATCTGCAGCATTCTTGTCATACTGGGTAAACTTACTACAAGAAAACACAGAAACTTTATTTTCGCTAGCGTGTCAGAGGTTCAGGAATATATCTTCTTCTCGGACTTCTAGACCGTTGAAGAAAAGGAAGAGAGCCGAAGAGGCGTTGACGCGGCGCCATGTCCCAGAAAACCTGAGCCCTCACCTTATTAGCTATTACTTCGGATTTAAATTTTGTAAGATGTTCAAAAGACTCACTGTTCTATTCTAAATGTTCTGTATTAATTTGACATCCCTTACAGTATTTGCTACGTTGAAAGTATTCAGAGGCTGAAATATCTCAGAAAACATTGACCTATCAACTGATCATATCCCATGGGTTATGTAATAATAACATTCGTCCAAACACCTAAAATTATTACACTTAATCTCCTGCCAATACCGATATTCACATTCGGTCTTATAATGTTCCATAAAAGTAGCATAGTGTTATGACCAACAGCCTCTTAGATATTCAAGCGCCACAGTCACTTCAGAATTTATGTGACATGAAGATTCTATCGTGTGCTAAGATGATTACGTATTTCGAGTAAAGCCGGGTGTGTTACAAGGCGGTTATGTCTACCCTAATGTACTGCCCCTACATTTATTTGTATATGCCGAAGAAAATAACGTAAAGTGTCACGTAGCAAGCGGATACAAATGCAGATGTAGAAGCTTCTCGTCTAAATCACCTGGCTCAGTATTATTTCCATACCGATAGTTTATCTTTCGTGGAAACAGGGCCCAGATCCTCACTGTGAAACTGAATACACAAATCCTTTCACAAAACGTAGAGTAAGCGAAGCACATAACAGGCCAATACTCGCAGTGATTGAAATATTGGGATAACGCCGTTGCGAAAATTTGCGGACACGCGTTTCGGGATGCATCAGCTATATTAATATCAGCTTACAAACAATATGTCACTCAATTGATGGGGCCGTCTAAAGTAAACACAATTCAGTTGCAAATGCTGCCGACTGGATGCACATAGCCTGTCTGCGCGGCGCCGATAGTGCCTGTGAGGGGAGATACAGCCAAATGTGGGTGTTGATGGAACGTGACCGCGGTCGTGCATAATCACGTTCGTGACATGACACACATATGACCAAATTATGCTACATATTCGGTGGTTTCACGTTTGGAAAACTGTTTTTTATTAAAAAACATATTGTGAACTCATACTTTTCATGCGGTCTTGTGCGATTTTATAATAATGGGGCGCAAAATCCTCACTGTTCAATTATGTAGTGTTAAGTTTTATTAGAGCAGTATGCTAAATTCGACTGGCTGCTGATTTTACAGTATTACTGTTACATTATAACGCAAGCAGAGCCAGCTTCCGTAACGTTGTGTGCATTACGTATACCTCATACAACAATGTCCTCACAGCAGCTATTAGTTTTAATGGAATTCATCTCTTTGTGCTGTGACATATTAGTATGTGTATTGCCGTAAGGTACGTATGAGACATATTAGATGTACACAGTTTAATCCTACGTCAGTTTGGAAAAGATAGAAAAAAAAAATTGTAGAAAAGTTTTGAGATCAGGCTAATGTCCAAACATTGCCATTCACACATACTTACGTTATAAATTACATATTTTGCTGTCTGAAGATGGTCTATAAAACCGAAACATGCAGCATTCACTGATGAATTAATACAATTTTATTGTGTTTGACGACAATAAACATACCAATATTAATAGTAGCTATTAAATATACTACACACAAGAATGTAGAACACAGTAACTATTAATATACCTCGCGCAACGATGTTCAACATAGAAGCTATTAAATACGCTTCACACAACTATGTAAACGTGGCAGCAATTAAACATACCTGACACAACAACGTGCAATATAGTAATTACACCTCACCCAACAATGTCCAAATTGAGAGATATTAAGTAATCTCACACAACAAATCCAGTATTGTAGGTATTCATACAATGTAACACCCGCTACCACATACATATACAGGACATTCATTTTGTCCCTTTTTTCTTCCTAAAATGAAAAAGGTTGGCTTAAGACATCACAATGTTTTCTGTGTTTGTGCACGTGTATCTTCTGAACCATTTGACAGATTTTCACGAAACCTTGAATGAACGGTATGCTAATGGAGGGCACCACACAAGTATGATTTTAATTTCCTTAAATCACTAAGAACAGCAAGGCGGAGGAGCAAACTTGTGAGACCCGAACAACACTAGTGGAACATACTTTATGGTCATAAAATTATTTATGGTAACAGAACTGTGAAGAAGGTATGACATTGGTTACGGTACAATTTGTGTAGAATGCAATAATAACATGGCGGTTGTTCCTTTTTCCTACATGGTTCGGTCTAATGACAATAATGAAAGAACTGTGTGAAATGTAGTATGAAGTTACATAATAATCATACAAGACCATTAAACTGTAAGTCTACAGTTACACTCACGGCAGCCATGTAGAACCTTAAGGTTGTGTCGACAAAAAATTAATTTCTACAGAATTTGTGTGTAAGATCTACGTTTTTACAAAACTATAATAATAAAAATTATATAACCCACGAAGTGACCTAGATAACACAAAACAACCTATTTCGATAAGCAAGTAGTTATGTTTCCTGCTCATAACTTGTTGTAAACTTGTGCTGATATACACTATGATTAGCTTGTGTACATAAGGTCAGTTTTCTGGGGTATGACGCCGTATATATTTGTATAAAGTACCAACGTTTCAGGCAATTTCACTGCCTATATCTTCAGTGTAGTCCAATGTACCTTTGAAATATTACTTTAGTACGTAACACAAATCTACATGGCGTCATACCCCAAAAAGCTAGAAATTTCATCAGCACAGCTCTTAGACCTCAGAATATAAAATGGGTTCCAGCCCTTTCGGCCCCGAAGCACTTAGGCATTTGAACCTCAATCCCGCACGGACATTTAAGCGACAGAAACTACGTAAACAATCTGCAGAACCAAAGGACAAAGAAAGCGTGTGCACCGTATGGATGATGGGATCAAGATGGCGGCGATAACGGCTCAGCTAGCATCATTCCTCATTACGACGTGCCTGTATAAGACATTCATCTACACGCTTCGTCTGTGTTTACACGCCAGCTAACCCCCTTGATGAGCGGTTATCCGATTGGAAAATTACTCTCAACTCGTTATACAGCACGTATACATATTAATGAGTTTCTTCTAATTATTCAAGTTTGTTTTTCTCGGTTTAGTGACATATTGGAGCAATATTACGTCACTTTAAATTTAATTAATTTTGTAACCTGTAGATATAAATGGAATGTTGTTTGGACCGAAAATCTCTCAAAAGTTCCTGAAAATTAATTTCCCCTTCAGAGGCTTTATATTGTTTTCAAATTACAGAATTGTTGGGCTAGTTCTTCTACTTCATAAGGGCTATGAAAACACGATGTTTACTACTGCAGCTAACATCTCACCCCTGTGTCACGTCATTATAGCGAAATACTGTGTTTAATTACATCTTACCCATATGAAAGGTATCGTAAAGGAAAAGCTAAACTAAGATTCAAGTGTTCTGAGATATGACCAGTTTCAGCTTTATACATAGTCACCCAAATCTCGGAGGAACTTGCTGCCTCCATCTTCACGACGGCAGCAAGGTCCTCCGCAACTTCGGTAAGTATTTTGATGTTTTGCTGACCGTGCATTTCAATATAATATTAGTAATAAACCAACTTAATGCACAAATTCTTGTTTTATAATTAAGTTAATTGTATGCCTCTACATGTCTCGAGCACCATGTGCGCATCATCAGGAGGTCAAAATTGTGTTATACAGCATCT